>Ga0136594_1000489_pt1 | contig 12643 bp, 9 predicted proteins | sample AntDeeMetagen472_FD_104794 | JGI IMG/M metagenome (GOLD analysis project Ga0136594, IMG submission 104794) | Saline lake microbial communities from Deep Lake, Antarctica - Metagenome TFF #472 | ecosystem: Environmental > Aquatic > Non-marine Saline and Alkaline > Saline | place: Antarctica: Deep... | reverse complement strand
CCCCCGCCCCTGGCGGGACGGGTCCGCCGGCGTCCCCCGCCCCTGGCGGGGGAGACCGTCCGCCGGTACCGGCGGGTCCCGTCCCGCCAGGGGCGGGGGACGCCACCCTCACGGGTCCGACTCTACGAGCGAACCTACCCCCCCTTATATATATAGGGGGGGAGCGACGATCCCCTATATATATAAGGGGATCGTCGCTCCCCCCCTTCGGGGGGGTAGGTTCGCTCGTAGAGCTCCGTCGGATTTTTGCGGACGCAAAAATCCTAGCGTCGGATTTTTGCGTCCGCAAAAATCCTAGCGCTTATTACGCTTTAGCGTAATAAGCGACCTTATTACGCTTTAGCGTAATAAGCGACCTCGACCCCCCTACGGGGGGAGAGCGGACCTAAAAACTCGAATATTTTCTACCCCGAAGGGGGGGAAAAATTCGACTTTTATTCGATTAAGTCCCCCCGCGGATATAAGGTGGGACGTAATCGACGATGTTTTCTTATATATAGGAAAACATCGTCAATGTATTCGACTATTTCGAGTAGTATTTTACAGGTTGGACTTAAAACCAAAGTAGATAGGTAGCATACAACCTAAATTAGGTTGTGTTAAAGTGCGTTACGTAGTTGTTTAGATTAATGGTTTGGTACGCGATCCGGATCTTTAGGTACGTTTTCGTTTGGTACGAGTCCCCCCCCTTAAATATGGGGGGGGGGAGGTAACCTATAAATGGTTCTCTGTCGGTGCATGTCCCTTCGGGGCTTATCCGCTTGTTATAGGTTGATTCTCCCTCGGACTTTTTCCCGTCCTTCCTTTCGACTCCTTTTAAGCGTTCCTGATACACCCGTCCCTGTCCCCCTCACGGGCGGGGAGGAGAACGTGCCTGTGCTACCAGGTGTAGGCCGCCCGTGAGGGAGGCTGAAACCCACAAGCGGGGAGTAGACGGGGCCATAGTAGTATAGTAGTATGTGTAGAACCGCCTATGGTCCCTAGGGCCAGAGAGAAAACCTTCGGGTTTAAGGACTATTATTGGGCTCCCCCCACGGGTAAATGAGTGGGACACTTATCCGCTTAGGCTCCTTTGCGGTCTTTTTAGCGGCTGTTAGGTTATGGTATCAGGCCGGCTGCTTAATGGAGCCGGTCGAAGATTTTTATTTATGGCCCCGGGCTAGTTACGTAGTCTCTCTGTATATAGCATCAGCTAGATGAAAAACGTGTAACTTCCTTTCGTCTCCTGTTCCGCAGACCGGGTTCTCCTGGATCTATAATCAGGTGGTTTTGAGCTCCAAGCTATTTGCTTATGGCGATGGTCAGGGTAAGATGGTCGTCCTGTCAGGGTATCGCGGTCAAAGAAATAGCCGCCAGGGGATGTTACCTCTTCCTAGTATGCTATTTCCTGAATAGGGCGTTCCTTGGAGGTTGGGCAAACCTGGATCCACGCATCCTCCTCGGAGGAGGCAACCCGTGAGGGAGGCGACGGAGCCCCGTCCCGCCAGGGGCGGGGGACGCGCCTCCCCCGTCCCGCCAGGGGCGGGGGACGCGCCTCCCCCGCCCCTGGCGGGACGGGGTTGTAATCTTCAATTATGAATTAATTGGGTGATATGCCCGGTGCCCCCATATATATGGGGGCCCGGATAGAAACAATGAGGACTCTTGGCATGATGTTTCTTGGAAACATGTGGTGCGGCACGTCGTTGTTTTGAGTAGTGGTTTGGTCCGCGTTCTTGGTCGGTAGAAGGGTTCGAGTCCTCTTGGAGCTGTTCTCAGGGCGGGGTTTGTCCCTCTGGGTTCTCTGACTCTCTTCTTTTTCGCCCGGTTCGCGTCCCTGATTCACCCGTTCCTGTCCCCCTCACGGGCGGGGAGGAGAACGTGCCTGTGCTCCCAGGTTAAGGCCTCCCGTGAGGGAGGCTGTAACCCACAAGCGGGGAGTAGACGAGGCCATGCGGAGTAATTGTCCCACCGCCCCATATATATGGGTCGCTAGGGCAAGAAAGAAATCCTTCGGGTTTGAGGACTATTATTGGGCTCCCCTCACGGGTAACGGCCCCGTGAGGGGGGCCCCCTCACGGGTAACGGCCCCGTGAGGGGAGCCCCCTCACGGGTCCACCGCTTAGGTCTTCTTTGAAGTGTCCGTTTTGCGGATATGAGGGTATGGGATCAGACTAGCAGCTGAGTGGTGCTGATTGAAGGTATTATTTAGTGTCCCCGGGCCGGTTACGTAGTCTATCTATCTTTCGCATCTATTCAATGCAAAACGTGTAACTTCCTTTCGTCTCCTGAACCTCAGACCTGGTTCTCCTGGATATAGACTCAGGTGGTTTGGAGCATCAAGCTTCTTGCTCATGGCGAATGTGAAGGTAAGATGGTTGTCCTGTCAGGATCTCGTGGTGAAACAAATAGCCACCAGAGTACTGCCCCTTATTCCGCAATGGTGCGCCTTGAATCGGACGTATTATAGGACTTTGGGTAAATCTGGATCCGCGCATCCTTTCGAGGAGGCAACCCGTCCCGCCAGGGGCGGGGGAGCCCCGTCCCGCCAGGGGCGGGGGACGCGCCTCCCCCGCCCCTGGCGGGACGGGGTCGTAATTTTCATCTATTAATTCATTGGTTGATATGCCCGCGGCCCCCATTTATATGGGGGCCGCGGATAGAAACAATGAGGACTCTTGGCACGATGTTTCCTGGAAACACGCGCACAAGGAAGTCCAATCTTTCTCGAATAAATTGAATATTCAATTTATTCGAGAAACTCGTACTCGCTAATAGACTCGGAGCGCTTGTTTCGCAGACTTCGAACCCCCTTTCTCAAAACTCGAATATTTTCCCCCCGCGGATATAAGGGGGGGAAAACTTCGACTTTGTTTCGGACAAAAAGACCTCTTGGAGGGTTTATAAGTATTTCGCGATGGAACGTAATCCTCGACCCGTGAGGGGGGCTACTTTTCTCGAATAAAATTATATATAATTTTATTCGAGTACGAGCGAACTAGCCTCGCTAGTCGCTCCCCCCCTTCGGGGGGGTAGGTTCGCTCGTAGAGTCGGAATTGGGTCGGATTTGGCCTCCCCCGCCCCTGGCGGGACGGGGGCCAAATCCGCCGGCGTAATTGGCGCACGCCAATTACGACGCCCCGTGAGGGACGCCAATTCCGAGCGCGTAATTTGCGTACGCAAATTACGCGTCCTCCGTCGGATTTTTGCGGACGCAAAAATCCTAGTGTCGGATTTTTGCGTTCGCAAAAATCCGAGCGCTTATTACGCTTTAGCGTAATAAGCGACCTTATTACGCTAAAGCGTAATAAGCGACCCCCTCACGGGGACCCCCCTACGGGGGGAGAGCGGACCTAAAAACTCGAATATTTTCTCCCCCGAAGTGGGAAAAAAATTCGACTTTTACAAGTGGACCCCCGATTACGGGAATTCCTATGCTTAGGGCGTTTTGGTTTTGGCGCAAAAAGATTCCTGGTGGTAAAGTCATTGATTACTAACCAGTGAAGCTTGATCAGGTCCCTGTTATTCCAGATTCCAGATTCCAGACAGTATTTTCACGATCGACAACTTTCGTTGTTGTCTCGTGGTTATGCAGACCTTACTAGGAAGCTGGATATTCATCTTGCTGCAAAGCAAGATTGGGTCTGTCCGGTGTGCAATCTATCCTTCGGGTTCAACCAGGGCGAACCAATCCACAAACACCTTATTGTGGAACGTCGTCTTGGTGGTAAGGATTGGCCATCAAATTTGGTTCTTGTTCCTGTATGATAGGCCTTGTCATATGAAAGTTCATTATGACAAGGACCAGCGTTTTTGGCAGCTGAGGTTGCTAACCGTTAAGTGGCGCGCGGGGTCCCCCTCACGGGTCCCTCGGTGCTAGATAAACTACCCATAGACCTCGATGCCGGTGAAATCTATGGCTAGTGGGTTAGACCTTCGGAGGATTAGAAATGAATATTAAAAGGTATCGTAAGTCGAGCGCGAATAAACTAAGGGACTCACGCTCTCCTATGTCTCTTCTACGTGGGAATTCCAAGGGTCTTTCTATAGGGGAATTCTCTTTAGGGTATTTAAACGCCTTCAAAGTCCAAGTTTTCCATTTTTATCTGAGAAATTGAAACTCTTTATCGAATAAATTTCTATTGACGATGTTTTATAGGACCCCCTCACGGGTCTCCTGCCCCCCTCACGGGCCCCCGTAGCGGGGTCCCCGTGAGGGGGTCGCTTACCCGTGAGGGACGCGCCGCCCCAGCGTCCCTCACGGGTAAGGTCGCTTATTACGCGTCCCCCGCCCCTGGCGGGACGGGTTTGCGTCCCTCCCCCCGTAGGGGGGGGGGCAAACCCGTTAGGGACGCGCTCGTAATTGGCGTATGCAGCGTCCCTCACGGGTTGCCTGCACGACCCTATTTATATATTTATATAGGGTCGTGCAGGACAACCCGTGAGGGACGCTGGTACTCGCGACGATCCCCTTAGGGCCCGTGAGGGCGGCGCTCCCCTTAGGGCCCGTGAGGGCCCTAAGGGGATCGTCGCGAGTACACGAAAACATCGTCGATCCCTCCCCCCCGCGGATATAAGGGGGGGAAAAATTCCTTTATAAAGGAATTTTGTTACGGTATATAAATTTATTCGAGAAACTCGAAGATTTTCCCCCCGCGGATATCCTGTTATAAGGGGGGGAAAACTTCGACTTTAGGTCCGCTTCCATATATATGGGACCCGTTAGGGGGACCTACTAAACTGAAACAGCTTTCTACTCTTGCGGTAACTCGCTTCAATGAGCGTGTTGCACAAAGTTAATCCCAGGGTCCTGCTCCTGGTACAGCTTCACAAGAAGCTCCTGCTAAACCGTCCTCTCCGCAGTCTCCGGTACCCGCGCCCCCTGTCGCTGGCCCCGGACCTCAAGAGGTGGTTACGCAAAAAGAGAAACGTCCACCCCCCCCGTAGGGGGGAGGGAGGCCGTCCTCGCTCTTCGAGCGCAGAAGCGGAAATGGTGGATACTAAAACCGTTCTGGCAAATGCTGGTGTCGGTGCCAAAAAGAAACGTACAAAAGGAGTGGTGTCGTCCGCTCTTCGAGGCGAATCCGCAGATGGGTATTCCCCCTCTGTGGAGTCTCCTCCCGCAGAAGGTACGTCTTCTTCGGCTTTAGCTCTTCCTTCCTCGTTGGATCCTTCTCTTCCTTCTCTTCCTTCTCTTCCTTCTCTTCCTTCTCTTCCTTCTCTTCCTTCTCTTCCTTCTGTGACTTCTCTTCCTTCTCTTCCTTCTCTTCCTTCTGTGACTTCTCTTCCTTCTGTGACTTCTCGCGACTCATCGGTTTCAGAAGATCAAAATAAGGTTAACTCAGAGTCCGCAGGGTCTGTTCTTCACAGTTCCCCGTCCGGTTCTGAATCCTCTGTTGCCGAAGCCCAAGTTGAATTGGGGGATGGCAAGATGGAGGTACCTTATGACGCGACGTCCGCTGGGGTGCAACCCTGCTGATGAAAACTCGTAGGAAGCGTTATCGTCCTCGTGTATCGCGACGTCTGTTATTGCTTAGCGTCCTTTAGGGCTCTGGGTCTTTTCTCGAAGAAAATTATATATAATTTTCTTCGATAAAGTTACGGAGAAAAACTCGCGAAGAAATTTCGTACTCGCGAACCTAGCCTCGCGAATAGCGGGGCTATTCGCTCGGACGGACGCAAAAATCCGAGTGTCGGATTTTTGCGTCCCTCACGGGGCAAAAATCCGAGTGTCGGATTTTTGCGTCCCTCACGGGGCAAAAATCCGAGCGCTTACCCGTGAGGGACGCGCCGCCCCAGCGTCCCTCACGGGTAAGCGACCCCCTCACGGGGACCCCCCTACGGGGGGAGAGCGGACCTACAGAAATTTATTCGCGAGTTTTTGTTGACAGTTTCAGGTTTTCACAGTACCTGAATCGGTCTAGTCTTATAATTTCTATTGTTGATTGATCGTCCTGTTAGCGCGTTAGTGTGAGCCTTATGCGCTGTGAAGTGCTTGTACGGTTATAATGGGAGGAGGATCCCGTAAGGAGACACCCTAACCACCATTGTATTTTACTTTTCTACAAGTAATATGTTGAAGTAGATTATAGTCGAACTTTGCCCCATATAATTGTTAAAATAAAGATTAATAATAGAATTTAAGCGTTAGCTTATTATTAATATTACTCTACAATACTACACGTTTTTTTTGCACTAATTTTTTTTTTTTTTTTTTTTTTTTTTTAAAACTTTTTATTTTTTTTTTTTTTTAAAAATTTTATTTATAATTTTACTTTACAAATTTAAAATTTTTTTTTAAAATAATTTTTTTTTTTTTTTTTTTTTTTATGTAACACGCTTTGAATTCTTAATTTGTTAAAAAATTCTATTAATAAAGAGCTATCTTGTAAGTTAACCCATATAAGTTCTTGTCAATTAAGCCTTAAAGGTTTTGCCAAAACTTTAGTAACAATTACAACCAAAAAAATTGATAAAGGTTGGGCTTTGTTATATACAACTTAGCAGCGTCCCCCGCCCCTGGCGGGACGGGTCGTTCAGAACGCGTGCGTGCTAAAAGAATAATAATCAAAACCCAACCTATTTTAAATAGTTATTGTTTAGTGAGATACAATTAACCATTGAAATTTTCAATTCTAATATTAAAATCAGTCATAAAAAATTTTTGGATAAAAGCATTATCTTAATATCTTATTAAAATTAAACTTGAAGCGTTTCAGCTTTAGCTAAAACATCATTCATATTACCAACTAAATAGAATGCTGCTTCAGGTAAAGAATCTAATTCTCCACTTAGAATACGATTAAAATCATCAATAGATTCTGATAGTGTTACATACTTACCCGGTGCACCCGTAAAAACTTCCGCGACAAAGAATGGCTGACTTAAGAATCGTTCAATACGACGCGCACGGGCTACTGTTAATCTATCATCTTCACTTAATTCGTCTAGTCCAAGAATAGCGATAATATCTTGTAGTTCTTTATAACGTTGTAACGTTTCTTTTACGTTACCAGCCGCTGAATAATGTTTTTCACCCACAATCCATGGTTGTAACATTGTTGACGTTGAATCTAAAGGATCTACCGCTGGATAAATACCTTTTGATGCTAAGTTTCTTGAAAGTACAGTACAAGCATCTAAGTGAGTAAAAGTAGTAGCACTAGCAGGATCTGTTAAATCATCTGCTGGTACATAAACAGCTTGGATACTAGTAATACTACCGTCTTTTGTACTAGTAATACGTTCTTGTAACGTACCCATTTCTGTAGCAAGAGTAGGTTGGTAACCTACAGCTGAGGGCATACGCCCTAATAAAGCCGAAACTTCAGCACCTGCTTGTACGAAACGGAAAATATTATCAATGAAGAATAAAACGTCTTGTTTGTTCACATCACGGAAATATTCAGCCATTGTTAAAGCTGTTAAGGCTACACGCATACGTGCACCAGGTGGTTCATTGTTAAACTAAGGAGGGACATTTAGGACCCCCTCGTCTTCCGATCTGGGCGTGAGAGTTTCCAGCTCACCCAGCTCTTGCAAAAGGTTTGGAAGGCTCAGGCTAAGGTGTTGCCCTATCCTGTTTTGTTTTGATGACATGGCATTGACGATGTAGTAATTGTAGATTCAAGTATTGATCTAACCCGCCTTTAAACTTCGGTGTAATGTGATCCACTTCCATAATATCGCCTTGTAAAAAGCCTTTCTTACAGATAGTACACTTACCTCGTTGCTTTAAAAGAAGGTTTTTTACTCTTGTCGACAAGATACTATATTTTGGGGTTCTAAGCGACCAGTATACTTCATTTCCGTCGTATACTGAAGTATCCCCTTTTATTTTCACATACTTTTTACTACTAACCCAAGATAATTTCGGGAGATAGATGGTTGACTTATTATCGCCAGCCAACTTTTTCGATCCAACTAGGATCCAGTTCGCCTCATGCGATTGACCTTGGAATGGATACGTATTTCCACTAGGGAAGTACTTTTCCTTAACCTTTTTTCGACCTTGACGAACAGCACGTCGGAACACCCAAGCACGAATCTGCTGATAGATAATATTATCCACCTTCGAGAACACTTCCTTGCATTCGCAATATTGGAAGTAGTTAGCCCAGCCTAATAGAACAGGTCGAATTTTACCAATGAGATGGTATGCACTAACCGCTTTATTTTTCTGGATGATGGACTTTACTTTTGGAATGGTTCTAGAGATATTCTCGCTGCTTGGAGTGATCTTTACGCGAAATTTACCCGTAGCCCTATTTTTTACTAATGCGATTTGGAACCCAAGAAATTTGAATGTCTGGCTTGCCTTCTTTAAAGAAGACTTTTCTTCAGAGATGGATAAACCCATTCCCTTTAGCCAAATCTTGGTTTCTTGAATCGCCATTTGCATGATCTCCCTATTCCTGTGGATGATAACGAAGTCGTCCGCATATCTTATTATACCTAGAGCCGCGCGTTTTGCACGACTTCCTCTAGATGCCCCCGTGTGTGGTTTAGGCATATTTCTTTTTGAGACAAACTCAGATAAATGATCTTCTAACCCGTGTAATGCAATATTTGCTAGCAGTGGCGAGATAACTCCACCTTGGGGTGTTCCTATTGTTGAAGACTCCGACATGCCTGGTGTTGACGCGAATTCATCAAAAATACCCGCCTTCAACCAAGCGGCAACCTGAGCCCTCATTAACGGGAATGTATCTAATTTCCCAAGGAGTGCTTCGTGATCGATTAGATCGAAACATTTACGGATATCTGCGTCAAATACGTACTTGTCTTCGTTGAAGCGCAAGTTCAGAAATATCGCTTCGATGGCATCGTGCGCCCTGCGACCGGGTCTAAAACCATATGAGTTTGGCTCGAATTTTGCCTCCCATTGGGGCTCCAAAGCTAATTTGCATAGTGCCTGTTTTGCTCTGTCTCTAATGGTTGGTATACCAAGGGGACGCTTCTCAGTCTTCCCAGGTTTTGGTCTACCAATTCGCTTTACTAGGTTAGCTTTACCATTCAGGGATAGAGATTTAGCTAAATCCAATTTCTGTTCCCCTGATGTTGTTGTAAAGCCATCAATACCGGGCGTATTCTTACCTTTGTTAAGCGTAGTTACGGATTGTACCGCAACAAGCTTCGCATGCGGGTTTCTTAATAGCATTTTTTGCATGAATATCATCTTACCCCTGTCACTAAACCGACTCGCCTTGTAGATTCTCTTCTGAATTCTACGGACTCTATTATGTGAATCGCTCCACACAATTTTATCCCACGCTAAATCCCCAAAATAATTGTGTGATTTGCTCATAATGGTATCATAGAGAGAACCTACGCCTTTGCGCTCCTCATGTCTGCATATCCCCCCCACCAGAGCAGGAGGGCTTTGGCTTTTTGAGGAATTCCTACATCGTTAAAGCATGCGGCTAGCTACCTACCCGTGAGGGAGCTCTAACGACTTTAAAACGTTCCGTAATTGATTTATCGCGTTTTACTTAGGCTTACCCAATACTCCTACCGCTTGTTATGCACTATCCGGTCGTGTGAGCCAAACGAAACCCCCACGTAAGCGGCGTACTAGCTTAGCTAATACGGACAACTCCTCCACAAAGGTGAAGTTCTATGTTCGAAGCTAGAAGCTTAAAGAATAATCCATTATGTATAAAACTACTACAAACCTTTGCTAAACTTTCACAACTTGCTAGGTTGCTTATCAAGGTTTCTAGGCAGGCCACCGGCGGCCTGGAGGGAATCGAACCCCCAATCAACTCCAGTTGTCAGCGCAGGCATAGACCCAGTCTATGCTTACACTGCGCCCCCTTCCCACCAAAGGTGGTTAGGGGCAACGTCTCGCACCATTTGACCATACACTAAAGCTACTTTAGATTCTGGTAAGTTTTTTTCTTGTATAACACCTGATTCTTTCATTTCACCATAAAGGTCATTACCTTCACGTGTTCTTTCACCTACACCTGCGAAAACTGAAACACCACCATGTGCTTTCGCAATGTTGTTAATAAGTTCCATAATTAGTACTGTTTTTCCTACACCAGCACCACCAAATAAACCAATTTTACCGCCACGACGGTAAGGTGCTAAAAGGTCAACTACTTTAATACCTGTTTCAAAAATAGATAAACGAGTATCTAAATCTACGAAAGTCGGTGCCTGACGGTGAATAGGGTTTGATTGACCTGCATTAACAGGACCTAATTCGTCAACGGGTTCACCTAATACGTTAAAAATACGGCCTAAAGTATCTGCACCAACAGGTACAGTTAATGGTTTTTGCGTATCAAGAACTTCCATACCACGCATTAAACCTTCTGTAGGTAACATTGATACTGCACGAACAGCATTATCACCTAATAATTGTTGTACTTCAACAGTTACAGCAATTTCGATACCTGCTGCGTTTTTGCTTTTAATAGTTAAAGCGTTATAAATATTAGGTACTTGACCTTTAGCAAAAACGATATCAAGTACGGGTCCAATTACCTGTATTACACGTCCTTTATTTTCTGTTGAACTTGTCATAATTTTATTATTTTTATAATTTTTTGATTTAATACTTATTTTCAATTTATTGTAATGATATGTTTTTTAACAAAATGACTTAAAAAAATCAAAATCTAACGCTTATTTATACAAATTATATAATAATAGTTTAATTTTTGCATATTAAATAGAAAAAAAAAAAAAATTATTACGACCCCCCCCCGCAGGGGGGAGGGGGACAATAAACATTTTTTTAGTATGCTCTGATATATTACAATAGCAATACAAATATCTAATATAATGAACTTTTCTTTTTATAGTAAGCGGCCCCCGTGAGGGGCTCCTATATATACATAAGGGGCCCGGCCGGGCCCCTTATGTATATATAGGAGCACTTAAATTTCTTACAAAAGCGTTTTTTTAATCAGACTTTTATCGAAGAAAATTCTATAGAATTTTCGTTAGGTCCGCTCTCCTGCCCATATCCCTCCCCCCGTAGGGGGGTCGAGGTCGCTTACCCGTGAGGGACGCGCCGCCCCAGCGTCCCCCGCCCCTGGCGGGACGGGTAAGCGCTCGGATTTTTGTAGGTCCGCTCTCCCCCCTACGGGGGGAGAGCGAACCTACAAAAATCCGACGGAGGACGCGTCCCTCACGGGGCAAACCCGTGAGGGACGCAAACCCGTCCCGCCAGGGGCGGGGGACGCGCTCGGAATTGGGTCGGACCCGTCCCGCCAGGGGCGGGGGAGGCCTCCCCCGCCCCTGGCGGGACGGGGGCCTCCCCCGCCCCTGGCGGGACGGGTCCGCCGGCGTCCCTCACGGGTTGGCGCCCCTCACGGGGCCAACCCGTCCCGCCAGGGGCGGGGGATACCGTCCGCCGGTACCGGCGGGTCCCGTCCCGCCAGGGGCGGGGGACGCCACCCTCACGGGTCCGACTCTACGAGCGGACCTAAAGAAAATTCTATAGAATTTTCTTCGAGAAAAGAATTGAATCTATAAAGTCTCAAGTGGTGGAGGTTAGAAAGCCAGGAGGAAAGTACCTCATTACTTTGATACTTTATAGATCTATAATTAAACCAAAAATTAAATTTGTAATTAGAATTCATTTTAAAAAATTTTAAATTAAAGAATTTAACGTTTTGATTTTTTATCATTTTTGACATGACCGCGATAAGTTCTTGTTAAGGCAAACTCCCCCAGTTTGTGCCCTACCATCTGATCTGTCACAAAAACAGGTATATGTTCTTTCCCATTATGACATCCTATAGTATGCCCAATCATAGGTGGTATAATAACTGATGAACGAGACCAAGTTTTGATCACAATTTTTTTACCCATGCTATTTAATTTTTCTACTTTTTTTAATAAATGTCCTGCTACAAATGGACCTTTAGTAATTGAACGTGGCATAATCATTATTATAATAGATAGAAAGGTTTCGTATAAACAAGATTTTTATCATTTTTTCTCTAATAAAAGTATATAGAATTTGATATCCCCCTATATATATATATAAGGGGGATATCGAAGATATTTAAAACTCGTACTCGCGAATAGACTCGGAGCGCCCCTCACGGGGTCCTGTCCCGAAGGGACCCGTGAGGGTCGCGCCTGACGCGACCCTCACGGGTCCCTTCGAGTGCGAGCGAACGATCCCCTTATATATATAGGGGATCGTCGCTCCCCCCCTTATATATATAGGGGGGGGTAGGTTCGCTCCCCCCTTTGGGGGGAGTCGGTATTGGGTCGGACCCGTCCCGCCAGGGGCGGGGGAGGCCCCCGTCCCGCCAGGGGCGGGGGAGGCCCCCGTCCCGCCAGGGGCGGGGGAGGCCAAATCCGCCGGCGTCCCCCGCCAGGGGCGGGGGAGACGCCCCGTGAGGGACGCCAATTACGACTCTCCGAGCGAACCTAGCCTCGCGAATAGCGGGGCTATTCGCTCGGACGGACGCAAAAATCCGACGGAGGACGCGTCCCCCGCCCCTGGCGGGACGGGTTTGCGTACGCAAACCCGTCCCGCCAGGGGCGGGGGACGCGCTCGGAATTGGGTCGTATTTGGCCCCCGTCCCGCCAGGGGCGGGGGAGGCCAAATCCGTCGGCGTCCCTCACGGGTTGGCGCCCCTCACGGGGCCAATTACGACGCCCCGTGAGGGACGCCACCCTCACGGGTCCGACT
>Ga0136594_1000453_pt1 | contig 13231 bp, 13 predicted proteins | sample AntDeeMetagen472_FD_104794 | JGI IMG/M metagenome (GOLD analysis project Ga0136594, IMG submission 104794) | Saline lake microbial communities from Deep Lake, Antarctica - Metagenome TFF #472 | ecosystem: Environmental > Aquatic > Non-marine Saline and Alkaline > Saline | place: Antarctica: Deep... | reverse complement strand
GAAGGGGTCCTGGGTGAGTGAAGTTTGTGCCAGACCGGCCAGGCCGTCGAATCCTTTGCGCATGTCGGTCATGCCGGCCGCCAGCCAGACCCGGGTTCCCGCAGGCAGGCCGATCATCTCAATGCGGCCAGAATTTGCACGATGCTGCGCAGCTCCGCCGGATCGAATCCAGCGGGCAAGCGCACAGTAGCTCCAGCCAAACTCAATTCGATGGCCGGGCGTGCTGCGCCCAAAGTGGCCTGCATTGGAGCCTTGCGTGTGACCACCGGCGCCACCGGCTCAATGGTGACCGGCAACATGGTCGCCAAGGCCGCCGCTGTCCCCGACGAGCGCTGGGGCAGCCATTTGCGGATCACGTTGGCGTTGATGCCGTGGCTCAGCGCAATGGCGGAAACAGAGGCCCCCGGCACCTGGCACTGGGCAACGACCTCGCGCTTGAACTGCTGCGCGTAGGTGCGTCGCGTTCTGTTGGTTTCATGCGCCGCTCTTGGCACGCTAATTTTGGCGTCCGCTATTTTCATGGTGGACGCCATCTTCACGCCACCCGTTTAACTCCACAAGGCGGTATTGGTCGGACGCTTACGATCAACCGCCACTAGGACTGCTTCCAACCCTGCCTGCGGCACGCTGGCCAGTACCTGGGCCATCGTGCGGTCTCACCAGGGTGTCGCAGCAGCGATTTGCGCAGCCGCTGTAATGACGTAGGAAGATCCAGAAACGGTGCCCCGTTTCTCAAGGCGCCGGGCTTGCGTTGCACCAGCTCAATGTAGTGTTGCCAGTCATATGTCGTTTGGCCGCTGCCCGGCGTTCGGGTATGACTGGCGATGATGGTTTCCGCGCAAGCAACATCCACGCGATTGGGATTTAGCCGTGTGCTCACCAGATGCCCCGCCCATTCGCATGGTACGGAGTAGCGGTTGCGCGCCACCGAGACCAGGCAGGTGCTGCTGACCCGCGCAGGCTTCTCCACGTAGCCGTCAAACAGAACGGGCATCGACATGAGGTGCGGCCGCTCCAAATCCAACATTCCGCCACGGTGAACTGCTTGTGGATGGGATGCACCGTGTCGGCCCAGATGGAGTGGCACCGCTCCGCGAGCCACGCGTTGAGTTCAGCGAATGATCCAAAGCGCCTTGTGCCGGCCTCAATCCAGATGCGCCTACGGCTGTCCTGCACGTTCTTCTCCACCACGCCTTTCTCCCACCCCGATGCCACGTTACAGAAGTCCGGATCAAACAGGCAGTGGCTGCACATGGCCGAGAAACGCGCGTTGACTATGCGGCCCTTGCCCTTCTTGACCTTGTCCACCGCCGTCTTCATGTTGTCGTAGATGCCGCGCCTGGCAACACCCCCCAACGCATGGAATGACCGGGTGTGCGCATCGAATAGCATCTCGTGGCCCTGACCAGGGTAGGCCATCAGCCAGAAGGCACGGCTGGCACACAGCTTCAGATGAGCAACTTGCAGTTTGTAGAAGACGCTGCCAACCAACAGGCCCTCTTCACTCCAGTCGAACTGGAACGCCTCGCCCAGCTCGAAGCTCAGTGGAACAAAAGCCTTGGCGGGATCTTTGACTCGTTCCTCTCGCCATGAGCGAATGAAATCGGTAACGGCGCTGTAGCCGCCCCGATAGCCCTGGGCCTGGATCTGCGCGAATAAAGCCTTGCCGCTGCGCCGTCCCGGTTTGACCCTGTGCGCGTCCGTGCGCAGCGCTTGCTCCAACACATCCACGAACGGTGTGAGCTTGCCGTCAGCCTTCCTGCGCTGACACTTCGGGTAATGTCGCCTGGCGCCTTAAGCCTCTTCTTGACCGTATTTCTGGCTAGTCCCGTTATTCTGCAAATCTCTCCGTCAGAGAGTTGGTCGCGCAACTTCATGCGCCGCACCTTGCCAATCATGTCCATGGTGATCACCTTTTACATCCCTGCTGAAATTTTCAGCAGGACAGTGGAACACCCCTGTCAATTTTGGATCGGCACTCTCGATTTCAGACTGTCAATTTTCGGTCCGCGGCAACACAATTCATACAGATCGTTGATTCCTACATCCGCTGGTATAACGAAAAGCGCATCAAAATATCCCTTGGCTCACTCAGTCCCATTGAATACCGGGCGAGCCTTGGAATCACCGCATAAACCAGTCCAAGTTTTACGCCGCACCCCCGTTCGCCGCACGCTTACCAACCGAGAGCATGTGGAGGAGGCTGAAGGTCGGCCGACCGTACGGCAGAAGGTTCGCCACCCGCCGCGAGGCCATGGACCAGGTGATGGACTGACTGGCGTTCTGCAATCACAAGAGATTGCACTCGACGTTGGGCTATGTCAGTCCGATGACGTTTGAGCAACGCTGGATCGCGGCACAGCAGCAAGACAGGAAGTCCGCATAGTGGGCAGCCTATGGAGTGCGGACAACAGGGGCAAGGTCAGACGCTACGGGACTATGCTTGCATGACTCACGGAGAGCGTTTGGAGCGCACTAATTGCGTCGCTTTCCGAGAGCTGCCAGTGCCGCCATCCATTAGTCGCTGCTGCAATGTCTTGGAATATGGCAAATTATTCTTGCGTGCAGTCGATGAATGTGAACGTCTCCACCATTGCGTTAGTAGGTATCCCGCAACAATTACCCCCAGCACGCCGATCCACATCCACAGAATCTGCATCCCGATTTCGTAGTTGGGGGGTCGAACGCGCATGGTGAAAGCAGTTATCCGGCAAAACCTCGGACAGTCTCACTCATCAAAATCGTATTGCCTTTGGGAAGCCAGCGTGCTGAATTGTTACTTCAACGTGAATCGAACGGTTGTGGCGGCACCGTTGGCCATCGTCACAATCGCCATCGCTTTCGTACCGGGAGCATGCTTGAAGCTTCCTTTAGCCTCGAGCTTGTCGCCAGCTACGCTTAGTGCCACGTCGACCTTGTTGGATGCAGTCAGGAGAGTAAGCTTGCCACTGGCGCCCTTCAGGTCGACCGGTTTGCCATGGTCGGTGACGTAAAGTGAGATCGCGTCGGGCTTGACTACCAGCTCGTAGTTCACGTCCTTGACAACTGCCACCACGCCTCCCTGGGCCGGCTTGGCCTCATCGGTATGAGCTGACGCCTTTTTTGCGCCGTGGTCATGGCCCTTATGGTCATCGGCCGCAACGGCCGAGCCTGCAAATGCCGCCGCTGCGGCCATCAAAACTGATGTGAATCCGTATTTCATGTGATCTCCTGGTTGAAAAAAATAAAGTGCTCAATTCGATGCGTTTTCCGCCCGTTTCGAGAGGCCGGTGAGAGGTTCGATCCAGTGCGTCGCGTCCGTCGCGTCACCACATGGCGTCAACTCGCACTGGATCGTGGAGTGACGAATGTCGAACTTATCCGCCAGCATCGACCGGATCGCTCCGGTCTGACGGTCGTAGCTGCTGTCCGGACTGGTCACGACGTGAACGCTAAGACTGGTCTTGTTGCTGGAGAGTGCCCAGATGTGCATCTCATGCACGTCCCGGACCCCCGGCACTTCCTTGATGGCCCGTGTCACGGCCTCCACGTCGATGCCGTCAGGGACTCCCTCTAGAAGGATGTTCATGCTTTCCTTTAGCAGTATCCAGGTGCGGGGCAGCACCCATAGTCCGATGCCGACTGCGATCACGCTGTCTACCCATAGCCAGCCGGTCATCTTGATCACTACTGCCCCAGCGATCACACCGATGGAACCCAGCAGGTCGCTCCAAACCTCAAGGTAAGCGCCTTTGATGTTCAGGCTTGAGTCCTTGCCGGCCGCAAGAAGGCGCATACTGACCAAGTTGATCACTAGGCCGAGGGATGCAATCACCAGCATCCCGGTGGTTTCAACCGCAGGCGGCTGACGAAGCCTCTGCCAAGCCTCAAAGAGAATGTAGATCGCCACTCCGAACAAAAGGAGGGCATTGAAGGCAGCTGCAAGAATCTCGAAGCGGTGATAGCCAAAGCTCCGCTTGAGGTCGGTCGGCCGGCGCGCTATCTTTACGGCTGCCAGTGCGATGGCCAAGGCGGCTGCATCTGTGAACATGTGCGCCGCGTCAGAGATGAGCGCCAGGCTGCCCGTGACCAAACCGCCAATCACCTCCGCCACCAAAAAAGTTGACGTTAGCCCCAGCGCCAGCCATAGCGACTTCTCCGAAGTAGCTCGGGGCAACGCATGCGAGTGTTCTTTACCCATGATCGATTCCTAGAAAGTGTGGACTTTAGTCGACTTTGGAGGTGGCAAAGCACATTCCTTGGCGTCGTTGGCCAGCGCAAATATGTCCAGATTCGCTTGATAGACGCTTGTGTTGATCTCGAACGCACCCAGCAAGGTGTGAAAGAGGTTGTCGTGCGAAAAAGTCCGTGGCGCCATCGCCTTTAAGCAACCACCGGAGGGCATCAGCCTGTTTTGAGCGCCCGTGGACATCCAAAGGAGCATCGGCACGTGCGATTGCTCATGCGGAGCCACGAAGCGGGGCAGTCCATGCAGAAAGATCCCGCGTTCGCCCAGGGACTCCCCATGGTCGGAGACGTACAGCAGCACGGTGTCGCGCTCTGCGTCGGCGCCTAGCAGATCGATGGCACTCGATAGCACGCGACTGGTGTAATCGATCGTATTGTCATAGGTGTTCACTAACGCTTCTCGAGAACAGTCCTGGATCCGATTGCTAGGGCACGTCGGCTGAAAACGCCCGGGCCCGGGGTAGCGCTTGAAATACGACGGGCCATGGCTGCCCTGCTGGTGCATGACCATAAGCGCATCAGATCGGACCCCAGGCAGGCGTTCCTTCAACGTGGCGACGAGCGTGTCGTCATGGCATTGGGTATCGGGGCAACCCGGGCTGCGGCTGAGGTCCACCGTTTCCACCCGGGCGCAGACGCCCTTGCAGCCCGAGTTGTTGTCAAACCAGCTAACCTGCACGCGCGTACGTTTTATGACGTCCAACACGTTTTCGCGCTGTGCGGCGGTATCGACGCTGAACCGCTCCGAACCAAGGTCTGAGAACATGCAGGGGACTGACGATGACGTATCGGTGCCGCAGGAGGTTACGTTCGAGAAGAAGGTGATGTCCCGGCCAGCCAGTGCGTCGTTGGTCGGTCGTGGGTAACCGGCCAGTGAAAAGTTGTCGGCCCGAGCGGTTTCGCCAAGGACCAGTACCACCAGGAGCGGCCGGGCGCTGGGACTCGGACGGCGCTGGGCGTCCTTTGCTAACGGTTCGACGACCCCGATGTCGCGCTTCGGCTTAAGCACCCCGTACAGGCCTAGAAGGTAGTTGGACGGTACGAGCTGAAGACGAAGCTCGCGGTGATTGCGGAAAGTTGTCGAATAGGTCGGATAGAAAGCGGCCAACGCCGACGCAAGCGCAATCATGGCCGCTAGGAGCAGCAGTAGCGTCCAGCCTACGCGCTGCGCAATCGGCGGGGATGCAAGCGGTATCACCGCCAAAGCCAAGGCAGGAAGTAAGCCGCGCAATGCCCAGTCGACCGCCAGCGATGCATTGAACAAGTCCGACGCTTCCCGCAAGTCAGTCTGCAGGACGTTTCGAATCATTCCCTTGTCGATCAAAACGCCCCACACATCAAGAAAGTGCGCAGCCAACGCTGACAGCAGCAGCAAGCCGATCCACAAGGGTTTGGCCAGCCACGGCCATGTGACCGCACGCAGAACCGTGGTCAGCGTTAGCACCAGCACTCCCGCCAGCGCAACCAAGGCGGGAAGGGAAGCCGCCCAACCCTGACCCTGGGCTCGGAACAATCCCGCCCAAAAACTCAGGTTGTCGATGGCAATGATCCACGCTGCCACCGCAAAGGCTGCCCAACCGAAGGGCACAGTTGGCGCGTACGTCTTCATGAAACCGTGGCGCGGAAGCTGCATGTCAGGCTTCGTTGGGACTGACCTGCGCCGCCACTGGACGCTGGAACGCTTCTTCTTCTTCATCACGGCCATGTGCAAGCCGGTACAGCACGGGCAGGACAAGCAGCGTCAAGAGGGTCGAAGACAGAATGCCGCCGATCACAACAGTCGCCAAAGGCCTTTGAACTTCAGCTCCCGTTCCCGTCGCGATAGCCATCGGGATGAAGCCAAGTGAGGCCACCAGGGCCGTCATGAGCACTGGCCGAAGGCGCGTCACCGCCCCCTCGTGAATAGCCGCGTCCAGCGGCATGCCATTTTCTCTCAAGTTTCGAATGAAGGACAGCATCACCAGCCCGTTAAGCACGGCAACTCCTGACAGCGCAATAAATCCGACGGCTGCAGAAATGGACAACGGGATGCCCCGCAGCCATAGCGCCATGATGCCGCCGGTCAGCGCGAATGGGATGCCAGTGAAGACAAGCAGGCCGTCCTTGACGTTTCCGAACATAACAAACAGCAAGACAAATACCAGAAGTAACGATACAGGCACAACGAGCTTCAGCCGCTGGGTAGCCGACTGCAGGTTTTCAAACTGACCGCCCCATGTGGTCCAGTAGCCTGGGGGGACTTTGACTTTCTCCTGAAGGGTCTGCTGCGCCTCGGCAACGAAGGAGCCAATGTCACGGCCGAGAACGTTGGCGCTGACAACCACCCGGCGTTTGCCATCCTCCCGGCTGACCTGATTAGGTCCGGGTGCTAGCGTCATTTGAGCGAATTCACTGAGGGGAAGGTAGCGGGTCTCAGCGCCGTCCCCGGACTTGGGCAAAGCGATTGGTAATCGTTTAATGGCTTCGATGTCGCTTCGCAAGTGCTCCGGCAGGCGCACCAAAATGTCGAACCGCCGATCGCCTTCGAATAAGGTTCCAGCCTCGCGACCGCCGATAGCAGTGGCCAAAGTGTCCTGCACGTCCTGGACGTTCAGCCCGAAGCGCGCAGTCTTCTCGCGGTCAATCTGTACGCTAAGCATCGGCAGTCCCGTGGTTTGTTCCACCTTCACCTCCGATGCGCCCGGAAGGTCTTCAAGGACTTTCGATACCTTGGCTGCGGTGTCATTGAGCACCTCCATGTCGTCGCCAAACACTTTGACAGCGACGTCACTGCGTACACCCGAGATAAGCTCGTTAAAGCGGAGCTGTATTGGCTGGGAAAACTCATAGCTATTGCCCGGCATCTTTCCAGCTTCTTCCCGCACAGCCGCGAGCAGCTCGTCACGCGTTTTGCGCGGTTCAGGCCATTGGTCCAGGGGCTTAAGCATCACATAACCATCGGAAATATTGGGTGGCATTGGGTCCGAGGCAATTTCTGCGGTACCGGTTCGAGCAAACACGCGTTCGATCTCCGGGAATTTGGCTTTGAGTCGCTGCTCTAGCTGCTTCTGCATCTCGATTGACTGCGACAAGCTTGTGCCTGGAATGCGTAGGGCCTGGATGGCAAAGTCTCCCTCGTTCAAGCTGGGAACAAACTCGCTACCCAAACGAGTGGCCAGCAAGCCTGATAACACGACTGCGACCGCTGCCAAAGTCAGAACGAAGGGCTTGGCCACCATCACCTTTCCGAGCAATGGTTCGTACCCGCGGCGCGCCCAGCGCATCAGAGGGTTCTCTTTTTCGGAGACCTTCTTGCCAATAAAGAGTGCTACCGCGGCAGGAATGAACGTGATGGAAAGGATCATCGCCCCCACAAGCGCAATTACCACGGTGAAGGCCATTGGATGGAACATCTTCCCTTCTACGCCCGTTAAAGCAAAAATCGGCAGGTAGACGATCATGATGATCAACTGACCGAACAGCAGCGGACGGCGGGCTTCTTGCGAGGCTGCGAAAACCTCGTGAAAGCGCTCTGCCCGGGTAAGAGGTCGGCCGGCATGGGCTTGGGCGTGGGCGAGCCTTCGCACGCAGTTCTCCACAATAACCACAGCGCCGTCGATAATGATCCCGAAGTCAAGTGCGCCAAGGCTCATGAGGTTAGCGCTGACCTGCTGATTCACCATGCCAGTGAATGTAAAGAGCATGGACAGCGGAATCACCATCGCTGTCAAAATGGCTGCGCGGATGTTACCGAGGAACATGAACAGGATGGCAATTACCAATACGGCGCCTTCTAACAAGTTCTTCTTCACGGTGTTGATCGCCTTGTCCACCAGCACCGTTCGGTCATATACCGTTACCGCCTGGATGCCCTGCGGGAGGTTCCGGTTGATCTCCGTCATCTTCTTGTCGACAGCCTGCGAGACGGTCCTGCTGTTCTCTCCTATCAGCATGAATACAGTGCCCAGCACGACCTCGCGGCCGTTGTCGGTGGCGGCGCCGGTACGTAACTCCCGCCCGATTTCCACAGTTGCGATGTCCCGCACCCGGACGGCCACCCCGCGTTCACTGCGCAGTACGACGTTGCGGATGTCATCCATGGTACGGACCTGCCCGGGCGCGCGGATGAGGTATTGCTCGCCGCGGCGCTCGATGTAACCTGCACCTACGTTGGCGTTGTTACGCTCAAGAGCTGACATCAAGTCCATCAGGGTCAGGCCATAAGAGGAAAGACGCGCGGGATCGGGCGCTACGTGGTATTCCTTGGCATAGCCGCCGATGGTGTTGATCTCGGTCACGCCCGCAACGTTGCGCAGCTGCGGTTTGATGATCCAGTCCTGAATCTCACGAAGATCGGTGGGCGTGTAGGGGTTGCCGTCTGGCTTTTTGGCCCCTTCCTTAGCTTCAACAGTCCACAGATAGATTTCGCCCAAACCGGTGGAGATGGGCCCGATCATCGGTGTCACCCCTGCTGGCAATTGGTCCCGTGCAGTCTGGATGCGCTCGTTCACCAGCTGGCGAGCAAAGTAGATATCCGTGCCGTCTTTAAAAATGACCGTGACCTGCGACAAGCCGTAACGAGACAAGGATCGGGTCTGCTGCAGGCCCGGCAGGCCCGCCATCACGGTTTCGATCGGGTAGGTGACGCGCTGTTCTGTTTCGAGCGGCGAGTATCCCGGCGCTCCAGTATTGATCTGAACCTGGACATTGGTAATATCCGGCACGGCGTCGATCGGCAGCTTCTGGTAGCTGTACACCCCGTACGCGGCCATGCCAAATACGGCGAGCATGACGAGCCATCGGTGCTCGATGGAAAATCGGATGATGCGTTCAAACATTTTGGGCGATCAGTGAGTATGAGTGGCCGAGCCTTTGCCGGCTTCTGCCTTCAGCACAAAGCTGCCGGTGCTGGCGTAGCGCGTTCCGGGTTGCAGACCCTTCACGATCTCCACCCGTTTGCCGTCGCTGCGGCCCAGTTCTACCGGTTGGGGCACGAAGCCGCCGGGCGTGCGCAGGAATACTACGGGCTTGTCGTTAAGTGTTTGGATGGCCTCAGACGATACGGTCACTGGCAAAGTTGTTTCAGATGCCACCAGCTCGACGTTCACGTACAGTCCGGGACGCCAAGTCATATTCGGATTAGCGATTGTCACGCGCGCCTGCGCCGTCCGCGTTTGCTCACCGATGAGGGAGCCCACGTAGACTACGTTTCCGGTCGCTGTCTGCTCGAAGGCGGTTGCTCGGACGGTTGCGCGCTCGCCGACACGCACCAAAGGCAAGTCTTTGGCCGCCACGTTCATTTGCACCCAGACCATGCGTAGGTCTGAGATCGTAAAAACGTTGGCATCTTCCTTGACTTGTTCGCCCAGCGAGATGTGCTTTTCGACGACAACGCCGTCAAATGGCGCCTTTAACTCGAACCTCGTTAGTGCACCAGACCCGGGACCCGCGCCCAAGGCCTGCAGCTTTTGCTGAGCATTCGCTACGCTGATCTCCACTTCACGCAGCGCCTGTTGCGCCTGCAGAACGTCTTGCTCCGGCGAAATCTTCTCCTCAAACAGCTTGCGCTCGCGCTCGTAGGTCGTTCGCGCCAGTTGTAAGCGCTTTTGGGCCGCCTGCAGCTCACTGCGCTGCTCCGAAACCTGCGCACTCGAGATTACGGCGAGGACCTGGCCCTGCTTTACGGCCTGGCCCAAAGATACCGGCACGGCGTCCACGATGCCTGCGACCCTAGGCACAACGTGTGCGGTGCGGTCCTCATTAAACCGGATCTCACCTGGCAGTTGCAAGGCGGACTTAATCGATGCGGGGGCGGCCGTGTCCAGGCCAATGCCGGCGGACTGCACTTGGGCGTCCGACAGTGCGATAACGCCTTCTTTTTGACTAAATGTGAAAATGTATGGCTCTGTAGCAGTCTGCAGAGTGATCGTGCCCTCAAAGACATGAGGCTCAGCGACGGGCTGGGTGCTAATCAAAACATCCTTGTCAACCGTGAAACTGATCTTGTCGGTCACGCCCCCAGGACGAACAAGCTCAGCGGTCGCTCGACTCCCGCTGGGCGGCAACGGTTGACCCTTTTGGGAAAGCCACAATTTCATGCGGGCCTCTCCGCCTTGCTCGGCAAGTACCATCTCCAAGCCAAAGTCGCCATCGATCATCAACTGCCCGCCGTTGGCGCCTTTAGCAGGCTCGGCTTCGCTGTGCGACTGTTCCCCGGCTTCGTGCTTATGCTCGCTTTCAGCCGCAGCTACAGGGGCAGCAGGCTTATTCGTGCTGGAACTGAGGATGGCCACAGCGGCTACGCCGCCAACAGCCAACAAGATGGCGATAGCCGCCAATTGCTTCTTGCCCAACGAGCTGGTGAGCCGTTCTTTAATGGTCGTTTTTGCATTCATGGGGAGCCTTAAGGGTTAGTGCCACTCACTGCGATCGGCAGTGCAAGGCGGCGATTCAGATCAGCCGAAGCGCGGTGAGCCTCGGATAGGGCGCGCAGGTACTGCGCGCGGGATTGCAGCAGAGTACGCTGCGCGTCAAGCACGTCGAGGAAGCTGAATTTTCCTAGCTCGAAGCCGCGGGCGGCAGCTTCGAAGGCACTCACGGCACCCGGCAAAACCTCTCGCTGCAAAGCCTCAATTTCGGTGCGCCGGGCACGCAGCTGACTGGCCGCCTGCAGCACTTCAGCTCGCAAGCGCAAACCTTCAGCCTGTGCCTGAGCCTGTGCGGCGTCGCGTCTGCGCAGGGCTTCCAACTGCGCGCCTTGGTTGGCATTAAAAATGGGTATCGGAATGGAAACGCCAATCACGGGCTGGCTGCGCCCCAGCTCCTGTGCCCGACGCATACCCAAGCTGACAGTCACGTCGGGAATGCGGCGGGTCCGCTCCAGCTCGTAGGCCGCCCCCAGGCGCTCGGCTTCCGATTGTGCCCGCCGAAGCGTGGGCGAGCGGGCTAGGCCATCTGCGAGCACTGCGTTGTCGGGCAACTGCGGAAGCACGTCAGGGCGACCGTCTAGCGCCATGACTGCGTCGTCCGGCACCCCCATCAGCGCTGTAAGGGCGTGCAGAGAGGCCGCCCGCTCAGCTTCCGCTTGCGATAGCTCAATACGCGCTGTAGCTTGGGCGACGCCCGCGCGGGTTTCTTCAGTAGGCGCGACTTTGCCCGCGGTCACGCGGCGTGAAGCGGCGCCTAGGGCACTGCTAGCCACACGCAGCGATTCACGAGCTAGCGCCACCCGCTCCTGGGCCACAAGTGACTCGAAAAATGCTTGGATGGTAGCTGCGCGAACATCGGCTAGACGGGCGTCCACTTCGGCTGCGGCAACTGCTCGCGAGCGTTCAGCCAACTCAATACGAGCCGCCCGCTTGCCGCCTAGTTCGATCGGTTGACTCAGCTCGAAAGTCGTCACGCGAGTTCCAGGTCGCGTGTCTTCCTGCTGGAAGCCCAGGGTGGGGTTCGGAAGCGCGCCGGCCTGCATGATCAAGCCTTCAGTTGCCTCTAGCTCCAACCCAACAGCTCGCAGCTGGGGACTCAGACGCAGCGCCGTATCCACGGCCTGGGCCAGCGATAGCGGTACGGCTCGTGTCGCTAGGACAGCAGAGCTGGGCGCCGTTTGGGGCACGTCAGCTTGGGGAACCCGATCGGCCCCCTGCGCAAATGAAACGGATGCTGAAAACGCCGCGCACACCAGCGGCATACAGAACTTGTGCATCGAAAACTCCAGAATTGAATTGAAACAACCGGGCAATCGACGCAGAAGGGGTTACATCAGGGAATTCGCCCGACGCCGCGTCGACTCATGAGAGTCGCGACCAATTGGGGCGTTCAATGTCGTCGGATGGAGGTAAGGTCGGCACCGAATCGGTACTCACCTGCCGCTCGGATCGCGCGTTCTCATCGACAGTAGAAACCTCAAGGAAGACCGGCTTGAATGCACTGTGGTGGCAATACTCGCAGTCGCTATCTGAAGTAGGATTCACGTCACTGGTTACTGCCGTGCCTTCGGAGTATGCAGCTGCGGACTTCGACTTTCCATGCGCATGCTCATGGTGGCCCACATGCTTAACAGGAGCAGTTTGCTCGTGCCGGCAATAGGGCGACGCTGCCGCCCAGACAAACTGAAGAGGCAATAAAACCAATAAGAAGATGAGGAGCCAGCGCTGCATTGCACGATTATTATACGCGTCACGGTAAACTTGAGGTCTTTATCCCTCAAAGTCTCGGCTTGGGATTGCCATCGAGGCTCGTATTCCGCATTAAGTTTGCGATCAGACCGTAGAGGAAGCGGTATCCATGCTCTCATTGAGTCCATTAAGCGGCAACTTTGCGAAAAGCATTCGACGTATGACTATGTGGCGTGTTCTTGTTCACAGAAGGAGCTGGCATCCATTTGAAGACGGCTTACGGTCAGGGCAGTTTCGAACGCCGCCACGGTTATTAACACTTAGCACACCTAATCCTTGATTTCCAAAATGCGCAATGACTAGTAGATTCCACGACTTGCCAGCCTACCTCACGATGTGTTGACCACATTCTTTCTGTTAGGCGGCGCAACAATACTGTGCTTTACGCATTACTAGGGAAAGTCTGATCAACCCAAAAAAAGCGCGAGCCGCCTGAGGAGGCGCGAGTTGAGAAATTCGATGAAAGCATGACTCTGATCGCATTCGAAGAGGGTTTTGGGCATTGTTCTGCGCCGTTACGCTGGATCGCGCAGGACGGTCGCGATAGCGGCAAGCCATTGCCTGGCAAGGAAGGGCTTACGACCGCTGAACGCGAAGAGTTGGTGCGCTTGCGCAGGCGGCTGCGCCAAGTCGAGCAGGAGCGCGACATCTTGGCAAAGGCTACGGGCTGGTTTGCCGGCAAAAGCGAGAAGACGTCCATGCCGTCTACGAACTAGTGAGCGCGAACCAGGCCGACGCCAACCAGCACTTGAGCGTGCGTTCGATGTGCCGCGTGCTCAAGGCCTCTCCCAGCGGCTACTACGACTGGCAGAATCGTGCACCCAGCACGCGCAGCATTGCCAATCTGG
>Ga0136594_1000447_pt1 | contig 13350 bp, 17 predicted proteins | sample AntDeeMetagen472_FD_104794 | JGI IMG/M metagenome (GOLD analysis project Ga0136594, IMG submission 104794) | Saline lake microbial communities from Deep Lake, Antarctica - Metagenome TFF #472 | ecosystem: Environmental > Aquatic > Non-marine Saline and Alkaline > Saline | place: Antarctica: Deep... | reverse complement strand
GGAAGCTCGTGAGTCCGGCAGCCAGCATGAGTGCGAAGACACCCAACGTCACGATGAAGCGAACTGCCATTCGCTGCTTCCAGTACGGGCGTACGACGAACGCGAAGTACAGCGGGCCAACCTTGACTTCACAGAACGTGGGTGTCGTCGCATCCGCATCCGCATCCGTCTCCGCATCTGCATCGTCCTCGGTAATCATCGACTGACGTTCATCTGATCCTCGTACAGCCGAAGAATGTGTTCGACCAGATCATCGATGGTGGTCAGTTCGTAGTTACCCTTGCCGAACGTGTTCTCCATCTGCTCGTCGGACATCGACCCAATGCCGAGACCGATCACGTCGACACCGTTATGGCGGCACTCGCGGACGGCCTGTCGAGCTTGCTCTACAGGCTCGCCAGTGCCCATGATCTCACCGTCTTCGTTGACGTTCGCCATGCCGTCGGTGATGACGATCATCACGTACTGGCGAACGCTGGTTTTCTGCATCAACTGGTGAGTGTCGCGGATGCCCGAGGGCGTAGACGTGTTGTCGGCATGGTCAAACGAGTCGAGATGCCGCCAGTCGAATGTCTCATTGGGACCGGTAACAATCCGTAGATCCAGTCGTTCGCGGCTGGGTGTGTGGTGGTTGCCGTGGCGGTCGGTAAACGCCTCCCAGACGAACTTGTCGCCGATAATCTTGGTTGCCTCGGCAATCGCTCCACCAGCGATCTTGAGATCATCGATGTCCGAGCGCATCGAGGCACTGATATCAGTACACAGCCCGATGCAGCGCGAGCCGGTTTCTACTTCGACGCTCTCCTCGAACAGTTCGCGGATGGTCATGTCGCCAGCCGCCCGGCGAGCCACGTTCATCGGATCGATCTGTGGCCCGGCAGTGGACTGGCGGGGCACTGGCCGCGAGACCAGTTGTTCGAACCCGCTTTTCAGATCCGCGATGACGTTGTTCTGTTCGGCCTTGCGCTTCAGGAATTCGTGGTGGCGATCGTCACACGCTCGATTGCGAAACGACGTGATCCGTCCGTCACGTTCGCGCTTGCGCCGCTGAATATCATCGCCGTACTCCGAGAGCTTGCGAACGAGCCGTGCCCAACGGTCCCGATCACGGGTATCGACCTTCTCGATCACCTCGATATCGATATCGAAGTTGTGTTCGATCTCCTTCTCGTCGCGCTCGGCCACCTCCTTTGTCTCATCGGGACTATCCACGTCGTCGTAGTGGTACGACTCCCGATCCGGTGACGACTGTTTGTCGGGCTTCTCGCCGTCCGGATCTGGCCCGAGGCGGTGATCGACCTCCGCCGGGTTGGTCGGCACGTCGGTCTTGATGATCTCGTCGGGTTTGTCGGTCGCTTTAGCCTCCTGTGGGTCCTGATGGGCAGTCGAGTCGAGTTCTTCTTCGGGTAGATCCCAGTCGATATCCGCCTCGCCGCGTTCGGAGTACTCCTCCAGTTGCTGGAGTTCGCCGACCGAGAGGCCATCCATCACGACGTTGCCGTCTTCGTCTACGAGTTTGGGCATTTAGTTCACCACCTTGAGCGTCTTGTTCTTGTACTTGTCCAGCAATGACTGCACGTCGCGTACCTCGTCATTCTGATCGGCATCAGCATTTTTGTCGTCTTCACCGGAGCCATCGTCTGACTCGCCTTCGTCGGAGCCGCCATCTGGACCGCCGTCGGGGCTGTTCTGTCCCGGCTGGCCTGCTGACTCAGATCCACCGTCATCCACATCGGGGTCGGTTCCGCCTGATTCACCTTCGCCACCCTCACTCGAACTATTTGGTTCGGGCTTCGGTGGGTCCGGCGTCTCCATATCCGGTGTCGGGAAGTCCTCGTCGTCCATCATCTCCTCGATGAGCTTTTCGAGTTCGTCGGTCACGTTGTCCGGTAGATCGACCTGTGGCTCACCGTTGGCACTTGGCGGAGCCGAGTCCGGCGTTTGGCCCTCTGGATTGCGTCCGTGAGCGTCGTTCTGTCGGTCCTCGGCGGCGTCCTCGTCAAACTCCTCGGGATCGGGAGCGTACCGAGCCAGCAGTTGCATCATCGCGTGGAACAGCTTGAAGCGTTCGTCCGGGTCATCGGTTGTACGGACGCGCTTCAGCAGCTTGTCGGCGTACATGGCAAACTCGGCGTACACCGGAGCCACGTCGTCGAGTTGTTTGGCGTAGCCCGCAAACGAGAGTTGAACGATGATCTCCACGAGGCCGGAGGTGCGGCCTTCCTCCTTTACCGCGGTGCGGATCGGCGGACGCAGGTCGTCGGTCTGCATCGCCAGCCACACCTTGTACGCCTGCTTCGAGCGCATCCCGTACCAGATGTTCTTACGCTTATAATCGATGTAGTGATCCTCCATCGCGTTGGCAACATAACCCGGGACCGATCCCCAGCCGGGGTAGCACTCACTAAACTGCTGTTTGGAGTCGAGATCACTCCAGTTGAGGTGGGCAATCTCGTGGGCCAGCGTGTCGTCAATGATCCGCAGGATGTTCGCGCCTTCGACCGGCTCGTCGAACACCGTCGGCGTATATGGGTTGATCATCACGTCGGTGTGACTCATGGCCGCCGAGCCATCGCCGAGCGTGACGTTAATCCGGTCGTTGTCGGTGTGGTAGACCGAACTCATCTCCTCAAGGAAGTCGGACAGGCCCTCACCGTTCTGGGCTGCCCAGCCAGCGAACGCGTATTCTTCCACGCCGTCCGGGTCGTCGACTGCCTCATCAATCGCATCAGTGGGATCAGTACTATCCGTCATCAGACGGCCTCCTTGGGCTTGAGTGTCGAATCGCAGTTCGGACAACACATCGTGGCGATCATCTCATCGTCGGCGTCCTCACTTTCATCGTACCAGCCACAGTCCTCGCACATCAACCACGTGTCTTCACCGATATCGATCGTTTCCGTCTCGGATTCCTCCTCGTCAGTATCAGAGTCAGCGTCCTCCTCGTCGATCTCCATGCCGCGGAGGTGGCTCTCGATGGTGGTTTCGACTACATCAACCGTCTGGTCGTCGCCCGAGTACAGGAGGTTGATCACGGCTCGATGTCCGGCTTTAACGAGTGGGCCACCGTCGGCATCAGCATCGCCGCGGTAGGACCACGCAGTCCGTGCCCAGTCGATGATCACCGAAGTCGGAACACCGATCCCCAACGAGGAATCGCGCTCGTTGGCCTTCTCGCGGATGGAGTTGGCGCACTCCACCAGTTCGGTCGCCACGTCCTTGTTGAGTGGCGTCCGATCGGCAATCAGTTCGGCTTCCTCGCTCACGTCGTACATGCCGATGTAGTCGGTGTAGAACGTGTTGCCGAGGCGACGAAGCTGAGCCACGTCAATGTTGTTCGTCCCGGTGTACATGTCGCCCTCGTTCATCGTCGAGAAGACGATCAGGTTCTCCGGGTTGCCCTCGATACGTTCGCCACCACGGGCGTTGAGCTTCACACTGCCACGGTGGTCGAGTGCGCTCATGATCACACCGAGCGTGCGAGAGGTGGTTCGGTTCACCTCGTCGAACGCCACCACGACGGGGCGATCTTGGCTGGCGAGAATCGCCTTGGTGAGTGGGCCATCGACCCACCACGTCTCGTCGCCCACGTAGGTCGGCATCCCCAGCAGGTTGTTGGGGCGCAGTCCCTCGTGACACTGGATCTCGAAGTACGGCGCGTTCATCCCATCGGCGATGTTCTCAGCCAGACTTGTCTTGCCACAGCCGGTCGGGCCGACGATGCGGAAGTGAGGCTTCTTCTTGGTGACGCGGCGATCTTCGATCTCGCGGATAATGTCGGACTTCTCGTCGTCGGCCTCCACGTAGTTGTTGACACGCTCCGAGTCGAGGCGGTGATCGTTCCAGTCGTAATCGCGGTTGACCGGCAGCGAGCCGTTGTTCTCCGACTTGGCTTCCTTGATGTCGGACGGATCGGCCTGTGGGCCAGTCACCGCGCCGTCACCCGATCCAGAGGTGGGCTGGGTTGCGGTCTCGGCATGCACGGTGTCGGCATCAGCATCAGTCGCGTTTGTCTCCGACTCCGACTCCGACTCCCCGACCGTCGTGTCCTCGGCATCCACATCGGCCTCGTCGACCGCGATCCCGCTTTCGTTCATCGTAGACGTAATGTCTTGCTCGTCACCAATCATCGTCTCGGTCGTGTATTTGCTGCGAGCCTCGGCATGGATCTGTTCGCGCTGTTCGGCACCCAGCCCGTCATCGCTGGTAGGGCGGTCGGCCAAATCGTAGAACAGCCCGGTCTGGTCGGTGCCTTCGACGAGATCGCCCTCGTCTACCATATCCTCGATGATATCGGTCGTCCAGCTACTGCTGAACGTCGTCTCCTCAACGATCGCATCCACGCGGAAGTTGTCGTTGTAGATGGCGTAACGGATCTGATCGGGCAGACTCGTCTGGCCGCGTTCTTTCTCGCTTAGTACTTCGGTCGTGAATGGAGGCTCAGCTGTAGCTCCATCTTCTGTGTCGTCTGTCATAGATTCCTCGTAGAAACGCCAACTGCAACTGCACTGCGGTTAGTGTCACAGGCGCGCTGCCTGCTCATGCGCGAACCGGGAATCGAACACCGGTCGGTGATGGTGGACGGGAAGGATTTGGGCTTCATATGTCATCACCGCGTCCTCGTCGCACGCCGTGTATCGTCATCGATCGCAACGGGGTTGAGAGCTTCGATCAGGAGCCGTCCAACTCTCCTGATCTACGAGAACAGATAGTCCGAATCAGAATCGGCCACCGCCTCAGCCCACTCGGCGAACTCATCGGCTTTGCCGTCCAACTCCGCCGCTCGCGTCAGCGTATCGACCGTGCCGTCGGGTCGCTTGTGGTCGAAGCTGGGGAACCGAAGTGCCCAATGAGTGTCCTCGTTGTCAGTGTCCGAACCGCCACCGTGCTGTAGCTCCTCGAAGGTGACCTGAATCACCTGTCCGACCAACTCACCTGCCTCGTGTTCGAGGAGGAGATGTCGCCGTTCAGCATCCGTGAAGCCAGTCCCGACACTCCCAACGTTAATCCACTCGTCATCGTGTTCGAGCGCAATATGGAGCGAGCCGATCCCGTTGCTGATACGACCGCCGCCACGGTGGGCATCGGTCACCACTACGTCGAGTTCTTCAGGCTGGGCTTTCCACTTCTGCCAGTCAGTACTTCGCGTTCCCAGCGTGTACTCGTGGCCGAGCTTCTTCATCACCAGTCCCTCGTGACCTTCTTCGAGTGACCGATGAAACGAGGCTTCCAGATCGTCGCCGGTCTGAGCGATCATCGGCGGCAGGAACTGGGTCTGAATCACGGCGAAGCGATCCTCGAACTTCTGTTTGCGAATGTCTTTGCCCATCCAGTAGAGGCAGTCGAACAGCTTGAACTTCACCTCCAAATCCGGCGTGGCATCCTCGTCGAGCGTACTCCCACGACTGATTCGCCGGAGGATGTTCTGGAAGGACTTCACCTCGCCGGTCTCAGCATCGTAGGGCGTGATCTCGCCGTCGAAGATAAACGACTGATCGGGCCAGTCGATGTCGTTGATCTCGGGGATGACACCAGTCACGTCGGAGCCACCGCCTTTCAGGTAGGCTCGGATATCACCATCACCGGAGTGGTGAACGAAGATCCGTGCGCCGTCGTACTTCGTCTGGGCAACCCAGTCACCAGACGCCTGCAGCGCGTCAATGTCCTGTGGCTCGTAATCGTATTCGGCCTTCATCACGCCGCACTTGGCATGGGGCGTAAGTTCAGTCGCAAGCTCCCGATCATCCATCGCCCAGTCCAGAAACACGAGTGGGCCATCGTTGGTGACCTCACGGGCTTCAGTGAGTATCGATCGATCGAACCCAGTCGCCTGCGAGATCGCATCGAGGAACATGTAGTCGCCAACGTACATCGGCACGTCTCGACTCAGCATCCGTGTGAAGATCCACGGGTGTTCGAGCCGTTCGAGCATGTCTTCGATGATATCGACTCGTGGTTGGTTGCCACCGATCTCAGCCAACTCGTAGAGCGTTTCGTGAAGCTCGGTAAACAGTGGATCTTCAATCGTTGTCCGGGTCGAATAAGCCACACGCAACCGCTCGGATTCGGATTCCTGTTTCAAGTACTCCGAAAGACCGCCGTTCTCGGTTCGGATCTGGTTCACATGATCCACATCGTCATCGAAGAACACATTGGCAACTGCTCGATCCACCAGATTGTCGCTCATCCCCAACGACCGCTCCGGATGGGGGAACAGATCACTGAACTGGCGGAACAGCACGTACGCATCGACCGTCGGGTAGTTCTCGATTAGTTCCTCGAACCGATCAACCTTCACACCGCGCTTGCGGCCCATCTCCAGCAAGTCACTGAAGATCTCATGGGCCTCACTGGCTCGCATTTCGCCATCACCCAACTTGTTGAAGTCGGGGATGGGCAGTCGGTACGACTTGTCGTCTAAGGTCGTCTTTGTTTCTATCGTCATTGTCACACAGAACGTCCGATCTCGGCAGGAGTTGTTTCGTGCTGGCTGGCTGCCGAAGCCATTAGGGCTAGCGTCTCGATCTCGCGGTCAGTCAATCCATCCAAGCAACTCAGACAGGGATTGTTGGCGAGGTTCAGTACATCAAGTCGTGTCCGTATCTCACGGCTGCCAACGTTCCGTCCGCACTTCGTACGGCCTGCATTCCCAGCACCGATCCGCTTCGACTCAGCCACGAAGTGGTTGACTGACACCGTATGAATCGAGATCTTGTAGGGAAACGCAGCCGTATACTCGCGGAGGATCGTCTGGCGTTCATCCTCCATCTACATGAAGTCCGAGGCGGGATGAACAACCACATCGATATCCATCTCGCTGAGTACGTCGCTTGCATCAGCCCGACCCGCGCCGGGTATCCACTGAGCGACGGCTGATTCGATCCCACTGGCGGTCGCATCGTCTGGTCGACCCTCGATCACCATCTCGATGGCCTCGCGGACCGTCATCTCGAAGATGGTCTCGTGATCGAACGCCCAGTCGGTGCGATCCAGAAACTCCTGTTCGGTCGCCTCAGACACTGGGTGGCCGATCGACACTTGGCCGCCCACGTTCTGATACACGTAACCGCACTTCTCACAGACGTGAGTCGCCTGTGGTGGAATCGGCCAGCTTGGAAGTTGTTTCTTCGAGGGATGAATCCGCTCGATCTCCGCGACGGAGAACACACGTGGATAACGGTTAACCGCCTCGCATTCAGGGTTCTCGCAATCGCCGCCGGAGTATTTGGGAAGTCGATGCAGGTAGCCGCGGTCGTCGATTTCAGTACTGTTAGTCATATCATGTTCTCTGTTTCGAGACACTGCCACGTGCCCTGATATCCACACCGAGTGGATCTCATCAGGCCCCTTCCCGTCCTATGGGTTGGCTGGGGCGACAGATCCCGTGTGTGCGGGATGATTACACCTTGTCGTCTGAGAGCTACTCTCGCTGGTGTTCGGGGAACAGTTCGTCGATTACGTCGTGGATCTCCTCGTCGGTGATTGCCGGTGAAGTGTGAGCTTCGTGGGTCAGCGATTCGATCGTGGCGCGGTACTCCTGTTTGTCCATGGCGTCGGAATCAGTGTCAGTCATTGTTGGGTGTCGGATTGAGTATCGAACTCGTCGAGGGTCATCTCGGCATCGTCGGAGTCAGCAATGCACATCCGCTCGACTTCATCAAGAATGTTTGATTCGAACACATCCTCTGGAGTAGAGTCGATATGATGGCCAGTTACGGTGAGGTAACGACCATGCTCGTAGATCTCGACGTGCGAGCCGTTGGACATGCCAGCTGTACAGTGCGTCGTCTCTTTCTCGCCTTTGACAAAGATCCGGGCACCGGTGCCGCTGGGACTGACCTCGGCATACGAGCCGGATCGTCCGATCAGTTGAGCCGCTTCAGGCGTGAAGTTCCCCGTCTCGGGATCGCGGCAGTCGTCGAAATCAATCCCGACGATGTTGTCATCCGGTGAGACGACAAACCCGAGTCCACACGCAGAATTAGTTGTTCGGGTCATGTAATCGAGCGCAGTGTCGTAATCAGTCCACGTTGAGGAATCGTTCGACTTGCCGAAGCTGCCAGTCTCGGCATCGATCGGGACCTTGGTCCATCGTTTCGAACCGTCCTTGTTCTCGTGGAGCTTCTGTTTCCACGCCACCCACTGGGGAATCGCCTTCAGTGTCTCGGGAATCCCGAGTCCGTCGGGAGTCAGCATCCGTGGCTTGTCGGGCGTCGGGTTCTCAGCGGCCTCCTGTCGGGACACTTCGCCCCACATCAGCAGGAGGTGAACTGCGACGATGTGTTTGCAGAACGTCTCGTTGTACTCGTGATCCTTGCACTCACAAGTATTCGCATCCGGGTTGACCTCGTACTTTCCTTTGACGAGGAACGTGCCGCCGGGCTGTGATTCGACTGGCATCTGATCGGCACTCAATTCATCAACTGCACCGATTGCTCGCTGGATTCGATCGCTGGTTAGTTGCATTGTAGTTGTCTCCAATTTCGACCGCCGCCAAACGGTCTCGTCAGGCCCCTTCCCGTCCATGGAAGCCGAGTCAGTCTCGGCTGGCTGGGGCGATTGTACAGCGCCGTAACTCCGCGGTGGAGTCAGAACCATTACTGGCTCACACCTGCCCGCTACACGAGCGGATTCAACAAGTACTGAACGCTCACCGCAACATCCTATACATTTCGTCTTGCGACTACTTTCGAGTACACTGCACTGCACTGTACTGTGCCGTTATCAACGGAAGAATGATTGGCTGCGCTGGTCCTCTCTCCAGCCCGTCTGCTTGTCAACAGGTGACGATCTCGCTATTCTATATCCCTTCTGGCGGATTCACTGGGTCATCCGTTTCGCCTCGATTACTCTTTGTGGGGTCTTAACCCTCGGTCCATTTCATCTCAGGTACTCGGTCACCGATCACACCGCTCATAGCGGGGAACACCGGACTATAGCGCAAGTCCTTCTTTCTCTCAGTCCGCGATATTATGCGAACTCCCTCTCGGGCACGGGGTGTTACGTCGTGGTATGGGGCGTTGAAGCCATTCTTGTTCGAGTAACGGGGCAACCCGATTGATCAGCCGTGATGCAACTCCGCATCGCTCGGTGTCAATTCAACTGCAACTACAACGTGACCTGAATCGCTCGCCTCGGTTCAATGGGCTTCTCAAATCTGCTTGCCTACTACGAGTTCAGGAGGTCCCTCTCGACCCTTCAGAATGGCTTACTCCATTGAATGACTCGGGGAACTGCCCGGTCATCCTCTCCGTATACATACTACGAGGCTAAGGTATATAATACTTTCGCCTGAGACGCTGGTATTGGTGTATTTGGGCCTCAGAACGCCTGTTTTCGGCCATATTCGGGGTGATTCGAGCCGATATCAGGCGGAATCGGCGGTATATACCGACTCAGATGCTCGCGCGCAGCCACTGATACACGTTATACCGATTGATGCTCACGGATAGATCACGTCGATGTTGTCCTTCGGTACCATTACCGTGGTCGTGTGATTGGCCGGCTTGCTCGTCAGCTTTAGCTCACCGAGATTCGGATTGGCTTCGGCAAGTTCAGTGCGGTACTGTTCACGGAGTGGTTCTGCCGCCTGATCCACACCGATCTCAAAGAAGAACACGTCGCGTTCGAGGTGCATCAGTGACTCCTCCGGTGGATCAGTCAGTCTCGCATGTCGGAACTCGGTGCCGCTCTCGGTTCGAACGTAATCGAACGTCGTCATTGGCGGAGATCATGATTACATTCGGGACACGACGTGCCGCCGACCTTCGTCGGTTTGTACGGAACGAACACTCCGCAATTCCAGCAGTTCTCGCGGCCATCACGGGTTCGCACCGTCGGGTCCGTTCGGCGATCGTACTCAGGCATCGACGGTCTCCACCTCCACGGACGTTGAAGCCACTGATACGTCCGCCCCAGCGCGGGCGTTGCGATCAGCCATCTCCGTGTCCGTGGTGAGATGACACCGCGGTCCCTCGGGTTCCTCCCACTCGATCAGATACATATGGACGAGACAGTGTGTACCCGACGGATGGGCGTGTGCCTCATCGATCCTCGTCGAGTGTGGTACGACACTCATGGCGTCACCTGCTCGATACCCAGTGTCCCGAGATCCACACAGTAGCGATCCTCGTCGACATCAAAGCGGATCTCGTTGTCCGCCGCATCCACACTGATGCGATCTGGACGGGTATCCGTCGTAAATGAGAGATCCTGTGATCGCCAGTTCAACACCATCACGTTGTCGCGGAACAGCGTTGCGGCGAACACCGAATGGTTCTCCGAGAGCTTCCAGACGTTTTCGACGCCCGGAGCCATATCAGCAGCCGCAGTCAGGTCAGTCATGCAGTGGCTATTCAACAGATCAAGCAGGTCTTGGATAGGCATCGTTATAGGTTCTCCAGTGATCGGTAGTTGAGTTCATCAAGCAGTTCACCGAGCCGACACCGAGGATTATCGTACTCGGAGCAGTCAGTGACATTGAGTCGTTCGATCTGCATGCCATCCACGTCCCGCACATAGATCGTGTTCAGAATCCGCGTAACCGTTAACGACCGATAGTCCCACGGTCCCTCCGGGCCACCACGCGAGGCGGTGTAGCAGTCGACGGGATCGAGCAGTTCGGCCAGTACACGTTCGAGATGTGACTTGCGGTACGTATCAGTTGTCATCGGCATCAGTATCCTCCCGTGATTTCGGTTCGCCAAACCCGTCTTCGTCCTCGAACGGGCGGCGTCCGATCTCGGCATACAGCGTATCCCTGTACTCGGTAGTGATCGCATACGGCATCGACCACTTCTCACAGAGATCGTAAAGTTCAGCGATATCAGTCGGACCAGTCGCTTCGATCTCGACGAAGATCGTGTGATCGAACGTCGAATCACGAAGTCTGGCGCGGATTACCGAGTCAAGATCTTCGACCATGCTATAGAAAATCATCAACTGGCCCATCTACGCCACCTCCTGTATGGTCGCCAACGCGGACGGCGAGATGCGTTGGTTGAGATCCGTTGACGGTGCAGCAGCCATCGCAGCCACCGTTCCATACACGTCGTACAGTTCTTGGGAGCGCACCGGCCCAACTCGGTACAAGATATCACTGAGACGAATGAACCGACAACGTTCGGTGTAGTCGGCCAGCCACACGAACAACGGCTTGTCGTGGACCTTACCGCAAGTCAGTTCGACACGAAGATCATCCAGCGTCTCGTGGCGTATACAGCCCTGCCGATCGATCTCGTAGTCCGCAGGCTCCGGTGTTCGTTGGTTCGGACACGTCTGATTCGGTACCATACAGAGAAAGTCGCCCGAGGCGTGATCGTGGTAGATATCGTAGACCGTCTGAGGTGACTTCACCTCCAGATGGGTCTCCGCCACGAACGGCTCGGTGTACCGCAATCGAATGATAGTCGTCGAACGATGCTGGCCATGCACGCTCACGTTGAACGACTTCGCGTCGAGTGAGCGGGCAAACGCCGACAGCTCTGGTTGTTTGTATCTCATTGTCGTAGATCGTAGTTTCGAGGCACTGCCACGTGCCCTGACAGTGGCGATTATCGCCACTCTCGTCAGGCTCCTTCCCGTCCACACGGCTGGCTGGAGCAACTACGCAGATGCCCATGACTATCTAGATGTACATGTATATCTCAGATGTATATGTACATGTTCGATATATCACGGTCGCTGTAGAACAGAACTACTCAGTCGCAGTCTCGGTTTCGGTTTCTTCCGACTCCGGCTTGCCATCGCAAGTCCGAAGGTGATTAGGGAGGTTGCGGAACGGCTGATCACAGCGCGGGCAGGTGACTTCGACCTGTGGCGTGTTGTTCGGCTCCGAGATATTGGACGGCAGCCAGTCGTACTCGGTGTCGTACTTGATCTCCTCCCACACCTCAGCGTACTCGCCCAAAAGGTTGTAGGTCAACGCCGCCTGCGTGGTATCAGCAGCAACCAACGCCTCACGATTCTCGATCAGCCACTGTTCGAGAATATCACGGGTGTCGTGCTCGTCTTTGATGTACCAGACCGCGTGACCGACCGTCATCGGGTTGAACTTCCAAAGATTGTACAATCGACGGGCGTCGGCCTTCGGCTGGCCGCCGAGTTCGTGGGCTGTCTGGGGTCCCAGATGCTTCAACAACATGTGGTATTCGTTCTCTCTGTTCTGTTCTGATTCGGCAGCAGTATGTCGGTTAGATTGGGTTGTCATATGGAGTGGAATGTATCAGCGGGTGTGTTTCGTTTCGCCGTGATCTCACCACGGTCTCATCAGGCCCTTTGGTCATGAGTACAGGGCGACGAAATAGAGTGGAGGGTGGAGGATAGATCGTGGGGAGAGGGACCGGCGCTTGTTAGAGGTGAGTAGCGTAAGCGGGAAGCAAGAGTAAAAGTCAATGACGGTTGGGGGCCGTCGTTAGTGGGCGTGTTCGCGGACCTGATCGAAGATGTCTTCGGAGAGATCTTCGGGGAGCAGTCGCATCATCTTCCAGACCTTCGTTTTACCGAGGCGGAGATTGTACAACTGATCGGCACCATCGGCTTCCACTTGGTTCGTGGCGGCGCGATGCTGGATGATATGTGGGAACAGCGCTTCGACGTACGGCACGTAGCCAGCGGTGCAGTTGGCTTCGGCAGCAATTGCAGACTGACTCGTGCCGACCGGCAGCGTCGTGATCGCGTCGACCACGTTCTTCTGTTTCTGCGTCAGCGAAGCGTAGCCCCATTCGAGTTGGGCGTCCGGTCCGTATTCGTACCGTTCTGCAGACCCTTGTTCGGGAATCTGTACATCGTCAGTTTCGTCGCCGTCGGTTTCGTGTTGGTGTTCTCCCATAGTAGAGTGACTGTTTCGTCGGACCCAACCCGACTCGTCACGGCCCCTTCATCCGATCGCACGGACAGGTCAGGGACGACAGTCGATTACGAAAGCTCGCACGTGGAGTAGGATTAACCCACTGATTCGAGCGAATTACTCCTTTGGATAATGACGGTACTGGACGCCTGACTGTTCGTCGAGCAGCCAGTCAACGAGGCGTATCAGCATCGCCATCACAGCCCGCCTCGGATCGTTTTCTGTTGGTTGGTCATGTGTGTACAGCCGGGGCACTCGGCGTTCTTGTTGCACAGCGTTTCGAGAGCAATATGGGCCGAACACGTGGGGCAGAACACGTAGTCGTCGCCCCTACTCGATGGACGGTAGTTGGTTTCGATCCGTTCAACCACCACCTCGTCCCAGTGATCGATCTTCGGCATCGCGTCGGTGTCAGTATCAGCATCGGTCATACGACATCCACCTCGTCACTCATCGGATCGAACGAGTGTTCGTCCCAATCGATCGACTGTGATCGCATCGAG
>Ga0136594_1000373_pt1 | contig 14569 bp, 11 predicted proteins | sample AntDeeMetagen472_FD_104794 | JGI IMG/M metagenome (GOLD analysis project Ga0136594, IMG submission 104794) | Saline lake microbial communities from Deep Lake, Antarctica - Metagenome TFF #472 | ecosystem: Environmental > Aquatic > Non-marine Saline and Alkaline > Saline | place: Antarctica: Deep... | reverse complement strand
TAACACCAGCGTCCGCCACTTGGTCATCGTGATCACGACTGTTCACCCCGACTGAAGCTACAAGTAGTACACTCGAACTTCCTCGCTTCCATTGCGGAAGGGGGAACAAACGTGTTATTGATGTCCGAACTTTCATCGATCTCGCCCCATATTTTTCGGACTTCTTCGATGTTTTTCAACATAGCTCACTCGAGTTGTTTGGCAACTCCCGTATAAATCCACTTATTAGAATATACCCAACTGTACGGCAGTGCTCTAACAAAGACGCCCTGTATTATGGCATTTAATTTCCAGACAAGTGGCTTATTCTGGGAGTATTGTGAAAATACACAACCCTCTATTCGGTGCGCATCGTCGTTCGTTCGGTTCTCTCGCCAAACCGGATTCGTCGGCTCACAAGCGGGCTGGACGACCCCCCTCGGGTCGTTCGGAAATCGAAGATTCTCGAATGACTTGCCCCCGAGGCGATCCACATGATACGCGGCAGCACACTCTCTCCGACCTACCGACGCCGCTCCTGTCGCTGTCACACCGGAGAAAACTACCGATCGGACGGCTTACTCGTCGAGGTGCTCGATTCCCTTCTTCGAGACGTTCGCTTCCGTAATCTCGTCGGGCATCCAGTCGGGCTTGTCGTCGGGAGCCGTCTCCTCCCACGCCCAGCCGTCGTAGATGTGTACCTTGTCCGTCCCCTTCTCGCGAAGTTTGAGTTCGACGCGGTCCGCCGCCTCCTCGCTCGAGCCGGGCTCGAGCCGTCTGGCCGCCTTGAGTGCAGCCTGTCGAGGTGTGTTTCCCGAGAAGACACTCGACTCGTCGTCGGGTGATTCGCGCAGTGCAAAGTTTCGTTTACCGTCTTCGCGTACCATGATTATCGCCTCCATGTCAGTCAAGCACACGATCCGACATAAAGATATCCCCAAAAACCGACCGACTGCGCCAGTATCTTTAAGTAAGTAGCGTACACCATTTCACCGCAATATCGACACCCCGGATCCGGTCGCCGTGCCGTCGTTGTTCGCTCGTTGCGTGCGTAACACGGTCATTCGCCGAGCCGTCGAAAACACTTAAGTATATCCTACAGCGAAGTTCGGAATAGAATCCCGCGATGGTACGGAAAAAGAAGCTGAGTCCAAGCGGTGCGAAAGACGACGACGGTAACTACCACAACGTCCACCTCAACCTCCACGAGGACGAACTCGAGGTCGCGGGCATGGATATCGGCGACGAGGTCTTCGTCCGGGTCCGGGACGGCAAGATAATCATCCAGAAAGCCAACGAGGACGACGTCGAACACGAGTTCTAAGACCCACCTTTTTACGCCTCGGGATTCGCTCGCTCCGCGAGCGAACCACTCTCTGCTCACGGGCGCGAAGCGCCCGTTCGCACGGTTCGCGGAACCGAAGGTTTCGCGTTAGGCGCAAAAATCTGGACCAAAAAGAGCCGCTCGCTCAGCCTTCGGCTTCGCTCGCGGTACAACATGCTGGACCGCGACCGCAGACTGCCTCTCTAACTCGAGAGAACTCGACTTCCTCTCGACTCGAGCCGATTAGCGCAGCGCCTCGAGGTCGAACTCGAACGCCGATACCGGCACCTCGAGGTCGTGCTCGACGAGCACCTTCGGATGGACCTCGCCGATCACGCCGACCTCCTCGCCGTCGATGACGACCGCTGCGGTTCGACCCGAAATGAAGGTCGGGTGGTCGGTCGGCGGCGTCTCGAGGTCGACATCGAAGTTGCGAGTGAGGGTCTGCAGTCGGGCCTTGGCGTCCTCGTAACCGGCCTCGTGGCTCGCGAGGACGGCACCGACACGGCGTCCCTCCGCGACCCCGGTGTTCTCGCGCTCGTCGACTTCGGCGGCGAAGCCGATCTCGGCGAGATTTTGTGGGTACGAACGGTGGGTGTTCCGCTCGAGGACCATCAACAGCGACGGCATGACCCACGTCCGGAGCATGGTGAAGTCCTCGCTGTAGGGCTCTTTGATCGTCGCGGGCTCGCCGGCACCGTAGACGTCCTCGCCCGGCACAATCTCGAGCCGGTCGAAGTTCTCCCCCTCGCTGATCATATGGAAGTTCAGCAGGTCCTCGAAGCCCAGCCCGACCAGCTGGGTTCGGGCGGCGTTCTCGAGCCGGGAGCGCTCGTGACGCCCGCCGACGGTTCCCACATCGGGATAGCGGGGCTCGAGTTCGTTGAAGCCGTAGGCCCGCCCGAGGTCGTCGATGACATCAAGCGGGTGGAGCACGTCGACGCGGTAGGGTGGAATTGTCACCTCGTAGACCAGATTACCGTCTTCGTTTTCTTCTTTTTCCGCCTTGAGACCCGATCGCTCGGCGAGATCGATCACTTCGTCGGGGTCGAGCCCGATCCCGAGGATCGTCTCGATGCGATCGTGGGCGACCGTCTTCGTCTTCATCGAGAGGTCCGGGCGGACCACTTCGTGATCGGGATACTCGACCGTCACCTCCTCGAGGGTGGCCCCGCGAGCCGACAGCGCGTAGCAGACGATGTTCAGCATCTTGTCGATCGTCCACTGGTCGGTGCCCGTCATCTCGACGAACAGGTCTCTCGAGTCCGTCGAGACCTCGGTCCGCCGGCCGTTGATCACCGGCGGGAACGAGAACAGCCCGATGCTGTCGTAGATCGCCGGATACCGATCATACTCGCTCACGAGGTCGGCGTAGGTCTGGCCTGTCTGGTGCTGCTCGAGCACGTCGGCCGGCGTCATCTCCTGATCGGAATCGAGCGGCACGAACCGGTCCTCGTCGGGTTCGACGCCGACGTACCGGATGGTCGGGTTCCCCTCCGTCGCGGCGGTCCCCTTGAGCATCGTCAGATCGTGAATCCCGATCGCCCCCTTCGCGCGCTTGCGCCCCATCGTCGCGTGGAGTTTCTCCTGCAGTTGAATGAGGGACTCGAGGGCTTCCTCGTCCAGATCGACATCTCGAACGACTGCGCCCGTGACGTACGGACGCTCGTCGGGGACCGATTCCTCGACTTCGATCGTCCATTCCGACGAGTTCGGCGAGGGAACGTGCACCCCTCGCGCGTCGCCGTACTGATACCGCATCGAGCGGGCGACGCCCTCGACGGAGAGCCGATCGAGGCGGTCCGGCGCGAACTCGAGTTCGAACTCGCCGTCCTCCGTGCGCCCTTCGAACTCGAGGCCGAGGCCGAACAGGTCGTCGATCAGGTCGTCGTCGCTCTTTTCGTCGTGGCCGGTCAGATCGCGCAGTTCGTCGGGGTCGATATCGACGGTGGGCATCAGTAGGTCACCTCGGTTTCGCGCAGCAGTTCGAGGTCACACAGGGTTCCGTGGATGTCCCGGATGTCCTCGAAGCCGTACATCAGCATGAGCAGTCGCTCTAGGGCGAGTCCCCAGGCCATCACGTCGCACTCCACGCCGAGGGGCTCGAGCATCTCCTCGCGGAAGATGCCGGAGTTGCCGATCTCGACGAGTTCGCCGGTCGTCGGGTGGGTCCCGAACAGCTCGAAGCTCGGCTCCGTATAGGGGTTGTAGTGTGGCTTGAACTGGATGTCCGTGATCCCGAACTGGGAGTAGAACTCCTCGAAGGTGCCCATCAGATCGCGAACCGAGAGGTCCTCGGCCATCACCCAGCCTTCGATCTGGAAGAACTCGAGTAAGTGCGTCGGGTCGAGCGTGTCGTTTCGGTACACCTTCTCGACGCTGAAGTACCGCTGTGGCGGCTCGAGATCGCCCACCTCCTCGCCCGAGAGGTAGCGGGTCGACAGCGAGGTGGTGTGTCCCCGAAGCGCAAGCGCCCGGGCGAAGTCCTCGTCCCACGGCGAGTGATAGCCCTCGCCGTCCGGGCCGACGCCCTCCCGGTGAGCGCGCTCGACGCGCTCGACGAGGTCCGCGGGGAGGTCGTCAATGTGGGTCGGCTGCTCGAGGGCGAACCGGTCCCAGTGCGTGCGCGCGGGATGATCCTGAGGCATGAACAGGCAGTCGTTGATCCAGAAGTCCGCGTCGACGTGGGGTCCGTCCATCTCCTGGAACCCCATCCCGACGAGGGTGTCTTTGACGCGCTCGGCGGTCTGGCGCAGGATGTGGACCTTGCCGCCCTCGACCTGTTCGGCGTCAGCTTCGACGTTGTATTCCGCGAATTCGACGTCTTCCCACTCGCCGCTCGTCAGGAGCTCCGGGGTGACCTGGCCGACTGTCTCGGCGGTCTCGATGCCCGCCATCAGCTCCGTGACGGCGCGCTCGGTCAGCGTGACTTCGCGGACCGTCGATTCGCGGCGCTCGAGCAATCCGCGACGCTCGAGTCCCTCGAGCGTCTCCGAATCGACGTCGACGCTGTCGATGGGCGCGTCGTCGGCGTCGGCGAGTGCCTCGAGCGCGTTCGCCTCCGCGTCTGCGGCCGGATCGGCGTCGGGGTCGGCGGTGATCTCGCCGCTGTCGATCGCGCCGTAGCCCTTGCGCGCGTAGTTCGAGAGCGCGATGTCGACCGCGCCGCCCTCGAGCCCCGACGCGCCGATGACCTGCCCCATCGAGACGGGGTCGGCGTCGGCTCCGGCCTCGAGGGCGGCCTCGTAGAGCCGGACCTCGGGAAGCCCGTCGGTGACGTACTCGCGCCCCTCGTCGGTCAGCGCAACCGTTTCGTCGACACGCTCGCTGACGGCGACCAGTCCCTCGTCCTCGAGTTCGAAGACGGCCCCGGTGACGGTTTCGGGGGGGAGGTCGGTCGCCGCGGCGAGGGCGTCGACGGACGTTGCCTCGTCCGCATTCGCGGTCTGAAGGACCGCGACCTGTTGTGCTGGAAGTTGCATTCGCTTGTTCGTATGCCTGCGTGTCGGTCAGTTAGCGGTTCCGATATGCCCGGGCATCGGGGCCGGGGGAAGAGCGCGGTCGGTTTCGCCGCGAGCACTCGGTGTGAGCGCTCGCGGATCCACCGACCCGGCGTTACCGGGCGAAGAAGAAACCGAATCCCGACCGCTCGTGCGTTGACTGTTCGCCGACACCGGCCCGCTGGGATTCGGGTGCCATAGGTCCCGCCTCTCGACGATACGCGAAAAAACTTGCGCCCGGTGTGGCTCTCGTCGTGACCGACGGCGGTCGCTCCTCCCAATCGTGCTCGTTGTGGGCCGTGGTCGACCGTCGATTCGCGTTTTCGGACGGTAATCAAATTCGACTGCATCCCATACTTACATCGTTCAGAACTGCCGATATATTTACTACGGGGCGGCCGGTAGGCGGTCGCTCTCGAACACTATTGAAACTATGAGACGAACCAATCAGACGCTCTCAGACGTGGGTAGCACGGCGGCCGCGCTACTCAGCACACTGCTCGCTCAACTCCCCTCGAGTCCGGGACGGGCATGGAACGCACTGGTGTACAGTTCGGCGTATCTGTCGCTAATCGCGATGGCCGAGGTGGTCATCGTTTCGACCCTCCTCTCGCTGCCGCCGAGTCCGGCGGCGGTCGTCGTTGGGCTGGTCGTCTTCGCCGTCTACACCAACGACCGCCTCGCGGACGTCGACACCGACGTGATGTCGAATCCCGGACAGGCGGCGTTCGTCAGACGACATCGGGACGTCCTCTACGTGCTGGCGTCGATCGCGTACGGGCTCGCGGTCGCACTCTCCGTCCTCGGCGGCCCGATCGCACTCGCGGTTGCCTTGCTCCCGGGCGTGTTCTGGGTGTGCTACGCCACGAACTGGATTCCCGGGAGCGGGAGCGTCGGACGCGTCCAGCGGCTGAAAGACGTCTTTCTCGTCAATACGATCGTCGTCGCGCTCGCGTGGGCCGCGACCCTGACGTTCCTTCCGCTCGCGTTCGCCGGGGAACCGATCACGACTCCGACGCTCGTCGTCTTCTCGTACTTCTTCCTTCGTGTGGGTACGAACACGGAGATCCCGAACGTCCGCGATGTCGACGGCGACCGGGCGATCGGCGTCCGGACGATTCCGGTCGTGTTCGGCGTCACTCGGACGCGCTGGATCCTCTCCGCGATCGATCTCTGTACGGCCGGACTCGTGGTGCTCGCAGTCTCCCTCGAGTTCCTCTCTCCTGCACACGCGCTCGCGCTCCTCGCCGGAATCGGCTACTCGCTCTCCGTCACGTCGTTGATCGGCCGGGTCGAGAACGAGCGACTGCTGGCGAAGGTCGCCGAATGCGAGTACCTCGTGGTCTTCGTCGTTCTCATCTTCGCCGTCTCGCTCTCCTAACAACTGCACACTTCCGTTCTCTTTCACGAAGGGATGACTCTCCCAGCACGTTTAATAGCGAACAGCGATATCTCCTCCGTATCTGTGTTCTCTATTACTATTTTGTCGGCAATATTACTCGCAACCATTGCGATCGGAACGGCGGCGGCGCTCCTCGCCTGGCGGGAACGACCTGAGCCCGGTGCAGTGCCGCTCGTCATCCTGCTCGCCGGACAGTGCTTGTGGTCGGCGCTCTTGCTCTTCGATATCGAGGCATCGACCCTCGGCGCAAAAGTCTTCTGGGCGGATCTCAGATGGATCGGCGTCGTCGCCATTCCGGTCGGCTGGATGCTCTTCTCGCTGGAGTACACCGGTCGGGACCGGTACATCCAGCCGCGCTATGTCGCGCTCCTCTCGATCGTGCCGGTGCTCACCGTCGTCTTTGCACTGACTGACACCGGCTTACTCTACGCAGACTCGAGGGTGGTTCGCGAGGACGGTATGCTGTTGCTCAGCCGGACTCCCGGCCCCTGGTTCTGGATTATCACCGCCTACACGTACCTGCTGGGGCTGCTCGGTTCCGTTCCGCTCCTGGAACTGATCCGAGACGACTCGCTGCCGTTCAGGGGCCAAAGCGCCGCGCTTCTCATCGGCATTCTGGCACCGTGGGCGAGTAACGTTCTCTTTCTCGTGGGTGCCATCCCGGTCCCGGGACTCGACCCGACGCCGGTCGCGTTTTCGATCTCCGGCGTCGCCTGTCTCGGCGCGCTCACGCGCTTTCAACTCCTGGGGAAGAGCCCGTCGCCGAACCCGCGTGCGCGTCGACTGCTCTTCGAGCGGATGCCGGACGGTGCCATCGTTACCGACAGCCACGACTACATCGTCGAAATCAACGACGCCGGCGCGGACGTTCTGGGAACCGAACCCAGTCGCGTGCTCGGCAGGCCGCTTCAGGAGATCGCTCCCGACGACTCGCTGCTCCCGGCTGACGGATCGGTCGCGACGCGCCGCTCGTTCAAGAGCCCGCACGACGGCCGGCTGTACGACGTGACGGCGACCGCTATTACCGACATCCACGACCGGACGATCGGCCACGTCATCACGTTTCACGATATCAGTGAACACGTTCGACAGCAACAGCGCCACGAAGTCCTGAACCGCGTCTTCCGACACAACATCCGGACGGAAACGAACGTCATCAGCAGCTACGCCGAGTTACTCGCGGACGGGGACGATCAGGGCGCTGCCGACGAGATCACGGCGAGCGCGCGACGTATCGAGGAACTGGGGGTCAAAGCCCGCGAAATCGTCGACGTCTTCGAACGAGGGCGGGACTCGATCGAAGCCGTCCCGCTCGAGTCGCTCCTCGCGGACGGCATCGCGATCGTCCGGGAGGAGTATCCAGACGCTTGCATCGATTGTGAGTCGGATCTGGGGGAGATATACGTCGCTAGCGTCCTCGAGCCCGTGTTCGTCAACCTCATCGAAAACGGTATCGAGCACAACACCGGTCCGAACCCGTCCGTTCGAGTCGCGGTCGAATTGGACGGCGATCGGGTACAGATACGTATCGCGGATAACGGATCCGGAATCGACGACTACGAACGGTCTATCCTGGAGCGCGGAACGGAAACGCCGCTGGAACACGGTAGCGGTCTCGGGCTCTGGTTAGCCAAGTGGGGGGCCGAAATCGCCGGCGGTGAGGTGACGTTCGAGACGGACGATCCGACCGGTTCGATCGTTACCGTCGAAGTTCCAGTACTGTCTCCACCCACCGCCCCTCGAGCCGAATCAGACGAAAATACGTCGTAACGGCCGCCCCACTACTGATCCGAGATTCGCGTCGTCTCGAGCGAGCCGGGATCGACCCACTCGAATCCCGACCGCTCGGTCGTCGCCGTCGCCTCGGGGACGTCGACGGGCGCACACCCGTCGGCGAACTCGATGCGAGTCTCATTGGATTCGACCGTGGGTAGCTCCGGAAGGAACTCGTCGTCCTCGAGCAGTCCCCGGACGGAGACGGCTCCGCCCGCGTCGAGCGCCGCGCCCAGCGCCCGGTAGCGGTCGTCGTCGGACTGGGGCTCGAGCGCCGTCCCGAACGAGTCGTTGTCGATGCGCGCCGTCTTGCTGGTCCCCGAGAGCGTCCCGAATTCGTCCGCATTCGTCGCGTTTTCGTCGCTACTCGGTGTACTCTCCCCGTCGTCGAACACGGTCGTTTCCGACTCACAGTTCTCGGATCGCTCGTCGTCGTCTTCCTGTCTCGAGACCGCGGGGGTGCCCCGAAGTTCGAAGCCGTCGATCTCGCTCGAGGATGTCGACCCGCTCGGTCGATCCGGGGCTGGACTCGACGGTGGCACGGCCGGCTCGTCGCTCGAGATTCGTTTCGACGATGCCGCCGAATTCAGCGCCGATCGAGCGGACGGCTCGGCTTCGTCGATGAGCGAGTCGACGCTCGTCGTCGGATCGCGCGATCGGTCGGAGCCCCGCTCGAGTGCCCACGGCGGCCACGGTCCGTCGCCGTCGGCACCGAAACCGTCGCCGTCGGCACCGAAACCGTCGCTATCGGCACTGAGACCGTCGCCGCCGGTACTGAGACCGTTGCCGTCGGGTCCAGTCGCATCGTCGGCCGCCGTAGCCGGGACGTACGCCTCGAGTCCGTGGTCCGGACAGAGCGGCCGATCGACGGCCTCGATTCGCGGGCCGTAGCGGTCGCGCAGGCGCTCGAGCGCACTCGTTTCGATCAGTGCGGCCCGCCAGCGGTCGACGCCCGCCGAGAGGAGGACGAACCGCGCGCCGGTTCCCGCGAGGACGGCGTCGTTGATCGTCCAGAGGACGGCGGGGAGGTTGTCGGTCCTCAGCGGCGTCTCGGGATAGGTGACCGACGTCTCGCGGCGGCGGCCGCGGGGATCGGTGGCGGTGAGTTGCAGCCCGTTCTGCGTGTGTGTGATCGTGACCGACCAGCGGATCGACTCGAAAACCGCGGCGAGTTCGCCCTCGAGGTCGGCTTCCGAGTACCGAGCCGGGCAGGCCAGCCCGCGGTCGCTCCGCGTGATCGTCCGCCGGAGCACCGTCCGCCGGTCGACGCCCGTCGAGAGCGTCTCGGCCAGCGCCGTCTCGAGGCTCTCGTCATCGGACGAATCCGGTCCGAGATCCGCCGGCGTGACGCCGAACGCACCGAGCACGTCGGCGGGGACCAACAGGTCATCGTTCGACTCGCGGAGGGACCGGGCCATCGATAGTTTCGGGTTCCACGAACGGCCCTATATATCTTTGTCAGACGCTGAAAACGTATTATCTCTCTCACCCGAAAAAACCTATCAGTTCAATCTCACCAGATCGCCAGCGCTCGTCAGTACCGTCCGGCGGATCGCCGCTCAGCGACGCCGCGGCGACTCGAGTTCGATGTCGGCCGCCTCGAGTAGTTCTTCGACTTCCTCGCGTTTCTCTTGGTGTTCCTCGAGGAACTCCCGCATGAGCTGGGCGGCCTGCTCCTTGCAGTCGCCACAGAGTCGTTCGCCGCCGACGCACTCGTCGTAGACGCGCTTGGCGAACTCGTCGTCGTCGCCGGCCAGCAGGTACGCGTAGAGTTCGTAGACGGGACACTCGTCCGCTTTGCCGCCGAGTTCGCGCTGTTTCTCGGCCGTCTCACGGCCGCCGGTGGTTGCCGATTTCACCTTGTCGTAGCCGTCCTCGGGGTCGTCCAGCAGCGAGATGTGACTCGCGGGAATCGAGGAGGACATCTTGCCGCCGGTCAGCCCAGTCATGAATCGGTGATAGATCGAGGACGGCGGTTGGAACCCGTAACCGCCGTTGTCGACCTCGACCTGTCGGGCGAGTTCCTCGGCCTCGGTGCGGTCGAGTTCGAAGGCGTCGATGTGACTCTCGTAGACTCGCTTCTCACCCCCGATGGCATCGATCAGCGCGTCGAAGGCGTCGTCGGTCGCCCGTCGGTCGAAAAATCGGGTCCGCGGCCGGATCGGTTCCATCCCCGCCTCGGTCAACTTCGTCAGGACCGAACTCAGCGTGTCCGCGCTGACCGCGAGTTCCGACAGCGGCGTCTCCTCGAGCGCTTCGGCGACGTGGACACACCGAAGCGTATCGTCGTCGAAGTCGGCGGGCTCGAGTCGCTCGTAGAACTCGGTGACCAGTTCGCGCTCCTCGTCTTCGAGTTCGAAGCTGGCGTACGCTTCGGAGACTTTGAAGAAGCGCATCCGTTCGGCGAGGTCCCGCGCCAGCCGGACGTGAGGATCCTGATCCGGACCGACGGGGATCACGGTTGGCTTGGGCTCCTCGAGTTGCGGGTAGAGGATGTCGGCCATCTGGGTGACGACCGACTGCATGTGCGAGACATCGGTCTCGCCGTCGAAGCCATAGATCGCCTGGAGCTCCGAGAAATTGGCCTCCGCGCCGAGATCGAAGGCGAGGTCCTGCACCTCGCGGTTAGTCGACTGACGGTAGAGTTCCCCCTCCTCGGGGTCGAAGCCGAGTGCGAGCAGCGAGAGCAGGTAGTTGCGCGCGTGCTCGTCGATCTCGTCCCAGCTCATTCCGCGAGCCGAGTTGGCCTCGAGGTCGGCGATCAGGCCGTAGGCGTCGGCCCCTTGCTCTTGATGCCAGATGATCTCGTCGAAGACCAGTTTGTGGCCGATATGGGGGTCTCCGGTGGGCATGAATCCCGAGAGGACGGCCGCGGGCTCGTCGTTCCGTAAGGCCTCGGCGACCGGTCGGTAGTCCCGGTGGCCGAAGATGACCCCGCGTCGCATCAGGTAGTGCGGATTCGGCACCTGCTCGAGCAATTCATCGAACTCCTCGATGCCGAACTCCTCGAACAGCTTCCGGTAGTCGGAGACGCTCGAGGATCCCCAGGGGTCCAGCGCGACGTCATCCGCACCTGCGGCTCCGCCGTCGGAGCGGAGCTCCGACGAGGATCGCGATCCAGGGGATCGCTCACCGCCGTCTGTCAGCGGTTCCCCGCTCGTCGGTTCCCCTGACTCGGACTCCTCGAGTGGGTCGTCTCCGGTCATTACGTGCGTTTTGGCTCGGCAGCGCGCAAAAACCTTCGGCTTCGCCGTCGCCGAAATCATCGGTCGGCGAGAGTGAAGTGGATGCGCGTCGAACGTCGATCGACGATGCACGTTCAGGTATTCGGGCGTCAGCGGGAGATCGACGAGTCGCGGATCGACGCGGACCCGGAAACGATCCGCGAACAGGTGCGGGCGTACGAGGCCGGCGAGCGGGGGACGTTCGACCTCGAGATCGAGTTCCCCGACGACTTCACGGGACGCGTCATGCGAGCGATGACGGCGATTCCGGCCGGCGAAACGCGAACGTACGGTGAAATCGCGTCCGACCTCGAGAGCGCACCGATCGCGGTCGGGCAGGCCTGCGGCCGCAATCCGATTCCCGTGATCGTTCCCTGTCATCGGATCGTCGGCGTGGACTCGCTCGTCGGCTACGGCGGCGGGCTCGAGCTGAAACGGCAGTTACTCGAGCACGAGGGGGCAGCGCTTCCGGGCGAGCCGTAGACATTCGCCGCTCGCCGTTGCCGTGTCAACGGGCGAGAGCCGCCGCGCGGCTGAATTGGTATATAGTAGCCACTGAAACGAGTTACACGCTGATCGCATCGCTGTCATGTGTCAGGTGTACAGTAACTTTCAGTGGCTACTATAGTCCATCCGCCCGACGGGTCGATCATGCCCGATTTCCCCATCCTCACTGACGGTGATGTCTACTCCGAGTTCGACTATGAGCAAGTCGTCGACGCCATGCGCGACGCGTTCGCGGAACGCGCTGCAGGAACGCTCGAGGCCCCGCCGCGCTGGCATGTCGACGCCGGCGAGGGCGAGTTGGTGTTCACCGCCGGCTCCGCGACCGGGCCGGCGAACGTGACCGGATTCAGGGTCTACGAGACCCACCCCGGTTCCGGCGACGAGCACACGGAACTGGTGGCCGTCTTCGATGCAACCACTGGCGCGTTCGCTGGCCTGTTCGTCGGGTTCGCGATCGGCGGGCTCCGGACCGGCGGCATCGGTGGCGTCGCGATCGATCGCCTCGCTCGCGAGGACAGCGAGACGCTCGGGGTTCTCGGCTCGGGGTTTCAGGCTCGAGCGCAGATCGGTGCGGCGTGTGCCGCCCGCGACCTCGAGGAGGTCCTGGTCTACAGTCCGACCGCAGAGAGCCGCGAGTCGTTCGTCGAGACTACCGACGGCGAGGTCGAGCCGCCGGTCCGCGCGCTCGACGATCCCGAACCGGTCGTCCGCGATGCCGACGCGCTCGTCTGTGCGACGAACAGCGAGGAGCCCGTTTTCGACCCCAACTGGCTCGAGCCCGGAACCCACGTCACGACGATCGGGCCGCGATTCCGGGACGCCCACGAACTCCCGCTCGATGTGGTCGACCGCGCCGACGCCATCGCGACCGATTCGCTCCCGCAGGTCGACGCCTACGACCGGCCGTACGTCGCGTCGGGCGACGACCGCGAGCGAATGGTCGAACTCGCCGACGTGCTCGAGAACCCCGATCTCGGCCGCCAGCGCGCGGACGACATCACGCTGTTTTGTTCGGTCGGGCTCGCGGGAACGGAGGTCGTGCTCGGCACGACGTTCCTCGAGCGGTTCGCGTAGCTGACTCGCTGCTATTTGCGGTGGCGCGCACTGGCGATCCGTTCGAACGGTAGTGAGGACGGATCGACGACACTGTGCGAGGGATGAGCGAGCGAACGAAGTGAGGGAGCGTTAGCGCGGAACAAAGGTTCCGCGAACCATGCGAATAGTGCGAGACCGAAGGTCTCGCATACCATGCGAACGGCGGCGGAGCCGCCGTGAGCAGAAATCGGTTGGGGAGGGCGTGGCCACTCCGTGCAGAACACTTCCCTCTGTCCTTCTCGCGGTAGAACGCACGTCTCCGCGGTCGGTAAGACTGCTGATTAGGGAGTCAACCGCTCGAGCGACCACCACTCTATCTCCGTCTCTCCGGCGGCGTCGTCGCCGACCAGCGCGAACACCACCGTCTTCCGGACGCCGTGTGCGAGCCGAACGTCGAGCGCCAGATCACGGGGTTCGAAAACATACTCGGCCGGATGCACGCGAACCAGCAGTTCGGAGTGACCGAGGTTCTCGACGGACTCCACGTCCGCATAGGTCCGGAAGTCAGCGCCGAATTTGTACCCCGTCTTGGGGACCACGCCGCGTTCGCGCAACGCGGTGTAGACAGTCAGCCGTCGATCGAACCGCTCGCCCTCGACCTCGCGGCCCCGCTCGCGGACCGTCTCGGCCTCGAGCGCGAGCGCTCCTCGCTCGGCGAGGTAGGTCGCCTCGAGCAGCGAACACTGCAGTGTCGGCTCGTCGTACTCTCGGCCCTCGAGGGGCTGGCCGTAGAACGTCTGCTCGTAGAGGGACAGCGGCGGCTCCCAGATGACGACCCGATCGGCGAGCAGGTCGGCCTCGCAGTCCGCGGGCAGCATGGCGTCGGCGCTCGACGTGCCGGTCGGATCCCGCCGCCCCACCTCGAAGTAGGTAATTTCGCTCTCCTCGTCGACGACCGCAAGCACGCCTTCTCGAAGTTCGGCGGCCGGAATGTCGGTCCGCTCGCCGATGATCCGCAGCGCGTAGGCAATCTCGCCATCTCGAGGTCCCTTTCCTCGCGGGAAGACCGCGAAATCCGCCTCGCCTGTCGGCGGGTTCGGAACCCACGGCTCCGCGGCCGGCGAGAGGTAGAAGCCCCGCGACCGCAGGTCCGCGTAGACCAGAAACCGGACCCCGAAATCCTCGCCTGGCTCGCGGGCCACGAACTCCCGAAACCCGAGGCGCTCGCCGCTGGCGGCGTCGACGACCGCCTCGAGATCTCCCCGATACAGGAGGTGGGCCGCTTCGACCGGCGCGAGGGCGATCTCGTTGCCCTCGAGCGGATAGCCGTAGCCCCGCGAGTCGTGATAGCGCTGGCGCGCGTCGCCGCCCACGCGGACGACGCCGTCGTCGAACCGCCCCTCGAGTGCCATGGCCGGGGTTTTGCGGGCCGTGACTAAGTGGCTGCGGATCGATTCCTATTCGAGGGTGGTGGTGGGACGGACACTGCTGGGCGTGCGGGCTTGAGAACTGGGGGCGGGTTCAGGGGCATCTCTGCTGCAAACACCCCGAAAGCCCCTTCCGGCCTCGACTCCCGGGACTCGCTGCGCGCCTCGCTCGCTGCGGTGCTTGCGTCGTCCGGGTTCGTCGAGACCGGAAGCCCCTTTCAGTCCCACCCACCGCAACGGTGGCTGGTCGGGCGGCTATAGCACGGTGGTCGTCTCGATTTCGATCGACTGTCAGTCGTCCGCCGCGCTTTCGGCCTCGAGCGATGCCTCGAGCCCTCGATCGCAGGTCGCATCGAGACAGCGGGTCCCGCTGGCGGTCTCGAAGGTCGGGAGCCCGC
>Ga0136594_1000360_pt1 | contig 14896 bp, 10 predicted proteins | sample AntDeeMetagen472_FD_104794 | JGI IMG/M metagenome (GOLD analysis project Ga0136594, IMG submission 104794) | Saline lake microbial communities from Deep Lake, Antarctica - Metagenome TFF #472 | ecosystem: Environmental > Aquatic > Non-marine Saline and Alkaline > Saline | place: Antarctica: Deep... | reverse complement strand
GGTCCGGCGACGGGCGCTCGAGGTACTGCTCCTCGAGTTCCGCGTCGCTGAGTTCGGCCCAGTCGACATCGGGTTCGTACTCGGAAGAGCGCAGCGCCTTCAACAGGCTCTCCTCGAAGGTGCGGCCGATGGCCATCGCCTCGCCGGTCGATTTCATCGCCGTCGTCAGCTCGAAGTCGACGTCGTCGAACTTGTCGATGGGCCAGCGGGGGACCTTCGTCACCACGTAGTCGATCGCGGGCTCGAAAGCGGCGGTGGTCTCGCCCGTAATCTCGTTCGTGATTTCGTGAAGGCGCTTGCCCAGCGTGACCTTTGCGGTCACGCGGGCGATCGGATAGCCAGTCGCCTTGGAGGCGAGTGCGGAGGAGCGCGAGACGCGCGGGTTGACCTCCACCACTCTGTATTCGCCGCCGGGGGTGCCGTCGTCGCGCCAGGCAAACTGGATGTTACACCCACCCTGGATACCGAGTTCGCGGATGACGTCGAGCGCGGCGGTGCGCATCTCCTGGTGCCCCTTGTCGGGGACGATCTGGGATGGCGTGACGACCGTCGACTCGCCCGTGTGGATCCCCATCGGGTCGATGTTCTCCATGTTACAGATGATGATACACGAGTCGTCGGCGTCGCGCATCACTTCGTACTCGTACTCGACCCAGCCGGCGATCGACTCGGTGATGAGGACCTCGCTGTTCCGGGAGAGACGCAGTCCCTTGCGGACGCGGCGGAGGAGTTCGTCCATCTCGCCGACGACGCCGGAGCCCGAGCCGCCGAGCGTGTAGGTCGTCCGGGCGATGACCGGCAGTCCGCCGACCTCGTCGACGGCGGCCTGGACGCGCTCTTTCAGGTCCGCTTCGGTCAGTTCCGTGACCTCCTCGCCCTCCTCGAGCGAAATCGTGGTCGAGGCGGGAACCGGCTGGCCGATTTTCTCCATGCGCTGGCGGAAGAGGTCGCGGTCCTCCGTCGCGTAGATCGTGTCGAGCGGCGTGCCCATGATCTCGACGTCGTACTTCTCGAGGACGCCCTCCTCTGCGAGTTCGGCGGTGACGTTCAGCCCGGTCTGGCCGCCCAGACCGGCGATGACGCCGTCGGGTCGCTCCTTGCGGATGATCTCAGCGATGGCGTCGGTCGTGATCGGCTCGATGTAGACCTCATCGGCCATCTCCGGATCCGTCATGATCGTCGCGGGATTCGAGTTGACGAGGACGACGCGGGCACCTTCCTCTCGGAGCGCCCGGCAGGCCTGTGCGCCGGAGTAGTCGAACTCGGCGGCCTGTCCGATCTGGATCGGGCCGCTCCCGATCAACAGGATCGTGCGTCCGTCCCCCGTCTCGCCGTCTGCGGCGGTGTCCGTACTCATTTGTCTTGTCGGAGTGGAGTTCGTACATCGTAATAAGCCCCACGATACAGTACGAATCTCGAAATGGCTTTTCGAAATTCGAACCCAGGATGCCCTACTCGTCCCGAGACATATCGATTCTCCAGACCAGCGGCCGATTCTACCGACTGCGTGTGAACCTCTCTCGTCCTCAGCTGACGGCGAAAGTGATGCTCGAGGCCGCCCGCGTCCGTGATCGCGGACGATGATCCGGGCCCGCCGAGCGAGGGTCGATCCTCGAGTCGGGGTACAGTATCGCCGCGGCGGGAACCGAATTCGGGCTGGCGATACTCACCGGGGTCGTCGAGGCCCGCGGCTGGTTGATTGCAGTCGGGGAGGATGCGGCCGGCAGACTTCGGTTGGCCGTTCGCTCGCGGAGTAACTAGAGGGCCTGGTCGTGTTCGCTCTCGAACTCGCGCTGTCGCCGGTACTGGTCGACGAACTCGCCTACGTCGAACTCGAGCATCTGGGACTCGAACTCGGTGATCGCGGCGTCGTCCTCGGCGTGACTGACGGCGTGTTCCATGAGTTCGACGATGAGTTCGACGACGACCTCGTGGAGCCGCCGGGCGTCGAAGTCGGTCACCCACAACAGCGTGTAGCCGACGGCACCGTCGTCGCTCGCGTCGTGGACGGCCACTTTCTCGGGAAACTCCTCGAGGACGATCCCCAGCAGGTGTGGCGTCCCGAACGACTCGAACTCGTCGTCGGTGTCGATCGTCTCCTCGAGTACGGCTACGAGCGATTCGGGGACAAAGCGCGAGGGCGGATGGACGTCCGTCACGACGGCATGGGTATCGCCGCAGGGACAGCTGTACTCGCGCATGCCCAGATCGATCTCGTGGGGGTCGACGAGTTCCCCGCAGGGAAGCTCGAGCCCGTCGTCACCAGCACCCGGAACGGGGGCGTCTGCCATTGCCGCCGCTTCGTGTGGGTCGGGCATAAGGGCGACGACTCGGGCTATTGCTGGGGTGCGTTCGGTGCGAGACGGCAGTCAGTGGCGACTTGTTGATTGGCGTGTGATTTGCATCCATTGCTCGAGACTCGATCCACTGGACAGCCGTGCTGCGGACGGCATCCGGATGGAACAACCGCTCACTATCTCTTGTGAATGGGCCAACAGGTTCTGCTAGTGACTGAGTGAGATGAAGCGACCTGCGATCGTGGCAACAGGGAATCGCCACGCCCTCCCCAGCCGATTCGTTCGCGCCTCGCGGCGCTCACTCATCCCTCGCGCAGCGTCGGGTCGCGGCTCACCACTCGATTCGCCGCGACACAGCGCGCGCCACCGCACGCCAGATGGCCAGTCTGGAGTGATACGCGGTTTCCCTGTATTGAACAATGGAAAAACATCGATCAGAGATCGGCCCCCTTGAACCGGTAGTAGCCGACGGCGAACGGCACGACGAACCACAGGAACAGGACGACGATACCGACTTCGGGGCTCGCGTAGAACGGCTCGGCGTCGGCGGCCGCCACCTCGACGCCGGCTCCCGTCTGCGCCGGGTCCGCGCCGACCGACGCCGCGAGGTCGGGCAACAGCGCGACGATCGTCGAGAGATACGCCGAGGACGGCGAGAACTGCGAGACGAGGAACACCCAGTCCGGAATCGTCGACGGAAACGAGAACCCTTCGACGACGTAGAGGATCCCCATCGGAACCACGTCCCACAGCAGTTCGAAGACGAGGAAGAATCCGAGTGCCAGCGTCGTCGCACGCGACGTCGAACCCGTCGTCGCCGAGATACCGACGACGATCGATGCGTAAACGGCGGCGAAGAACAGCGTGGCGAGGACGAATAGCACCAGCGCGACGACCTCGAGTTCGCCGAGCAACGCGGAGCCAAAGCCGAGGCCAACGACGAGCCCGACGCCCAGTCCGAACACGAGGACGGCCGCTCGACCGACGACCTTCCCGGCAAAGGCTTGGCCTCGAGTAGTCGGCAGGGAGAGCAGTAACTTGATGCTCCCGAGTTCGCGCTCGCCGGCGAGGGACTTGTAGCAGACGACGATCGCCGCCAGCGGGACGAACAGCCCGGTGATGCCGAGCGTAAAGAAGAGTAGCCCCCCGAACGTGGCCCCGGCGGGTGAACCGAACATTTCGGGAACCTGGACGTACGCGTACGTCGAAGCGAGCGAGAACACCACGAAGACGGCCACGAGGGCCCACAGTGCCCGCGACTGGACGGCGTCACGGAAGTCTTTCTTCGCGACGGTAAACCAGATCACGCTTCTCCCTCCTGGCTCTCGTTCGTGTAGCGGACGAACAGGTCCTCGAGCGACGATTCGACGACCGAGAAGTCCTGAACGGGGGCCACCTCGTCGATGGCGTGCAGGACGGCGAACTTCGAGACGCCGTCGACAGTCACCCGCAGGCGACCCTCGTCGATCGCCGCCGTTCCGACGCCCTCGAGCGTCCGGACGCGATCGAGAACACCCTCGTCGAGGTCCGAAACGTAGACGTACAGCGTTTCGCCGGTCTCCGTCGAGTCGCGAAGGCCGTCGATGGTGTCGACGGCGACGAGTTGCCCGCGATCGATGATCGCGACGCGATCACAGACCGCCTCGACCTGTTCCATGATGTGACTCGAGAAGAAGACGGTCGTCCCGCGCTCGTTCTCCTCGCGGATGATCTCGCGCATCTCGCGGGCTCCGTTCGGATCGAGGCCGGTCGAGGGCTCGTCGAGGACGAGCAGGTCGGGATCGCCGACCAGCGCCATGGCTAACACCAGCCGCTGGCGCATTCCCTTCGAGTAGCCGCCCGCTTTCCTGTCGGCCGCGTCGGCGACCCGAACCCGCTCGAGCAGCGCCTCGGGATCGTCGTCGACGCCCTTCATCTCGATGGCGAACTCGACGTGTTGACGGCCGGTGAGCCGATCGTAGACGTGATAGGCGTCCGGAAGCACACCGGTCCGATTTCGGACGGCCAGGCCCTCCGACTGGGCGTCGTGGCCGAGCACGGTCGCGGTCCCGCCGGTCGGCCGGATGAAATCCAGCAGAATGTCGATCGTCGTCGACTTGCCGGCGCCGTTCGGGCCCAGAAAGCCGAAAATCTCGCCCTCTTCGACGGTGAGGTCGAGGCCATCGACGGCGACGACGTCGCCGAAGCGCTTCGTCAACCCCTCGAGTTCAATCGCCGCCATGCTCGAGCCTCCGGGATATCATCGTCTCGTACAGTGTCAGTAGGATGTGACGCATGCACAGGTAATCTCCGGCAGTTATGATAAGTATTGTCGTCTTCAATATATATTGGCAGTGGAACTACTCAAATATGTTTGAGTCAGCACCCCCTCGCTAGCGATATCGAGATAATCAATCGCCAGCTGGTTCGAGACTAACTGTCAGCGAATCGCCCATTCCGAACCGAAGCGTCTCGTCGTCGAACGTAATTTCGAACGTCACCTCTCTTCGTCGCCGGAGTTCGTCGACGGACGGTCACCTTCGCTCGAGAAAACGGATCACGTCGGATCGATGGTTGAACCGTGGGAAGCGCTCGCTCGTGCGGACTCAGGGCCAGTCGTCGCGGACCTGCTCCGCGTCGTCCTCCTCGTCCTCGGCGTGGGTCGCCAGAATCCAGTCGGCCGCCTCGGCGGCGTCCTCGACGGCGAGATACTCCCAGCCGACTTCGTCTGCTAACTGCTCGTCCGCCTCGTCGGCACCGACGTAGACGTAGCGGTCGGTGTCGAACTGGTCTTTGACGCCCTCGAGGCTCTCCGCTTTCCCGCGGGGGCCGGAGAAGAAGTCCTGTCGGATGCGGTTCTTCCGCGTGAAGTTCGTCACGACGTAGGTTGGCTTCTCCGAGACGACGCCGATGTACTCGGTCCAGCCTCTTGCGTCTTCGAACACGCGCTCGGGCGAGGCGACCTCTTTGAGCGCCTCGAGTTCGAAGGCCAGGGTCATGTCGCTGTCGCCGTTCATGCGTGTCCGAACGCCGGCACGCGGGAAAACGACTTCGATACGTGTAGCGTCGCACTCGGTGGACCCGGCGCGATGCGGAGACTGTTCAGACGCGTTTGACCTGGTAGTAGTCCGTGAAGACGATGACCTCTCCTGGCTCGAGATCCGTCGCTGTGATCGGGACGGTCCGGTCGCCCGTGATGGCCCCATAAAACGCCGCCAGCGTCTCCGAGTCGAGTTGGTCAACGTGCCGAACGGTCGTGTTCCGTTCGACGGACTCGACGCGCTCGAGCGTCAGCGAACGAGATCGGAATGTACTGGCAGCCATGTCCATTGATACCGAATGACACACATGAACTTAACCGTTTCCCTCGCTCGCCGAGCGATCGATCACGAGTACTCGACGGTGGGTCCCACGAGAACGACGAGACCACTGGGAACAGCGATTGCGACGAATACGGGAGTACGACGAAAACGAGGCCTCGAGACGACGACCTACTGTTCCTGTGTCGGTGCGAGGTCGTCGAGGTCGACGGATGGTTCCATGAGCACGTCGGCCTGATCAGCAACGACGCGCTGTTCGCGCATCAGCTGTTTGAACTTGCTCTGGGGCGAGAGGTCGCCGATGAGGACGCCGCCGACAATCTTGCCGTCCTTGAAGGCGACGCGTCGCCACTCGGTGTTGCTGTAGCGTCGTTCGGCGTGTTCGTCGCCCAGCGTCGGGTGACCGAAGGAGAGGAACGGGAAGTCGAAGTGCGTGATGGAGTACGAGGAAACCCACTGGAACTCCTCGGACTCCTCGTCGGCGGCCATATTGATCGCCGCGACTCGCCCTTGTTCCTTGGCCGATCCCCACGAGCCGTTCTGGGCCTGCTCGCCCAGCAAGACGTCGTAGAAGCGGGTGAGGTCGCCAGCCGCGTAGATGTCGTCGACGGATGTCTGCATGTACTCGTCGACGACGATCCCGTTGTCCTCCTCGAGGTCGGCTCCGCGGAGGAACTCGGTGTTGAAGGTCAGCCCGATGGCGGCCCCGACGAAGTCGCACTCGTAGCGGTCACCGTTGGGATCGACGGCGGCAGTGACGTGGCCGTCGTCGTCCGTCTCGAAGTGATCGACGCCGCTGTCGAAGACGGGGTCGACGCCGACCCCGCGCATGCCCTCGTGCATGATCTCGGCCCCGTCGGCCGAGAGCGCGTACCGCCACCAGCGGTCGCCGCGCATCAGGAAGTCAGCATCGATTCCCTGCGCCCCGCAGACGGCCGCGAAGTCGATACCGAGCAGGCCGGCACCGACGATGACGCCCGTGTCTGCCCGTTCGGCGTGCTCGCGGATGGCGCGGGCGTCCTGAAACGTCCAGAAGTGATGGACGCCGTCGGCATCGCTGTTTTCGACGGGCAACTGCGTCGGCGTCCCGCCGGTCGCGACGAGCAGTTTGTCGTAGGGGATCTCGCCGCTGTCGTGCGTGTGAACGACGTTCGCGTCCGTGTCGACGCTCGTCACGTACGTGTTCAGCGAGAGTTCGATGTCGCGGTCCGCGTACCACTCCTCGTCGTGGATCGAGATGGGGGCTTCGGGGAGTTTGCCTTTCGCGTGTTCTTTGATAAGAATCCGATTATACAGCGGCTCCCCCTCATCGGTGATGACGGTAATCTTCGCATCCGGGTCTTCCTCCCGGAGGGTCTCGGCGGCCGAACTACCCGAGATCCCGTCACCGATGATGACGTACTGAGTCATATCCCGAACGTTCGTAATGCGGGTTAAAGTGGGTTGCTATCTCGTCTATTTTGCCAGACCGGTCGGGAGGATCCAACGGACGTAAACTCTGTGGCGAATTCTACTACCAGAATGACTTCTCGGACCGCATTTGGACACCATATTTTGGAAGAGCAAGGATTGCTGGTATCTCCGACGAACAACTCCCCCTCTCACCGAGCGACCGAATCGGGAAACACGGGTGACCTCGAGCGGCGGACGGTCGTCCCGAACGGCGTCGTCCGAACCGTTCTTTACCGTCCCGTCCGAACGCGACGGCATGAAACTCCGCCAGAACGCGAAACACTTCGCCTATCGGAAATCCCTCGAGACGCCGGGGATTCGCTCGGTCGCGAACGCGGGGCTGGTCAAACTCCACACCAAGATCTTCACCGGGAAAGCGGATCCCGACCGCGCCGAGGAGCGGCGGGCTCACCTCGAGGGGCTCTTCGACGCGACGATGGACGCCTACCTGCGGGCGCTCCAGGAAGGCTACTCCGAGGCCGAGGCCCGCGAGATCACGCACATTCAGGCCAACTTCGACTTTTACAATCATGGCTGGACGGAGATGATGGAGTTCCCCGTGGACGAACTCGAGGCCCACTACGACCGCTACCGCGAGTTCTTCGACCGGTGGGACGTGACGATCGACGAGCCGCTGGGCCAGTTCGCTCCGCCCGAGGGCCTTCCCGAAGCGCCCTCGACGCCCGAACGCCTCGAGGATCCCGAGCACCCCCACGCCGAGAGCGGTTTCGCCGACGACGTCTACGTCGAGACGGATGACGGTGAACTCGTCGTGGGCGGGCAGGACGAGCCCAACGATGTCGATGTTTCAGAGGTCGCCAAGACGGATGAGTAAATCTAGTAGCGGGTCATTCTGTTCGAGAACGAAAATAAGAGAAGAGCCACTCACAACGTGCCTACCATTGGCATAGGAATCGATTACTCTGCTGAGTATGACGGTAATGATATAGTAACAATGAATGAAACTGTACCGTTTCATCGCCAATGCAGCCACGAACGGATCTCGCGGCGGCCGCGTCGCTTCCACTAGCGGGGTGCACGCAGTTGGAGGCAATCTCGAGCGACCGGGAGAAGGCCGGGCATCGCTGGCAACGCCGGCATCGCACTCGGCCCGTTCGTCGCCGCCACCCTGCTGATCTTCCTCGAGTGGTCCGTCGTCGCGGCGCTGCTCGCCGTTCCCGGCGTCCTCGCGGTCCTCTACGGGCTCGGCGCGGAGTTCGATCCGACCGCGGCCGACGACGCCGACGCCGGCCCCGACGAGGCGCTCTCGCCGGCGGACCTCCTCGGCAACTCGCGGACGCTGTTCGCCGGCGCCTTCGCCGTCGTCTTCGCCCTCGTCACGTTCGAGGGGCTCTACTACCGGGGCACGCTCACGTACCTCCCCGAGATCCTCCACGGGCTGGCGGCGATCGAAGCGCTGGCGCTTCCGGCCGGCCTCGAGGGGATCCAGCCGGCCGACTACATCTACGTCGGGCTGCTGGTCGTCGGCATGGGGGCCAGTATGCCGGCGGGAAACTGACGAACCGCGTCCCACCGGCCCGCGGACTCGCGGCGATCTTCGCCGTCCTCGCGGTGCTGGCGCTCGCGTTCGTTCCGGTGACGACGATGGACGCCGGACTCGGCGTGACCGTCGCGCTCTGTGGCGTCCTCGGATTCTTCCTCTTCGCGATCCAGCCGTTCTACCGGCGGAGCAGGCCGAGTGCCTCGGGGCTTGACCCCGAGGCGGTTCACCAGAACGCCGCTGGCGATTTACACGCCCCCGGACGCCCGCGGGCTCTCCTACGGCTACACGTACCTCGCCAAGTTCGGAATCGGCTCGCTGAGCATCGCCGTCGGTGGGGTCGTCCTCGGTGAACTCTCGCAGACGGCGTTTTTGACGGTGATCGCCGGCTTCGCGGTCGTCGGGGGACCTCGCTGGCATGTTGCTGGCCGGCGGGCGGTTCGTGGACATCGAGGGTGCGCTCGAGGCGAACGCGGACGACTGACGGTTCGGAGTTCCGTTCGGGACGTGACGGGAGAAAAGCGTCTATTCCGGTACGCGGTCGAGTTAGAGCCAGGGCGGCCTGATGTACTCCGACGTCGCGTGCTTCTCGGGGTAGATGATTTCCTGAACGCCCTCGCCCTCGTCGTTTACCTGCCACTGGAAGTAGATGGTCTCGCCGGGCATGTACTTGAGGTCGTGGGCGAACTCGTGATCCCTGTCGTAGAACTCGATCGTGCCGGTGCTCCCGGTGAACGACGCAGCCTCCAGTTTCGGGATCAGGTCGTCCGAATCGACCGATCCACTTTTCTCGACGACGTCGGCGAACATGGTGATCGCGTCGTACGTGTGATAGCCCGTGTAGACGGGGTTGTTCCCGTCGAACTGGTTTCGGTACGCTCGAACGAACGGCTGGGTCTTCTCGGAGATCTCGCTCGTTGCCGTCGCACTCGACTGTCCGACACCGAAGCGGCAGGCGCCGCCGACCATGTCGTAGTAGCCCGGCAGTTGCATCGGGACGTGAATCCCGCCGAACGCGAACGAGCGCGGCCGCGGTGGTCGCTCCGGTCGGTTCGGATACGACCAGTCGAGCAATGCGGCGGTCCCGGTGTGGGCAGTCGTGATGAAGGCCACGTCCGCCCCTTCCGCCTCCACCTCGTCGTAGATTTGCGAGAAGTCGTCGGTCGCCGGCGGATACCGCTCTTCCATCACGATGTCGACGCCCGTGTCCGCGAGCTGGTTCTGGTAGACCGTCCACGGCTCGGAGGTCCACTGGTAGTCCTCGACGAGCACGGCGGCGGAGTTCCAGCCGATATCGGCCGCCATCGCGTCCATGAAGTCGACCTGTGTCCGTCCGAGGTCGTAGTTGTTCGTCGGTCCCGCGCGGAAGTGGTACTTGTACTTCTCGTACTCCTCGCTGACCAGCCGACTCGCCTCCGCCGTCGCCGCACCGGACGTGAGGTGAACCGTCTGCTGTTCGGCGATATCCTCCATGACGGCCATCAGCGACTCGCTGGCGAAGATGCCGACCGTGACGTCCGCGTCCTCCTCGAGGATGAGCCGCTGGTACTGGCGACGCGCCTCGAGCGGACTCGAGTTCGTATCGCCGACGACCATCTCGACGTCCCGACCGTCGATCCCGCCGGCGTTCCGCAGTTCGTTGACGGCGACCCGTGCACCGCGTACCATCGACCGGCCGATGAAGTCGCTGTCCGGGTTCGGCGCGAGGACACCGATCGTGATCGGATCTTCGCTGCCGGATCCGCCGGTGATCGAGCCGACCGTTCCGAGACAGCCCGCAGTCGAAAGCGTCGCTGCGCTGCCGGCCGTCGCGAGGACGTGACGTCTCCGGAGACCGCGCCGGTCGGTTGCGAGGGTCGGTTCGTCGCTGGCCCCACCACGTTCATGCATATCGACCAATCGTTGTCCCTTCGTTCGCTTAACATTTGTGGCAGGTTACCAAATGATGGGTGGTGACAATATGCTCAGTAGTGAATTGATAATTATCTCTTATCGAGAAATTCAACCGCACCGTGACCGAAGACTGCTCACGGCAATAGCTACACGCGGCGCTCGGCGAGTAGTGTCATCGGACGGCGAGACCGATCGAGGGAATCAGCTCCGCACCGCTAGAACCAGGACGGATCGACGTAATCGGCGGACGCCTGCTCATCGGGCCAGATGACCTCCTGAACGCCCTCACCGTCGGTCTCCTGCCACTGGAAGTAGACGGGGTTGACGTTCTCCTTCCCGTAGATCACGTCGTGGGCGTGCTGGTGGTCCGGTCCGTGGAACTCGATCGTACCGGTCGTCCCGGTGAAACTGCCGTTCTCGATTTCGCCGACCAGCGTCTCGGAATCGACCGTCCCGGCGTCGTTGGCGGCCTCGGCGAACAGTTTGATCGCGTCGTAGGAGATGAAGCCCGTGTAGACCGGGCTCTGTCCGCCGTACGTCTGCTGATACGTGTCGATGAACGGTTTGGTCTTCTCGGTGTGTTCGCTGGTCGCCGTGGCGCTGGCATAGCCCACGCCGTACCGGCACGCGCCGTTGGTCAGCCGGTAGTACGACGGGAGCTGCATCGGAACGTGAATGCCGCCGAAGGCGAACTGTCGCTGCTCGGGTCCCCAGTCGGTGATGGCCTTGGTGCCGGTGTGGGCCGTCGAGATGAACGCCGCGTCGGCCCCCGACGCCTCGACATCGTCGTAGATCGACGAGAAGTCGTCGGTCGCCGGCGGATACCGGTTCCACATCGTCACGTCGATGTCGAGGTCACCGAAACGACTCTGGTAGAACGCCCACAGCCCCTCGGTCCAGCCGTAACCTTCAGCGAGCACCGCGATGGAGTCCCAGCCGATGTCGGCCCCCTTCTGGGTCAGGAAGTCGATCTGGGCCTGCGCGAGGTTCGCGCCGTTGATCGGGCCGACGCGGAAGTGATACTTGTACTTCTCGTAGCCCTCGTTGACCATCTGGCTCGCCGTCGTCGTCGCGGAGCCGGCCGTCAGGTGGAGCGTCTCCTGCTCGGCGATGTCGTCCATCAGGGGGACGAGCGCCTCGCTCGTGGAGACGCCGACGGTGACGTCTGCGCCTTCCTCGAGGACGAGTCGCTGGTACTGGCGACGGGCCTCCTGCGGGCTCGAGTTCGTGTCGCCGACGACCATCTCCACCTCGCGGCCGTCGATTTTCCCCACTTCCTCCACGGCGATGCGAGCGCCCTGGACGAGCGAGCGACCCATAGAGTTGTTGTCGGGATTCGGCGCGAGAACGCCGACCGTCACCGGTTCGACGTCGTCGCCGCCGACGATCGATCCCGCAGTCTCGAGACAGCCTGCCAGCGAGAGTCCGGCAGCGGTCCCCGCGGTCGTTTTGAGAACGCGCCGCCGATCGAAGCCGCGCCGTCGGAGGGGGCCGACAGTGCTGTCTGCGGTGTCGCCGTCGTGAGAGCCGTCCATATATTGGACAGTCATTCCGACCTATCTTTCTTAACGCTTGCGAAGAATATCATCTGGGAGTCAGGAATGTGTGAGTGAATCGACCCTGATAGCTGATTTTTCGGTTCCTCGACACCAAATCAGATACTCCCGTTAAATTATGCGTAACGCTATAGTAACGTGGACGAGAGCCGAGAGAGTGTGTCCGTTTGGACACCGCGTGCTCCCGTCTCACGATTATCAGCTCCGATAACCACGGAACACCATTTATGTAGTGACAACATCACGCGTGTTCTATCGATGGATATCGCTAGACGACTGGTGCCGACAGCTATCCGACGCAGGTACGCGGTCAAGTTCGGGATCGCGTTGCTCATTCTCGGGCTGTCGGTCGGCCTGATCGGATACGGTGCAACCGCAGGGATTACTAACCAGGTCGAAGATCGCGTCCAGACCGATCACGCGTCTTCGGCCAGTCAAGAGGCACAGAGTCTGCAGATGTGGAACGAGCAGAACGAACACACGGTCGGGACGATGGTCAGATCGGACGTCGTCGCCAGTGACGACCCGCAGGCGATCCAACAGCGGTTCCTCGACTGGCAGGAGCACTTAGACACCGACACGTTCGATATCTCCTACGTCGACATCGCCAACGAGACAGTGACGGCGAGCACCAACGAGGCCTACCGCGACGTGCCGACCAGCGAATTCGACAACGTTCCGAGCGAAGCCTACACGCAGTCGACCGCGTCGGTCCCGTGGGTCTCGGACGCCTACGTCGCCCAGGGCGAGTTCGGACAGAACACCACCGTCATCACCTACGTCCAGCGCTCCGCCGCGAACGAGGACCGAGCAATCGTCTACACCGCCGACCTCGAGGCGTACGCCAACCAGCTTCAGGACAAGGAGGGCGTCACGACGATGATCGTCGACGGTGACGACGAGATCATGCTCGACAACGTCGGCTACGGCGCGGAAGTCCACGACGGCTCGGATGAGAGCCACGGGGACGGAAGCAATCGCGACCACGCGACGCTCGGCATGCGCTACGGCGGTAGCACCGACCTCCTGCAGTCGGCGCGGACCGAGGACGCGACGACGATGCGAGTCTCGGGTTCGTCGCTGACCTTCGGCGAGAACGCGTACGGATTCGACAGTAACAGCGATTACGTCACCAGTTCCGCGCGCGTGTTCGGGACTGATTGGGTCGTCGTAAGCCACGAACCCGCCGGACAGGCGCTCGGGTTCGTGAACACGATCAACACGTGGGGGATCTACGCGACCATCGTCGGCGTCCTCCTGATCGGCATGGTCGGTGCGGTCCTCGGTCGGAACACCGCCGTCTCGATCGACCGACTCACCGACAAGGCCGGTCAGATGGAGGAGGGGAATCTCGACGTGGACCTCGAGACCAAGCGGATCGACAACATCGGCCGGCTCTACGATGGTTTCGACTCGATGCGCGTCGCGTTGCGCGAGCAGATTGAGGAAGCCGAAGCCGCCCGCGAGGAGGCCGAACGCGAACGCGAGCGCGTCCAGGAGATCAACGGTCACCTGCAAGAAAAAGCCGCCGAGTACTGTGCGGTCATGGGTGCTGCCGCCGACGGCGACCTCACTGCCCGCGCGGACGCCGAAAGCGACAACGAGCAGATGCAACAGATCGGCGAGGACTTCAACGAGATGCTCGACGAGATCGAGCGGACCATCGCCGAGCTCAACCGGTTCGCGACCGACGTCGCGACCGCCTCCGAGCAGGTGACCGCCTCGAGCGAGGAAGTTCGCTCCGCGTCCCAACAGGTCACCGGCTCGATCCAAGAGATTTCGGACGGCGCGGATCGTCAGAACGAGTCGTTACAGTCGGTCAACCAGGAGATGAGCGGGCTCTCGACGACGACCGAAGAGATCGCCGCCTCCTCGAACGAAGTGGCCGACATCGCCGAACGGACCGTCGACACCGGCCGAGACGGCCAGGAAGCCGCACAGGCAGCGATCACTGCGATGGACGAGATCGAGGGCGAAGCGGGCAGCGCCGTCGCTGAGATCCGCCGACTCGAGGAGGAAGTCCAGCAGATCGACGAACTCATCAACACGATTTCGGAGATCGCCCGCCAGACCAACATGCTGGCGCTGAACGCCAACATCGAGGCCTCCCGATCCGCGGGCGGCAGCGACGACGAAGGGTTCTCCGTCGTCGCAAAGGAGGTCAAGGCGCTCTCCGAGGACGTCGCCGAGGCGGCCGACGAGGCAGAAGATCGGCTCGAGGCGATTCGAGAACGAACCGAGCAGTCCGCCGTGGAGGTCGAAGGCACGAGCGACGACATCGAGGACGCAAGTGAACAGGTCGAGGAGGCCGTTCACGCGCTCGAGGAGATCGCAGACCTCGCACAGCAGACCAACGTGGGGGTCCAGGAGATTTCCGCGGCGACCGAAGAGCAGGCCGCCTCGACTCAGGAGGTCGTCGCGATGGTCGACGACGCCGCGACGATCTCGGAGGAGACTACCTCCGAAGCCGAAAACGTCGCCGCCGCCGCCGAAGAGCAGACCACCGCACTGACCGAGGTCACGCAGTCCGCTTCGAACCTCTCCCAGCAGGCCGCACAGCTCTCCGAAGCGCTCGACCGGTTCGACACCGAGGTCGACCGCGACGATGTGGACCTCGAGTCGATGATCGATACCGACGCGGAGTTGGCGGCGACCGACTCGACGTTCGAGGCCGACACCGAGGCGATCGACGGGCCGGACGACGAGAACCGAGGGATCACGTTCGATGCGGCCGACGATCCGAACGACTCCGACTCGGACGACCGCCTCACGTTCGACGACGGAGCGGATGACACGCTCGAGGCCGAGCCGATCGAGACAACCGATGGAGACCAGTTGGCTGCGGATGCACTCGAGAGTAATCCGGGCGACGACCCCGTCGAGCCAGCGGGGAGCGAG
>Ga0136594_1000353_pt1 | contig 15009 bp, 10 predicted proteins | sample AntDeeMetagen472_FD_104794 | JGI IMG/M metagenome (GOLD analysis project Ga0136594, IMG submission 104794) | Saline lake microbial communities from Deep Lake, Antarctica - Metagenome TFF #472 | ecosystem: Environmental > Aquatic > Non-marine Saline and Alkaline > Saline | place: Antarctica: Deep... | reverse complement strand
CTCGGCCCTGCCGGACGCTTTTGCCACGCTCGAATCGCCTTCGCCCTCATCAGGCCAGGCATTCTCAAACGCCTGATAGCCTTCCCGGATCAGCCGCACCAGCTGCAGTGACTGCATGCCATCGGGAACATGGGTGGGCGTTCCGGAAAAGTGCTTGGTCCGGGGTTTGCCTTCAAAGCTCAGTTGAAGGCCGCTGCTGTGAGTCGCGGTCTGCGAGGCCACGTCAATCTGCCAGTCATCCATCAGGAGGGTCTCTTGCCGGAATTTCTGCCTGCTCAGGTTCGCAGAATATCGATCCGCATGACGCGAATCAACAGAGTTGAGCTGTCTGGCAGGAAACTTTAACGACCTTTGAAGACTGCATCACGGCGCTCAAGGAAGGACTGGATGCCCTCCTGGACGTCCTCGCTCTCCATGACCGGCGCCAGATCCGCAAACAGCCGCTGCTTGGCGGCTTCATGACCCTGAAGGCGCGCCAGCCGGGATGATTTCAGGCTGCCCTGCACCCCCAGCGGCGCCGCCTTGACCACCTTCTCCGCCAGCTCAAGGGCGCGATCAAACTGCTGGCCCGGCTCCACCAGTTCCTGGACCAACCCCCAGTCATAGGCCTGCTGTGCCGTCCATTCATCCCCCGTCAGCAGGTAACGCTGGGCGTTGGCCCAACCGATCTCCTCCTGGAGGCGAAGCGTGGCGCCACCGCAGGCATAGATGCCCCGCTTGACCTCAAGCTGGGCATACCGGGTGTTACTGGCCGCGACCCGGATATCGGCATTCAGCATCATTTCCACACCACAGGTGAAGCAGATGCCCTGGGTCGCATACACAATGGGCTTGTCCATGGGCGGGCCATTGACGAAGAAGGGGTCCATCTCGCCCTCGTTAAGCGGAAACCCTTCGCCAGAGGCGAACACACCAGCCCAGTCATCAAGCTGCAGACCGGAGGTGAATGATCCCCTTCGGCATAGACCAGGCCCACACGCAGTTCCGGGTCCCGATTAAGCCGCCCGTAGGCTTCGGCAATCAGGTGGTACATTTCCCGGTTCATGGCGTTCATCTTCTCGGGCCGATTCAGCCCGATCAGCAGCACATGCTCACGCGCCTCAACATTTACAATCGACATATTCCCCTCCCATCGGAAGTACTAATGAGCAACGAGGTAAGCGGACAGGTCTTTCCAGAACACGCTGTAAATACGTCCATGTACGCTCGCCTCCGCCCATCGCGCTGCGCAATCCTGCTCCGCGCGCTGGTCCTGGGTTGCCTTCCCTGGCAACCCGTTAGGCCTGTCGGCCTAACCCATAGCTCCGGACGGTTCTGGAAAGACCTGCCCGCTTACCTGGTTACTCATTAATACCAGATTCCTCACTCTTCAGAACCACTCATCCCGCATATTGAAGCAGGTGTCGTCCATGTTGCGCAGAATCACCAGGTCCTGGGCCACGGTCGGCAGTTCCCAGTGGAAAAAATACTGCGCCGCCTGCAGCTTGCCCCGGTAGAAAGCCGCATCATCCCCTTCCGGATCACGGGCAAGTCCAGCCGTAGCTGCATTGGCCTGGCGCAGCCACATCCAGGCAACGGTGATGTGCCCGAAAAGGCGCAGGTAGACGGAGGCGTTCGCCAGCGCCTTCTCCGGGGATTCCTGCCCCAGCGCCTTGCCCAGCACCTGAGTCACCTGCCCGGCCTGTTGCAGCGTCTCGCTCAGTGAATAGGCCCACTGCTGGCACTGCTCGCCTTCGGCCGCTTCCAGGTCACGCTGTATGGCGCCAAACAACAATTGGATGGCTTCACCGCTGCCCTGCCAGACCTTGCGTCCAAGCAGATCCATGGCCTGAATACCATTCGTGCCCTCATGGATGGGGTTCAGCCGGTTGTCCCGCCAGCACTGCTCAACCGGGTATTCCCGGGTGTAACCGGCACCACCATAGACCTGGATAGCCAGATCGTTGGCCTTGGGTCCGTACTCGGAGGGCCAGGCCTTGATCACCGGCGTCAGCAGATCCAGCATCTGGCGCGCCTCATGGCGCTTCTGCTCATCCGGCGCCGTATGGCTGTCGTCCATCAGGCGTGCCCCGTACATGCAGAGGGCAAAAGCGCCCTCCATCCAGGACTTCTGGGCCAGCAGCATGCGCCGCACGTCCGCGTGCTCGATGATGGGAATGGGTTCGCTGGACGGGTCCTTGTTGGAGGGGTGGCGCCCCTGGCGGCGGTCCCGGGCGTATTCGAGGCTGTGCAGGTAGCCTCGGTAGCCGATAGCGGTGGCACCAAAGCCAACGCCCAGGCGCGCCTCGTTCATCATCTGGAACATGTACTTCAGCCCCTGGTGCGGTTCGCCCACCAGGTAACCGTGGCATTCGTTGTCGGAGCCGAAGCTGAGCGCAGTTGAGGTAGTACCCCGATAGCCGAGCTTGTGGATCAGTCCGGCCAGCTCCACCCCGTTACGCTCGGCGGGATTGCCCTCGGCATCCAGCCGGTACTTGGGCACGATGAACATGGAAATGCCCTTCACTCCTGCCGGAGCACCACGGATCCGCGCCAGCACCAGGTTCACGATGTTGTCGCTGAGCTCATGCTCACCACCGGAGATGTAGATCTTGGCACCCTTGATCAGATAGTGGCCCTCGTCCGTGGGCGCCGCCGTGGTCCGCAGATCGGCCAGGGAGGAGCCGGCCTGGGGTTCGGTCAGTGCCATGGTGCCGGTGAAGCGACCACTCAGCATTGGCTCCAGGTATTGTTGCTGCTGCTCGGGGGAGCCGAAGGTACGGATGACGTTGGCCGCCGCCGTGGTCAGGAAGGGGTAACCCGCGGTGCTCGGGTTGGCGGCCATGAAGAAGCCGTTGCAGGCAGTCATCACGGTCTCGGGCAGCTGCATGCCGCCCAGTTCGTAATCATAACGCCCGGCGATAAAGCCCGCCTCGGCATAGGCATCAATGGCAGTCTTCACCTCGGAGCGCATGGTGACCTTACCGTCCTCAATGCGGGGCTCTTCCTTGTCTGCAACACTGTTGTGGGGCGCGAACCGCTCGCGAGCAATCTTATCCGCCGTGTCGATCACGGCACTGAACGTCTCACGGCTGTGCTCGACAAAGCGCTCCCGCTCGCAGAGTGATTCGGTATCCAGCGCCTCGTAGAGCTGGAAATCCAGATCCCGGCGGTTGAGCAGCGTGTCTGACATGAACCTTACCCCATCACTGTTTGGAAACTTACGGATGACGATGCCACATGGCGTTCTGGCCGCCTACTGTCACAACTGACATAATATTGGCCATTTAGGCCACTAAGCCAAACCATGCAGCATGATGACACTGCCCCTTCAGGCCTGAAGCAGGTTGCCATTATCGGCTTCGACCAGGCCCTCGCCACGGCGATCACCGGGATAATGGATCTGTTCCGCATGGCCGGTGTCACCTGGGCCCGCATCCACGAACAACAACCCAAACCCCACTTCGAAGTGATGCTGGCCACGCCCGGCGGGCGACCGTGCCGCTGCGTCAACGGCCTGACCCTGCAGGCTCATTGTAGCTGGGAAAATCTCGGATCGCCGGATGTGGTCATGCTCCCCACCATAGGCGGCGAGATTGACCGGACCCTGGCCGAGAACCAGGAATTGCGATTCCTGTTACAACACTGGCACCACGCGGGCGTGGATATAGCCAGCAACTGTACAGGCGCCTTCCTTCTGGCCGATGCCGGCCTTCTCGACCACCGGGACGCCACAACACACTGGGGCTACTGCGACCTGTTCCGGCAGCGCTATACGCGGGTGAACCTGCGCCCACACCAGCTGATCACCGCCAATGACACCATCTTCTGCGCCGGCGGCGGGATGGCCTGGTTCGACCTGGGACTCTTCCTGGTGGAACGCTATTGCGGTGTCGAGGTAGCCCGAACCCTCGCCAAGGCCTTTGTCCTGGATATGGGGCGACAGAACCAGGCCGCCTACGCCAGCGTCCATGCCCGCCGTTATCATCAGGACCAGACCATCCTCGCCGTACAGCAATGGCTGGACCAGAACCTGGCCACCCCGATCCGTCTGGACGAACTTGCCGAACGATTCAATCTGAGCCCGCGCACCTTCAAGCGCCGCTTCCGCGCAGCCACCGGTGAGACGCCCCTGAATTACCTCCAGTCACTGCGCGTGGAATACGCCAAGAAGCTTCTCGAAACCCCTCAACTGCGGCTGGCGCAGGTTACCGAGCAGGTTGGGTACGATGACGTAAGCTCCTTCTCACGCCTGTTTCGATCCAGAACAGGCATGACACCAGGCACCTACCGCTCGCGCTTTGTCCCTTCAGGTCCCGGCGCCGATACCCCCTGATCCAGCGCCCTGGCTTCACGCTCTACCAGAAAAACTCCATTGCGTACCATTGACATCCGTTAACGTGAATAATACTTTGCCGCGTACAATAATGATTCTCATTCGATCTACCACTCACATCAGCAAAGGAAGTACGCAATGACAACGGGATTCCCACTGCCTCCTGCAGCACGGAAAAATACACTCTCGGTCGCCATCGCAGTGTCAATTCTTGGCAGTGCCACCGTTATGGCTCAGGAAGCCGGAACTGGCACCGCACAGAACGACTTCACGCTCGACCAGCTGACCATTACCGGTGGTCCGGAACGCATCAGCAATGTGCCGGGATCCGCCCACGTTATCGACGAAGACGGACTGGATCAGCACAACTACAACGACCCAAACCGTGTACTCAGACAGATCCCGGGCGTGAACATCCGTGAGGAAGACGGGTTTGGGCTTTTCCCCAACATCGGCATGCGGGGTACTTCAACCGGGCGCAGCGGCAAGATCACACTCATGGAAGACGGTGTACTGGCCGCCCCGGCACCCTATGCAGCGCCGTCAGCCTACTATTTCCCGCCCATCGGCCGGATGCACAATGTGGAAGTCCGCAAGGGCTCCAGCTCCATCAAGTACGGGCCCTACACCAATGGCGGTGCGCTGAACATGATCTCGACACCGATCCCGTCCGACGAGTTCAGCGGCCGGATCCAGTCCATGCTCGGATCCAACGGCGGCGAGCGCCACCACGCCCATATGGGCGGATCCTCCGGGCAGTGGGGCTGGATGATCGAGGGCTACACCGACGGCTCCGACGGTTTCCGTGACCTGGATACCCCGCGTGATGTGCAGGGCCTTTCCACTGAAAACCGCAGCGAGCCGGACACTGGCTTTGAACGCCGCGAGTTCCTGGGCAAACTGCGCTGGCACTCCGCCCCGGAAGCCGACCTCTACCAGCAGGTGGATCTCAAGGTAGGCATGGGCGAGCGCGATGCCAATGAAAGCTACATGGGCCAGACCCTTGAGGACTTCCGCGAAGATCCCTATCGCCGCTATGCGGGCTCGGCCCAGGATCGGTTCCACAGTGAGCGTGAGCAATACAGCCTGACCCACTACATCGAGCTCTCCGAAGATCTGGACCTGACCACGACGCTCTACCGGAACAACTTTGAGCGCAACTGGTACAAGCTCGGCAACGTTGATGGCACCAGCCACTCCGAAATCATCACAAACCCCGACGACAACCCAGATCTTTTGAGCTGGATCAAGGGCAACCCGGCCACCGCCGATTCATACCAGGGGTCAGAAAGCCCCGGCCTGCTCGCTAACGTGGATGCCGGTAACCGTAAGTATTATGCACAGGGTATTCAAACAGAGCTGGGATACCGGTTCAGCACCGGTGACATCCGGCACGACCTCGATGTCGGCCTGCGGGTTCACGAGGACGAAATCGACCGGCATGAGTGGGATGACAAGTACGGCATGAGCGAACAGGGCTCCATGGTCTTTCACGAGACCAGTGGCGGCCCACGCACCGGTTCGAACCGTAAGACCGAGGCGGATGCCATTGCCGGCTACATCCTCGACACCATGACCTTCGGGAACTGGCAGGTCATGCCGGGCGTCCGTTACGAATCCATCGACCTGGACCGCACCGAGTACGGTGACGTGGCCCGCACGAACGTAACCGGCGGCCGTGAGAACAGCTATGACGTGGTAACGCCCGGTATCGGGGCAACTTACCAGGTCAGTGACGCACTGACACTGCTAGGTGGCGTTCACCGTGGCTTCTCACCATCCGGTTCCGACCCCGATGCCGAAGAAGAGACCAGTATCAACTATGAACTGGGAGGCCGTTACAACGAGGGTGCATTCTCTTCAGAGCTGATCGCCTTCTACAACGACTACGACAACCTGCTGGCAACCTGCACCAACGCCAGTGGCTGCAGCCAGGATCAGGTCGACGATGGCCAGACCTTCAACGGCGGCGAAGTCGAGATCCGCGGCCTTGAAGCAACAGCTCTCTATGACCTGGGTGCAGCCCAGCAACTGGGCGTCAGTCTGCCGCTCAGCGCGGTCTACACCTATACAGAGTCCGAGTTCAGCAGTGACAACATTGACCGGCAATTCGACTCCTGGGGCAACGCGCAGAATGGTGACGAACTGCCGGACATTCCGGAGCACCAGCTGACCCTGGGTGCCGGCATTGAAACCGGTCCCTGGTCCGGTGATGTCACAGGCAACTACGTCAGTGACGCCCGTTCACAGGCCGGCAGTGGCTCCATCCCCGCGGACGAGGAAATCGAGTCCCGCTTCGTAGTGGATGTCTCGGGTCGCTATGCTTTCACTGACCAGGTCAGCGGTATCGTCAGCGTGGAAAACGCCACGGACGATGAGTACATCGTCTCCTGGAGCCCCGCCGGCGCCCGCCCCGGCAAGCCGCGCACCTACTGGGCCGGTATCGAAGTGGATTTCTGAACTGACCCCTTCAGGGTCATGGCATGACAGGGACGTCACATCCTCAGGGGGCCTTCAGGCCCCCTTTTTAGTGACGCTTCCCTATAGCGCTGCGGCCACCTCGGTTCCCTGTCGAAACGCCCGCTTGGCATCCAGCTCCGTGGCAACCTCCGCGCCACCAATCAGGTGCGTAACCATTCCCCGCTCTGTCAGTTCATCCGCCAGATCCCGGAAGGACAACTGACCGGTGCAGATCACGACGTTATCCACTTCCAACACCCGATCCTCGCTGCCTTGCTCGGTCTGGACCTGAATGTGCAGTCCTTCATCATCAATCTTTTTATAGGTGACCCCGGGAATCATCTCGACGTTCCGGTTGCGCAATGCAACACGGTGGACCCAGCCCGTGGTCTTGCCCAGCCCTTTACCCGGTTTGGACGTCTTGCGCTGGAGCAGGTAGACCTGTCGCGGCGACGGTTCCGGGTGTGGCTCGGTCAGCGCCCCCGGGGATTCCCAGGTCGGATCCACGCCCCACTCTTTCTGCCAGTCAGCAACCGGCATCTGCTCGCCCTCTGGATGACGTTTGAAGTCATGGGTGAGGAACTCGCCCACGTCAAAGCCAATGCCGCCCGCGCCCAGAATCGCCACGGACTTGCCAACCGGCTTGTTATGGCGAAGCACGTCCAGGTAGCCCAGAACCTTCGGATGATCAATGCCATCAATCTCTGGGGTGCGCGGGTTTACCCCTGTGGCCAGCACGACTTCATCAAACGCTTCTTCTTCCAGTGTGTCCGCGTCGGCCCGGGTGTTGAGCCTCAGGTCGATATCCAGCAGTTCAATCTGGCGGTTGTAGTAGCGCAGGGTTTCCGCGAACTCTTCCTTGCCGGGAATGCGCTTGGCGTAGTTGAACTGGCCACCGATGACCGGATCCGCCTCGAAAAGCGTCACCTGGTGACCGCGACGCGCGGCGGTCGTGGCCGCCGCGAGCCCTGCCGGGCCGGCGCCCACCACCGCAATTCGCCGACTTACTCCAGCCAGCGTCGGATTGAGCTCGGTCTCGCGGCCGGCGCGTGGATTCACCAGGCAGGATGCCTTTTTCGCCTCAAAGACATGATCCAGACAGGCCTGGTTGCAGGCGATGCAGGTGTTGATCTCATCCGCCCGCCCCTGCTGGGCCTTACGCACGAATTCCGCATCCGCCAGGAAAGGCCGCGCCATGGACACCATGTCCGCGTCGCCGCGCGCCAGAACGTCTTCCGCGGTCTGCGGGTCATTGATCCGGTTGGTGGTGATGACGGGGATATCCACCTCATCCCGGAACTTGGCGGAAACACTGGTGAAGGCCGCCCTTGGAACCGAGGTGACAATGGTGGGCACCCTGGCCTCGTGCCAGCCAATACCGGTATTGATCAGCGTTGCCCCGGCCTGCTCGATGGCCTTGCCGAGCATCAGGACCTCATCCCAGCTCTGGCCGCCCTCAACCAGATCCGCCATCGAAAGGCGATAGATCAGGACAAACTCCGGGCCCACCGCTTCACGGATGCGGCGCACGATTTCCACCGGCAGCTGCATGCGCTGCTCGAAGGGGCCGCCCCACTTGTCCTTGCGCTGGTTGGTGCGCCCGCACAGGAACTGGTTGATAAAATAGCCTTCCGAACCCATCACCTCGACGCCGTCATACCCGGCTGTCTTGGCATAACGGGCGGCATCCACAAAGGCGCGGATCTGGCGTTCCACGCCCCGGGTGGACAGTGCCTTTGGCTTGAAGGGATTGATCGGTGCCTGGATGGCCGACGCAGACACGCTGAAGGGGTGGTAGCTGTAACGCCCGGCATGCAGCAACTGGAGGCAGATCTTGCCGCCGGCATCGTGAACCTCACCGGTCACATGGCGATGCAGCCGCGCGGTTGCCGGGTTGTTCATGGTGGAGGAAAGCGGTGCCAACTGGCCGACCATGTTCGGCGAGAAGCCACCGGTGACCATCAGGCCCACACCACCCTCGGCACGTTCCGCGAAATAACGCGCCATCTTGTGAAGGTTCCAGAAACGATCCTCGAGGCCCGTGTGCATGGACCCCATCAGGACGCGGTTCCTGATCTCGGTAAAGCCGAGATCGAGTGGCTCGAAAAGGTGCGGATAGGAATTAGCAGACATGGTTGGTCAGACTCCACCATTAACCCGTGAATGAATCCCGGGAGTCTACCACATCAACTCAGCCGGAACCGTGCCACGGGCTGCTTCAACACCTCTTGGCTGCCCTTGCGGATCTGAGGCAGTACGGATCACCACCGCAGCTGTACCAGCCCGAATCCTGCGTTACCAAGATTGCGGCGAACCTCCTGGCGGTCCGTTTCCCGGTAACGCACTCGGGTGTCCAGACTCATACCCAGCCCCAGCTTCAGAAACCACCCCCTGTTGAACACCGGAAACCGGCGACTGAGCACAAGCTGCCACTCCTCCAGGTAGATGGCACTCCTGAAATCCCTTTCGGCGTCCAGCGCGCCCCATTTATCACCCAATCTCTCGGCCCGGAACTGCCAGCGCCTGCGGGGTCCTTGCCAGTAGAGTCCCCGGGGCAGATCCAGACGAAGGTAATGTCCGGCGATTGACTGTTCCCAGAGAAGGCGCGGGAGCCACCTGAAGTGGCCGAAACGATGATCACCGCCAATCCCGATTGCCTGCACAGGCGCGTTTTCAAGCTGTCGCCAGAGCACCACTTTCCCAACCACCACCTCGCGATGTGGTTCCCGGTATTTAAAGATGTTCGAGGTACCGTGCAGGCCCAGGCGTCCCTGCAAGTGCCATTGGTTCATGGCTCCCTCTACACCCACCGAGAGCCTGTGGAGGTGACCATTATGAGCGGGATCGCCCGAACGGATGCGCAGGGGCTGGTAATCATAGTGGAAGGCGGGCCTGGCGGGGATACCTTCGGCAACCCAATCCACTGCGGTCTGAGCCCGGCTTACTGGTTGCGCATTGGAACTGGCGGGAACCGGCCAGTCATAATCCTGCCATTGCTGGCGGACAATGGCGCCGCTGGCCAGGACTGATCCAACCAGGGAGAATCCCAGAATAAGGATAATGACTTGCAAGCAGCGACGAGTGCCCATGATACTGCCTCCTGAGCCATGACGACCAGACCGGATAAATGGAGCGACACCCCTGTTCAGTAACGATACGCTCTCAAATGACAACCTGCCCAGTGTCCGCGACGTTCGCTGGCAACCACTCGACCCGGCCTACCCTCGCATGGTCCTTATTTCCGGTGCTGGTTTCTGGCTGTTCGCCGGCGTGGTGGGTCTCGCACTGGCCCTGATGGGGGTCATACCCCTGCAGCCCGCCCTGGTGCTTGGCCTGTGGCTTGTGCTGGGCATCCCCACCTTTCTTGGCTATCCCAGTGCCAGGGTTAAGCGCTACGCCGTCCGGGAACAGGACCTTCTTTTCCACGAGGGATTGCTGTGGAAAAGCACAACCGTCATCCCCCGCAATCGCATACAGCATATCGAGACGGAAAACGGCCCAGTGGAGCGTTGGTTCGGCCTCGTGACGCTGAAGTGCTACGGCGCCGGCGGCCAACAGGCCGACCTTGTAATACCGGGATTGAACGAGGCACTTGGGGAGCAACTGCGTCAGCACCTGCTTGATCAGCAGGCGGATGACCAAGCAGGTACGGAGGGAGACAACGGGGATGCATGAAGTGAGTGACTGGTCCCGGGTCTCTCCGCTGTCGATGATCCATCAGGGCATTGCATTCATCCGCCAGCTTGCGGGCACCAACCCCGGCCCCCTGCTGGGCCTGTTGGCCGGGGCCTACGCGTTTGCCCAGCGCTCGCCGCTTATGCTGGTAACCACAGCCGTGACCCTTCTGGCGGCTGGCCTTGTGCTACTGGTCCTGGCCTGGCTCCGCTTCCAGTACCGCGTTTCCGCCGACACCATACAGGTGCAACAGGGCATCTTTACCCGTCAGAGCCTGACTCTGGAGTTCGACCGCATCCAGAATGTGCGCATTGAAACGCCAATCTATCTCCGCCCCTTTGGTCTGGCCCGGCTCAGCATCGAGTCCGCCGGCTCAAGCAGTGAAGAAGTACACCTGCCCGGCATTCCCACAGCACACGCGGAAACCCTCCGGGACAGGGCGCTTGCCTCACATGCTGACATGGATACCGATGGGGACTCCGGGAGCCAACCGGAGGCGGAAAGTGCACCGCAACACCTGCTGTCCCGGCGCCCCTCGGATCTGGTGATCTATGGCATCAGCAGCCCAGCCATACTCTGGGGCGGGGCCATTCTGGCGTCCATACTGGGGGCGATCACGCGCCGTATGGAGGAGGCAGGAAGCGATCTTGAACCACTGCGCGCCCTGGCAGAGCGACTTCCGGATTCGGTGTCACCGGGCTGGTTAGTGGCGGCCGGCATTATCACGCTCCTCGGCATCATGACGCTGTTCTCCATTGTGATGGCGCTGGTTCGCTATCACGGCTACCGCCTGGAAAAAGCGGGGGATCGCTACCGCCTCCATTCCGGACTCATCACAAGGCGTGAACAGGGTCTGCGGCAGTACCGGATCCAGCATGTCCGGCTTGCCCAGAGCCTCGTGGCGCGCCTTTTCGGACGTCATCACCTGACATGCCACCAGATTGGCATGATGCAGCCGGACCAGCCCGAAGGCGGCGGCAACCGCCTGATGGCCCCTGCCCTGACCCCGAAGGAACAGCAGCAACTCCTGGCGCACCTCCTGCCGGGGTTACCCTGGCAGACATTGAGTTTCAGCGGTGTAAGCTGGCGTTACATGCTGCCCCGGCTGGCGTTCTGGGGCGGACTCTGGCTGGCTGCCGTACTGGGAGCGCTGCACCAGGATGCCAGCTTCTGGATACTGGCAACCGCCCCTGTTCCGCCGGCGCTGATCTGGCTGAACTGGCGTCGCCAGGGCTGGTGCCTCAATGGCGAATACCTGATTCTGAGAGGGGGTCTGTTTGGCTGCCATTACACGGTATTCGCCGGGTTCCGGGCCCAGACAGTCCGCGTCTATGACTCCTTTCTCCAGCGGCGGGTAGGCCTTGCCAACCTGGCCACTCGCCTGGGCTCGGGTGGGTTCCTCCTGCCATTCATCCGGTGGCACGACGCCGAGATGCTGATGGACGAACTGCTTTACCGAATGGAAACCAGTAACGCGCCCTGGTTGTAACCCCTGACACCCCGCTGACTGCTAGAATACGGAAAACCAACACAATCAATATCGGGACCGGCCTTGTACCAGCTTCTGGATCGCCTCAACGATAAAAAAAAGGTGGAAGACAAGGGCGCCACGAAGGACCTGTCATCCATCAACCTGGAACGGGTGGGCCGCACACGCATTGAAGACCTGGTCTCCAGTGCCCGCGAGGTCCCCTGGGTGCTCACTTTCGCCCAGCTTCTGTGGACGGCCGGTCCGGTTACCTTCCTGGCACTCCAGGGAGGATCCCTACTGGGTTACGGCGAGCCGGTGGGGTTCAAAACCTATCTGTTCTTCGCCGTCTACGTGATCCTTGCCGCACTGATCGCCCTGATTGCGCGGATCATGGCCAAGACCATAAGGGGGCGAAAGGAAGGCCGCGCCAGGAACAACATCACCCGGACCCTGGACGTGATTCCGGATCTCATCTTCACCGTCAGGGATCTACACCTGAGCACCCTGAGCAAACCACAACGCCAACAGGACGGCGCTGCCATCCTGCTCCGCAAACAGGATCTGGGTTCAACAGCGATCTCGGTTGCCGTTGTGGATCTGACCAATGATGCCACCCTGGCCACCATTGCCGAGGAAATCGAAGTATTTCGAAGAGCGGGCATGTTCAGCCGGATCAAGGACCTGAACGAGAAGTTCAGTGAGCACATTGAAGCTGCCATGGAGCGGATCAAAAGCTATTCCGGGGAAATTGCGGAACTACTGGAGTACCGGCTTCAGGGCATTGCCCCGTCCCAGGATGAGGGTCTCGCCCGGGGCGATCAGTTCATCAGCCAGACCTACGCCGCAGCCCATCAGGAAGACCTCTCACTGATGGACCTGGACAACGTGGAGGACGTGCTCAGCCTTGCCTTTGAGCTGTTGAGCGGTCGTGAAATCACGCGGCTGATCATTGACTATGAAGTGGACTGGCAACTCGCCAAGAGCCTGGATGAGCTGGAGCGCCACCATAACGCCTACCGGCAGGTAAAGGCCTCGGCCGTTCTCTACCTGCGGGAACTGGCGTACTTCCTGGTAAGCAGCCGCCTGACACCACTGACCATGTCCGTCCTTGAGAAAGACACCGATACTCTTCTCCAGCAAACCAGTACCGCATTGACCCGGCTCGTGGGTCGGTTGAAATGGTCCAGCCAGAGCGACCTGAACCGGCTCCCCCGCGCACGCAGGAACCTGAAAATGGCGCTGCGCTACGCGAAGCTGACCCGGCAGGCCATTGGGCGTCTCCAGGAAAGCTATGTGCGTTATGTCAGGGCGCTTGAGCGTTGGACTATAATGCGCGAACGCCTGCTCGAGGGTTCCGGTCCCAGGCCCCGAGGGACAGGCCTGCGAATCCGCGAGAACACGATAGCCCTCAGCGACGAACAGAAGTTGGATTTTGCCGCCCAGTTTGTCCAGTACCTGGATGATCACAGTTTCTCAGAGGGGCCCAAAGGAGTCCTCAGGCACGACCTGCCCCTGTCCATCCAGCACGCCAAGCATCTGGCGATACGGGTGGTCCTGATACTGCAACCCCTGATCGGCCTGGATAACCCGAGTGTGCAGAGAGCCGTCGAGAGCAGCCGGGGCGCCTACCTGGAAGGTCTTGAGATGGGCTTCAGCGCCGACGCCAAGGCCGGCCTGGGCAGCGCCGTGGTCAAGGAGCTGAAGGATGACCTGGGGCCAGCGGCCGAACTGATTGCCCTGCGGCTCACCAAGATCTATCGCATGCCGCTGGAGGCGTCCGTCAGCAGATTCCTGGTGGACAATTACGGCGCCAACCCGGAGCGTCTGGCGTTCATCGCGGATTCCGCCAACCAGGCTGATGCCAGCGAGGAAACGCCGCCCGTACCCCACGAGCCCGCGATGGTGCGCAGCTACGAGCAATGGCGCGCACCCATCGAGGCGGCCGAGGTGATGCTCGGTCAGTTATTGAGGCAGGCTGATACCACCTGACCAACCCCGGTCAGTCATCGAGCAATTCAAACTGCAGCCCGGAATAGGCCCGAAGACGCTCCAGAAGCTGCCCATCCATGGCGGTCGACGGCGTCCAGAACCCCCCCGGGAGCTCTCCACCCGCCAGGTCCTTGGCAAGACAGACCCCGGCCTGTCCAAGCATCTTGGAGGTGGAGCCGTACCCTGGATCCCGATCGCCGGTGACCTTGGCCCACAGGGACTCGCCATCCCGGGTCTCGCCATAGAAACGCAGGTCGAAAAAGCCCTTCTCCTGCGCCTCCGGAGAGGGGCCCTCGCCGGGCTTCGGCACAACAAAGCGTTCCAGCAACCAGCGGGTGGGACGCACCGCCGCCCCCACCATGAAGCCGCCCAGGGCGCCGGTAACACCCAGTGCAGCGACACGCCCCTTGAGTCCGCGGCCGGTCATCATCGCCTCGTCATAACGGAAATCGGCGCCATAGGCCTTATCGGACAGTGCATTGGATCGATGCACAACCCGTGTGTTGATGGCCGCCATGACGAAAGGCGCCGTCCAGGCCTGAAAATCACGGTCGTACTCCGCCGATTTCACGTTGGGCTGGCGTGCCGTGAATCCGTGGTTGGGCGGGCAGACGGAATAGGGATTGGCCAGTTCCTTGCGCAGTTCCGGATTACTGGAGGCTTCCTTGACCACGTTCAGAAGGCTGGCAACGGTGCCGCCGGAAAACTCACCCTTGGCGGCTTTCACCCGCATCTTGACGCACGTCAGTGGCTGACCGAAACGAGTCTGAGCCTCCTGCTGAATGAAGTAAACGCCCAGATCGGAGGGAATGGAATCAAAACCACAGCAGTTGACGATCCGTGCTCCGGAGGACTCCGCCGTGGCCTGGTACTTATGGATCATCTCACGCAACCACTGGACTTCACCGGTCAGGTCGCAGTAATCCGTGCCTGTCTCGGCGCAGACCTTGATCAGCGGTTCACCGAAAAGCGCGTAAGGCCCCACTGTGGAGATGACCACACCGGTCTGGTCACACATTGCTTTGAGGGCATTCTCGTCTGAGGCATCCGCCACGATGACCGGAAGGTCGTCCGCAGCCGTTCCAAGTTCCTTCCTGAG
>Ga0136594_1000311_pt1 | contig 16012 bp, 12 predicted proteins | sample AntDeeMetagen472_FD_104794 | JGI IMG/M metagenome (GOLD analysis project Ga0136594, IMG submission 104794) | Saline lake microbial communities from Deep Lake, Antarctica - Metagenome TFF #472 | ecosystem: Environmental > Aquatic > Non-marine Saline and Alkaline > Saline | place: Antarctica: Deep... | reverse complement strand
GGCGACATCGTCGACTGACGAGAGCCACCTGATGGCAACATTTACGTCGGTCGCCCGGAACGATTCAGTATGAGCGCTGCCCGCGACGAGTTCGACCACCCCTCCTGGTCGACGGCACTCGCCACGTTCCTCAGCTACGGCCTCGTCCTGCTGGCGATGACAGTCCTGCTGTTCCTCGTCCCGTACGGCATCTTCCGGTTCCTCTGACGGCTCGGAACCATCCAGCTACGCCCCGACCGGAGCGGTGCGACCGTCCCGACCCCTGGGTTGGCAGACATTAACAATCAGGAGCCCGTAGCACAACAGGTTGTGGCCACGGACGACACCGACCTCAGCGACTACGGGGCGTTCCGGGACGCCCGCGGACACGCCCACCCGGACGCCGAGGAGTACGCGGACCTCGCCGCGGAACTCCGCCAGGCCGTGTACGGAGCGGTACGCTTCGACGAGTACGCTCAGGTGCTCTACGCGACGGACGGCAGCATATACAGCGCGCGTCCCGCCGGCGTCGTGCTACCGAGACACGCCGAGGACGTCCAGCGGACCGTCCGCATCGCCGCCGGACACGACGTGCCGGTACTCCCGCGTGGCGCCGGGTCGTCGCTCGCCGGACAGGCGGTCGGCCCCGGGTGCGTGGTCCTGGACACGAGCAAGTACGTGGACAGCATCGTCGAGGTGGACCCCGAATCGAAGCGGGCGACGGTCCAGCCAGGCGTCGTACAGGACGACCTGGACGCCCACCTCGCCGACCACGGCCTCAAGTTCGCGCCCGACCCGGCCTCCTCGAACCGCGCGACCATCGGCGGCGGCATCGGGAACAACTCCACGGGCGCCCACTCCGTCCGCTACGGCATCACCGACGCCTACGTCGAGGAACTCGACGTGGTGCTCGCCGACGGCTCCCGGCTCCACGCCCGCGAGGTCGTCCTCGACTCGCCGGAGTGGGACGCCATCGTGGAGAAGGAGGACCGCGAGGCCGACGTCTACCGAACCGTGCGCCGCCTCGTCGAGGAGAACGACGCGGAGATAGCCGAGCGCTACCCCGAACTGAAGCGCTGCGTCTCCGGCTACAACCTCCAGAAAGTGGTCTACGAGACGGACGACGGCGAGCGAGCGCTCAACCTCGCGAAACTCCTCGTCGGCGCCGAGGGGACTCTCGGCGTCGTGGTCGAGGCCACCCTCGACCTCGTCACGGTGCCCGAGGAGACGGCGGTGGCGCTCTACTGCTTCCCCGACCTCGTGAGCGCGATGGAGGCCGTGCCGGTCGCCCTCGACCACGACCCGAGCGCCGTCGAACTGATGGACGAGGAGGTGTTCCGTCTCGCTGCCGACTCCGCGGAGTACGCCGCCTACGCCGAGCCGATACCCGAGGACTGCGCGGCCGCGCTGATGGTGGAGTTCGACTCGGAGGTGCAACCGGACCTCCGGGTCGCCGTCGACGCTGCCACCCGGGAGTTCGTCGACGGCGGCGCGGCGTTCGACGCGCTGGAGGCCTTCGACGACGACGAGCAGGCCGACCTGTGGAAACTCCGGAAGGCCGCGATTCCGCTCCTGATGAGCCTCGAGGGCGACCCGAAGCCCTACCCCTTCATCGAGGACGCCTCCGTCCCGCCCGCGGAACTCGCCGACTACGTCCGGGAGTTCCAGGCGGTGCTCGAGGACCACGGCACCTCGGCGGCGTACTTCGCGCACGCCGGCGCCGGGACCCTCCACGTCCGCCCGATTCTGAACCTGAAGGACGGCGAGGGCGTGGAGACGATGCGGGCCATCACCGAGGACGTCACCGACCTCGTACTCGACCACGGTGGTGCGTTCTCCGGCGAGCACGGCGACGGCCTCGCGCGAACGGAGTTCAACCCGAAGATGTACGGCCCCGACCTGTGGGCGGCGTTCAAGGAGCTCAAGTCGACGTTCGACCCGCAGTGGCTGCTGAATCCGGGGACGGTCGTCTACCGCGACGAGAGCGACGTGGCCGACCCGGCGGCCCTCCGCGATGGCGAACCGGCGGACATCCGCGAGCGACTCCGCTACGGTCCCGACTACCAGTCCGTCGAGCCACAGACGACACTCGACTTCGACGACGAGGGGGGATTCTCCCACCTCGTCGAACTGTGCAACGGCTGTGGGACCTGCCGACAGACCGACTCGGACGTGATGTGCCCGACGTACCGCGCGTCCCGCGACGAGGTGGAGACGACCCGGGGTCGCGCGAACCTGCTGCGTGCAGCCATCTCCGGAGACCTCCCGGAGGACGAACTGTACACCGAGCGCTTCCAGGAGGAGGTGCTCGACCTCTGCGTCGGCTGTAAGGGCTGTGCGAGCGACTGCCCGACGGGGGTCGACCTCGCGAAACTCAAAGCCGAGGTCAAACACCAGTACCACGAACGCGAGGGTGCGGGCCTCCGCGAGCGCCTGTTCGCGGACGTCCACCGGCTCTCCGCGTGGGGGAGTCGACTCGCTCCGCTCTCGAACTGGGCGACGGCCCTCCCGGGGACCGACTGGCTCGCCGACCGTGCGCTCGGCATCGCGCCGGAGCGCGACCTGCCGACGTTCCAGCGGACGACGTTCACCGACTGGTTCGACGCCCGGGACGCCCGGCCACCGGCCGACCCCGCGGACCGCGTGCTGGTCGTCCCCGATACGTTCACCGAGTACACCCACCCCGAGGTCGGGACGGCGGCCGTGCGCGTGCTGGAAGCCGCGAACGTTCGCGTCGACGTGGCCGACGCCCGACCGTCGGGCCGTCCGGCGTACTCGCTGGGCTTCCTGGACCGCGCTCGGGAGCGCGCCAGGGCCAACGTCGACGCCCTCGCGCCAGCCATCGAGAACGGCTGGACGCCCGTGTTCGTCGAACCGGCGGACGCCGTGATGGTCCAGGACGAGTACCGGGACCTGGTAGACGGACCGTCCGTGGACCGCGTCGCGGACGCCACGCGTGGACTCATGGAGTACCTCGACCGCGAGCGCGTCGACGAGCGCCTCGACTTCGCGGCCCCCGAGGAGTCCCTCGTCTACCACGGCCACTGCAACCAGAAGGCCGTCGGCACGGACCACCACGCGGTCGGCGTGTTGCGCCGCGCGGGCTACCCCGTCGCCCCCGTGGACTCGACGTGCTGCGGGATGGCCGGGAGCTTCGGCTACGAAGCCGAACACTACGACCTCTCGCAGGCCATCGCCGACGACCTCGTCGAGGACGTGAGGGCGAGCGACGGCGACGCCGTGGTCGCCCCCGGCACGTCCTGTCGGACCCAACTCGGGGACCGCGCGGACGCCGGCGACCCCGACCATCCCATAGAACGAGTCGCCGTCGCGCTCGGTCAGTCCAGCGGCCAGTAGCCAGCGTGCGCGCGGACGGCGTCGTCGCAGTAGACGCGGCGCTCGCTCATCCGGCTACCACCAGCGGTTCTGCTGGAGGCGTTCGACCGCCTCGCGGATGGTCGACTCGTCCCGGGAGAACGTGAAGCGCACCCAGTCGGCGTCCGGGTCGGGCTCCGTGTAGAAGCTCCCGCCGGGCACGACGGCCACGCCCGCCTCGCGGACGAGCCGGTGGCTGAACTCGACGTCGGACTCGTCGGTCGGGTATCGCGCCATCACGTAGTAGGCGCCGTCCGGGACAACCGGGTCGAGGCCCGCGGCTTCGAGCCCCTCGCAGAGGACGTCGCGGCGCCGTTCGTAGGACGCCGAGAGCTCCTCGTAGTAGTCCTCCGGGAGCGACAGCGCCTCGACGCCGGCGCGCTGGAACGGCGTCGGCGCGCAGATGGACGTGTAGTCGTGGACTTTCCGGAGTTCGCGGGAGAGGTACTCCGGCGCGAGGCAGAACCCGACGCGCCAGCCGGTGACGCTGAACGTCTTCGACATGCCAGTGCAGACGACCGTGCGGTCGGCGAGGTCACCGACGGAGACGGGGCTGACGTAGGCGTCGTCGTAGACGATGTGCTCGTATATCTCGTCGGTAACGACCAGCAGGTCGTGCTCGAAGACGATCTCCTCGATCGTCTCGAGTTCCTCGCGCGTGAACACCTTCCCCGTGGGGTTCATCGGCGTGTTCAACAGGAGGATACTGGCCGTCTCGGCGGCCTCGCGGAGCGCATCGACGTCGAGTTCGAGGCTGTCCGTGATGTCGATGGGGACGGGTTCGGCGCCCGCGAACCGGGTTGCGGGGATGTAGCTCTCGTAGACCGGTTCGAAGAACACCACCTCGTCGCCGGGCTCGGCGAGCGCCATCAGGGTCGACACGACGGCCTCGCTGGTGCCGGTGGTGATGGTGACCTCCGTCTCGGGGTCGTAGGTGACGCCCTTCCAGTCACCGTATCGGTCGGCGACCGCGTCTCGGAGGTCCGGTAGCCCCCACGTGATGGTGTATTGGCTCTCCGCGTCGACGGCCGTCTTCGCCGCCTCCTTGATGGACTGCGGCGCCTCGTCGACGTCCGGGATGCCCTGTGAGAGGTTGATGGCGTCGTGCCGGTGGGCCTCCCGGGTCATCTCGCGGATGACGGACTCCGAGACGGCGCCGAGTCTCGCCGCGCCGACCTCGTGGTCGGGTCGTCGCGGGTCGTTCACGACCAACTCACCGACCCCGGCGTCCGGCGTGTCGTCGTGCCCGGTGCGGTCGTACCGGGTGTGCGTTCGTGCATCCGGTCACACCATGAACTTCCGTTCGAGGAGCTTCACGAGCAGCATCGACGCGAGGCGCTCGGTCCCCTCCGTGGAGTCGTAGCGGGGTGCGACCTCCATCAGGTCGACGGCGCCGACGGCATCGTGGCTGCCGAGGACGGCCATCGTCTGGAGCGCCTGGCGCGCGGACAGGCCGCCCGGGACCGGGGTGCCGGTGCCGGGAGCGACAGACGGGTCGACGCCGTCGATGTCGAAGGTGACGTAGACGGCGTCGGTGTCCTCGGCGGCGGACTCGACGGCGTCGCTGACCACGGAGACGATGCCGCGCTCCTCGACGTCGTGCATCGTGTAGAGGTCCAGTCCCGTCTCCTCGGCGAACTCGAAGTACTCGGCGGACTCGTAGCCGCGGATGCCGACCTGGCTGACGGAGTCGTAGTCGGCCTTCGGAAGGTCGGCGATGCGCGCGGTGCTGGAGCCGTGGAAGTCCGTTCCGAACACGGAGCTCTCCGAGACGGTGTCGGTGTGGGCGTCGATCTGCACGAATCCGATCTTGTCGTGGTCGGTGCCCTCGGCGAATCCGCGGAACGCGGGGAACGTGCAGTAGTGGTCGCCGCCGAGCATCACCGGGAACGTCTGTTCGGCGACAGTCGCCGCGTACGCGGTGATGCTCTCGGCGGTCGTTTCGGTGTCCATCGGGAACACTGGTGCGTCGCCGACGTCCGCGATCGAGAGGTCGTCGAAGTTCACCTGCTCGCCGTTCCACATGTTCGTGAGCTGGCCCTTGTACGTGGAGATGTACGCCCACCACTGGCTCGCCTCGCGGATGACGCCGGGCCCGTACCGGGCGCCCGGGCGGTTGGAGACGGCGTTGTCGTAGGGGACCCCGAAGACGGCGGCGTCGACGTCTGCGACGTCGCCGACGTCGCGGTACTCGCTCTTGAGGAAGGTGTCGAGGCCGGCGTACGCGAGTTCGACGTTCGAACCGTCGACGCGGTCGCGGAACGCCGCCGCGGGGTTCTGGCCGTCGGTCATCGTGAGACCGCCTCGGAATCGTCGGTCGGTGCCCTGCCGTGCGAGCGTGGAACGTTCTTTGTCATGGTATCACAAGCCGGCAACGAGTTGCCATGGTCTCAGTTGTAGCAGATACTATAAAAATGTTACAACCCCCTCAGAAACGGTCGCCGGCGTTCCGGACCGACGAGCGGCGGACGGCAGCACACGACTCGCCCCACCACCGAAACCAAACCTTGGTGTAGGCACTCCACCTACCAGCGGTCAGTATGGGAACTGCGCTGGACCGACGCACGTACGACCTCCTCAGGCTCGTCGACCGGCACGGGCCCATCGGCAGTATCCAGCTCGTCGAACTGATGCAGCTCCGCGGGTACGACATCAAAGACCGGACGATACGGCTGAAACTCGCCGAACTCGCCGAACTCGGCCTCACGGAGAAGGTCCCCGGCAAGGGTCGGCGACTCACGCAAGACGGTCGCGAGGAACTCGAACAGGGCGACGTCCGAGGCCGCCTCGAACAGGTGCGTGCGGAGATCGCGACCCTGACCAGCCGAGTCAGCTACGACCCCATGGAGGACGCTGGCGTGCTGGTCGCGTCCGGTGCGTTCGTCGACGAGGCCGACGTGGACGCGGTCGTCTCCCTGCTCGAACAGCTGGAGTCGCTGCCGCTCGGTCCGGTTCCGGTGTCGCTCGAGGAGAGCTCGGAGGCCGAGCCCGGCGACTACCGGCTCCTGGCCCCCTCGAGCATCACGCTGGACGGCGTTCTGCTCTCCCACGGCGTAAACGCGAACCTCGTGACGGCGGGCGTACTCGAGTACGAGGCGACGACCGACGGCGACGCCGACAGCCCCGACGGTAGCGCGGCTGGCGACGAATCCGCCCTCGAGAGCTTCGACTACGCCACCGTCCCCGACACCGAATCCCGCGGCGGCCGCATCGTCCGGTACGTCGACGTCATCAACGGCGAGGGGTCGTCTATCGACGTCATCTCGCTGCTCATCCAGGCTGGGCGCAGCGACGTCAGGCAGTTGCTCGAGGAGGGCGAGCGCGGTCTCCTCATCGGCGACGACCGCGAGTTCCCGATCAACCGCTACGACGAAGCCCGCGACCTCACAGTCGCGACCCGGAACGCGCTCGGCGGCGTCTTCGACTTCCACCGGCCGCGCGGCGACGAACCGGTCGCGAACGGCACGATAGCGTGGGCGTTCGGGACGTTGACCTTCTGTGGCACCGGCGAACTCGCGCTCGCTGCGCTCCACGAGTACGGCCTGACCGACGACTGGGAGACGCTGTACGGGACGATAGAGCGGTCGCGCCTCGGTCCGATTGGGGCACTGAGGGCGGCCCTGCTCGACGATTGAGCGGAACGCGAAAACGGGCCGGCGGTCAGTTCGCGTCGTAGACGTCCGGCCGCCGGTCGGCGAGAACGTCGTCGTGGGGCGTAAGCGCTTTCTCACGGGCTCTCGTGAGGTCGCAGTCCACTGCGGCGCTGTGACTGCCCGCGTCCGGCAGCGGGCCAGCGACCGGGACGCCGTCCGGGTCGACGACGACGCTCTGTCCCTGGAACGTCACGCCGCGTTCGGTACCGGCGCGGTCGGCGCACGCGAAGAACAGCCGCGTCGAGTTCGCGTTCGCGACGGCGTGGTGGACGCCCATCGACCACCCGGCCGGCCGGTCGGCCGGCTCCGGCACCCAGTTCGTCGGAACCGCGACGATATCGACACCTGACTGTGCCTGTGTAATCGACTGCTCGGGGAACCAGAGGTCGTTGCAGATCTGGACGGCGAGGCGCCCGAAGGGCGTGTCGAACACCGGGAGGTCGTCGCCGGCCTCGAACCACTTCTTCTCCTCGTTCCAGCGGTGTACCTTCCAGTAGGTGCCCTCGACGCCGTCCGGCGAGACGACCAGCGAACTGTTGTACCGGTCCTCGCCGTCCGCCTCCGGGAAGCCGCCGACGACCCACGTGTCGGTCTCCGCTGCGACCGACGACCACGCGTCGGCCGTCGGGCCGTCGGCGGGTTCCGCGACGTCGTCGACCTCCTCGTGGGACTCGAAGACGTAGCCGCTGGTCGCCAGCTCCGGCAGGACGACCAGGTCGGCGTCCGCGTGCTCGCGGACCGCCTCGACCGTCGTCTGGCGGTTCGCGTCGACCGCACCGAACTCCGGCTCCGTCTGCACGACGGCGACCCGGGCGTCGGCGGGCGTGCCGGTCACTCCCAGATCCCCCCGGAGAGCCGGTCGATAGCGGTCATCACGACGACGGTGAGCAGGATGAACACCGTGCTCGCCGCCGCGATGGTCGGCGGGTACGAGTAGCGCAGCTGGTTGAAGATCTGGATCGGGATGGTCTTCACCAGGAACAGCGACAGCAGCCACGCGATGATGTACTCGTTCAGCGAGAGGATGAACGCGAACAGCGCGCCGGAGACCACGTTCGCCCGCAGCAGCGGGTACGTGACGGTGCGGATGGTTCGCACCGGCGACGCGCCGAGGTTCATCGCGGCCTCCTCGTACGTCCGGTCGAGTTCGCCCAGCCCCTGCGTGATGAGGATGAACGGTAGCGGCGCGTAGAAGATGCCGTGTGCGACGGCGATGCCGACCCGCGACCCCGTGAGTCCGATCTGGAGGAAGAACACGAGGAACGCGACGGCGATGATGACCGGCGGAACGAGAATCGGCATCACGCCGAACATCCCGATGAGCGCGCCGAACCTGTAGTCGAAGCGGTCGAGCGTGAACGCCAGAATACCGCCGATGGACGTCGCGAGCAGCGCCGCCCCCGCGGCGATGGTGAGGCTGTTCACGAGCGACCGCACCCACGCCGGGTTGGTGAAGAACTCGACGTACCACCGCATCGAGAAGCCGCCCGGCGGGAACGTCAGGAACTCCTCGGGTGTGAACGACACCGCGACGATGATGGCCAGCGGCGCCCCGATGAACACCATCACCGCAGCGACGTAGGCCCGGAACGTCGCGCCGATGACCGACTCGCGGGTCCCCGAGTCGACCGACGCGACGACGTCGCTCAGCGTCGACGTCACGCGGTCGTACACCGCAGTGAGGCCGACGGCCGCGGACGCGCTGCCCAGCAGCCCGCGGACACTGGAGAGCCCGCTGGACGCCGAGACGGCCGGCTCGTCGTCGTCGCTCAGCGCGTCGCCCGCGCCGATGTTGGCCGCGGAGACGTTCGCGATGCGAACGATGGCCCACAGGAACAGCAACATCACGAGGATGAGCATGATGCTCATCGCCGCGCCGAACGGGTAGTTGCTCTCGCTCATCACCTGCTGTTCGATGAGCACCGGCAGCGTGCGCTGAGCGGGCGTCCCGAGCAGCCGCGGCAGGACGTACGAGCCCAGCGCGAGGATGAATACGAGTGACGTCCCGCTGGCGATGCCGTTCTTCGTCAGCGGCAGTGTCACCTTCCGGAACGTCCGCAGCGGGCCGGCGCCGAGGTTCTTCGACGCCTCCAGCAGTTCGCCGTCGAGGTTCCGGATGCTGCTGTACAGCGACAGCACCATGAACGGCAGGAACACGTAGACCATCCCGACGACCAGACCCCAGTAGCCCGGGTAGAACGCCTGGTGAGTCTCCAGGACGCCGGTCGCGACGCCGAGCGAACTCAGGATGCCGCGTGACGCCAGAATGACCTGCCAGGCGTACGCCCGGATGACGTACGTAATCCACAGCGACGAGACGATGGTGATGAGGAGGACGTTCCGCAGCACCGGCCGGTCGATGCGCGCGAGGTAGTACGCGAGCGGGTACCCGAGCGCCAGGCTGGCGAGTGCCGTCACCAGCGCCAGTTCGAGGGTCACCCACAGCTGGTCGACGTAGATGCTCGTGAAGAAGCGCGTGTAGTTCTCCAGCGTGAACCCGGGCTCGTACCCCGTGCCGGGGACGTGCACCCAGAAACTGAACATGAACAGCATCCCCAGTGGCACGAGGAACACGAACACGAGCCACGCGAGCGGGTACGAGAGGATGTAGTACTTGGCGTTCCGCTTGAGGCCCGCGCGGCCGGACTCGCTGCTGCTCGTAGACGTTTCTGTCGCCATTATGTAGAGACGAGCCGACAGTTGTCGGCGTCGACGGAGACCGTCACCTGGTCGCCCGGTTCGTGTTCGTCGAGGCCGCTCTTCCGAACCACGACGATTTCGCGTTCGTCGGACGTCTCGACGCGGTACTCGACGCTGCTACCGAGGTGGCGGCGGAACGTGACTTCGCCCTCGAAGACGTTCCGGCCGTCGGTCGCGCCGCCGTCCGCGGTCGCCGAGTCGAACTCGAAGCGTTCGGGGCGCGCGACCACGGAGACGGCGTCGCCGACGGCGGTGTCGGCTCTGGCCGCCGACAGGACGGTCACGTCGCCGCAGTCGACGCTCGCGACGCCGTCGGCGCTCTCGGTCACCGTGCCGTCGAAGATGTTCGCGGTCCCGATGAAGTCCGCGACGAACCGCGTCTCGGGCTCGTCGTAGACGTCGCCCGGCGGCCCGACCTGTTCGAACTTGCCGCCGTTCATCACGGCGAGGCGGTCGGACATCGTCAGCGCCTCCTCCTGGTTGTGCGTGACGAAGACGGTCGTGATGCCGACCTCCTGCTGGATGCGGCGGAGCTCGACCTGCATCTGCTCGCGGAGCTTCTTGTCCAGGCTCGCGAGCGGTTCGTCGAGCAGGAGCGCGTCCGGTTTGGGAGCGAGCGCGCGAGCGAGCGCGATGCGCTGCTGCTGGCCGCCCGACAGCTGGGCGGGCTTCCGGTCGGCGGTGTCCGGGAGTTCGACGAGTTCGAGCATCTCCTGGACGCGGCTGTCGATCTCCTCGTCCGTGTAGCCACCGTCGGCCTCCATGCCGTACGCGACGTTCTCGTGGACGGTGAGGTGTGGGAACAGCGCGAAGTCCTGGAACACCATCCCCGTGTTCCGCTCGTACGGCGGTGCGTCCGTGACGTTCTTCCCGCCGATGTGGACCTCGCCCGCCGTGGGTTTCTCGAAGCCCGCGATCGTCCGCAGCGTCGTCGTCTTCCCGCAGCCGGAGGGGCCGACGAGCGTGACGAACTCCCCGCTCTCGATCTCGAGGTCGATGTCGTCGACGGCGAGGACCTCGTCGGAGTACCGTTTAGAGATCCCTTTCAGAGAGATTCCACTCATTCGTCAGTTAGTGATGAACTCGTTCCACTTCTCGTTGACCCAGTCTGCTTCCTCGACGTACAGTTCGTACTTCGGCGTGATGGCCTCAGACGGACCGGGGCCCGCGATCGTGTCGTACATCTCGGCGTCGATGCTGGAGTGCTCGCGCTTGATCGTCGGACTCGTGTAGAGGTTCCGCGCGATGGCGTCTTGCACGTCCGGCTGGCTGGCGTAGTCGATGAACTGCCGTGCCTCCTCCTTGAGGTTCGACGTCTCCAGCGTGACCCACATCCCGGAGTCCAGAATGGAGCCCTCCTCGACGAAGTTTGTCTGCACGGGCGCCCCCTCGTCTTTCATCACGAGCGTGACGTCGTTGTACAGCATCCCCGCGGGCACCTCGCCGTTGCGGAGGCGCTGCTGGAACTCCGCCTCGTTTTCGTACCACATGCCGGCCTGGGGCTTGACGCCCTGGAGTTTCTCGAGGCACTGGCGGATGCCGTCGCGGCTGTCCAGTATCTCCTTGCCGTCGAAGTGAACCTCCGCCGTAACTTCGAGGAGGAAGGAGTTCGACGCGTAGCTGAGCAGCGCGAGGCTGCCCGCGTAGTCGTCGTCCCAGAGCGCTTTCCACGAGTCGACAGGTTCGGAGTACTCGTTGGTGTTCTGGACGAGGTTGATGTACCACGAGAGCGCCCCGATGCCTGCGATGCCGTTGTCGGTCTCCTTGACGAGGTTGTCCGTGATGTACTGGAGGTTGTCGAAGTCGCCGCTCTCCCAGAAGTGCCAGAGGTCCCTGTTCAGGCCCTTGAGGACGCCCGTGTTCGCCATGATGGCGACGTCGACGGGCGCTTCGCCCGCGGCGACCGCGTTGTCGTACTGGGTGAGCGCTTCCTCGGCGGTCGGCGCTGCCTTGGACTCGACCTCGAAGTCCGCCTGCTCACGGAACGGCTTGAACAGCTGTTCGTCCATGACGTCCTTGAAGGCGCCGCCGTAGACCGCGACAGACAGCGGGCCGCTGGACCCGCCACCGCCCAGGATGCTCGTACACCCCGAGAGTCCAGTCAGCGTTATTGCGCCCGCGCCCGCTGCGGTGGTCCGGATGAAGTTCCGACGTGAATGAGTTTCCTTACCTGGCATGTTATTGCCACCCTGTGAATCAATAACAGTTGCCACAAATAAGTGTTCCCTCCCGTCGGCACGCGCTCGTGATTTACGGAGTGTCAGAAGCTATTGCAAGAAACGGAGGAACGGCGCTACGAACGCCCACTGGCCGAATCGCAGGACACGCGGTCGCCTGTAGTCACGCCACTCTCGACAGCGACGACCGCGCGCAAGGCAGCGTCTCCCAGTCGATGGCGACGCCTGCCTCCACGCACCGCGCGATGACGGTCTCCGCGCCGCCCGCGTACGTCAGTGACGCGAACGTTCACCCCGGGTCGCCCCACGGAACGGTCCCTCCTCGCGGGGCCGCCGCAGGTCCAGTACGCCGACGAGCGCGGACTCGACGTCCGTCCGCCCGGCACCGATGAGCAGCGACACCAGGTCCAGGTTTGCGCGCTCGTCCCCGATGACATCGATGAACCGCCGGATTACGCCGCCGTACGTCGCTGGACCCGGGTCGTCGTACGGCAGGAGCTACGTGAGGCGGGACAGCAACGAAGTGAGACCGTAGAGCGCCGGAGGCGCTTACGCGTACGTTCGGGACGGCTCGGCCGTCGTAGCCTCGGAGTCCTGTTCGAGCTTCTCGCGGGCGTTCCGGAAGTCCGCCATCGTGATCTGCTGACGGTCGTCGCGGATGGCGAACATCCCGGCCTCCGTACAGATGGCCTTGACGTCCGCGCCCGAGAGGTCGTCCGTGTCCGCGGCGAGCGCCGCGAAGTCGACGTCGTCGGCGACGTTCATGTCGCGGGTGTGGATGCGGAAGATCTTCTCCCGGCCCTCGACGTCCGGGTTCGGGACCTCGATGAGGCGGTCGAAGCGGCCCGGGCGGAGGATGGCGCGGTCGAGCATGTCGAAGCGGTTGGTGGCGGCGATGATGCGGATGTCGCCGCGCTCGTCGAAGCCGTCCATCTCCGAGAGCAGCTGCATCATCGTGCGCTGGACCTCGGCGTCGCCGGACGTCTTCGAGTCGGTGCGCTTGGACGCGATGGCGTCGATCTCGTCGATGAAGACGACGGCTGGCTCGTGGTCACGGGCGACCTGGAACATGTCGCGGACGAGCTTCGCGCCCTCGCCGATGAACTTGTGGACGAGTTCGCTGCCGGCCATCTTGATGAACGTCGCGTCCGTCTGGGCGGCGACGGCCTTCGCCATCAGCGTCTTCCCGGTGCCCGGAGGCCCGTGGAGCAGGACGCCACTCGGTGGGTCGATGCCGACCGTCTCGAACAGTTCGGGGTCGCGCATCGGGAGTTCGACCGTCTCGCGGACCTCTCGGAGCTGCTCGTCGAGGCCGCCGACGTCCTCGTAGCCGACGTCGGGGGACTCCTCGACCTCCATCACGCGGGCGCGGACGTCGGCCTCGTCGTCGAGGCGTTCGACGACGGACAGCGAGTTGTTGACCGCGACGCGGGCGCCGGGTTCGAGCTCCTCGCGCAGCGTGTCGGTGACCTCGGTGAGGGCCTCCTGGTTGTTGCCGTGCTGCTTGATCACGACGCCCTCGTCGTTGAGTTCCTGGACGGTGGCGACGAACAGCGGCGACTGCTTGAGCTTCTTGTTCTCGTGGGTGAGCCGCTCGAGTTTCTGCTGGTACTTGTTGTTCTCGGCGTTGGCGTCGAGGAGCCGGTCCCGCATCTCCTCGTTCTCGTCTTCGAGGTCCGAAAGCTGCTCCTCGAGCGCCTCGATCTTCTCCTGCTGCGAGGCGCTCTCCTCGTAGGGCAACTCGGCGTCCTCAACGGTCTCGGTCATCACGATTCGGCAAGGCGCTGGTTCATAAGAGGCTTCGGGTGGTCGTACTCACGTGACGTACAAATTACTACAATGCATTTTCAATAGCGAAACCATTATCTAAATGCATTCAGTAGGGGTGGGTATGAGCGCCACCACAATCGACGCCGACACGGTCGAAGCTCTCGAAGACCTGCCACCGAGCGCGAAACTCGTCGCCAAGGTCCTGGAGTACAACGACACCCTCACCCAGAGCCAGCTCGCCGAGGAGACCCTGCTGCCCGCCCGCACGGTCCGGTACGCGCTCACTCGCCTCGAGGAGCAGGACGTCGTCGAGTCCCGCTTCTCCTTCTCCGACGCCCGCAAGCGCATCTACACGCTCGCCTGAGTACCGCACTCCCCTCCCGACTCCCCCGTCTCTCCGCTCCGCTACAGCCCGATAGCCCACGCCGAATCGTCGAAAGCGCCGAAGCTTTATCCGACGTACCGCTACACCTTCACAGCAAATGGTACGCGTCATCCACACGGGGGACACCCACCTCGGGTACCGCCAGTACCACTCCCCCGAGCGCCGCGAGGACTTCCTCGAGGCATTCCGGTCGGTCGTCGACGAGGCCGTCGAAGCGGACGTCGACGCCGTCGTCCACGCGGGCGACCTCTACCACGACCGGCGGCCCGGCCTCAGGGACATCCTCGGCACCATCTCCGTCCTCCGGCCGCTCCGCGAGCACGACATCCCGTTCCTCGCCATCGTCGGCAACCACGAGGGGACCCGCGACGCCCAGTGGCTCGACCTCTTCGAGACGCTGGGGCTCGCCGAGCGCCTCGACGAGACCGGCCGACGGGTCGGCGACACCGTCTTCTACGGCCTCGACTACGTCCCCGAGTCGAGACGCCCGGACCTCGACTACCAGTTCGACGAACCGGACGCCGAGAACACCGCGCTCGTCTCCCACGGTCTGTTCACGCCGTTCGCCCACGCAAACTGGGACCTCGACGAGGTCCTCCGGGAGGCGAACCTCGACTTCGACGCGGTGTTGCTCGGCGACAACCACGCCCCCGGCACCAAGCAGATCGAGGACACCTGGGTGACCTATTGTGGCTCCACCGAGCGCGCCAGCGCGAGCGAGCGCGACCCCCGCGGTTACAACCTCGTGGAGTTCGACGAGGAGGTGGCTATCTCCCGGAAGGGCCTGGACACCCGCGACTTCGTCTTCGTGGACGTCGACCTCGGCCCCGAGGACGGCACCGCCTACGTCCGCGAACGAGTCCGGGAACACGACGTCGAGGACGCCGTCGTCGTCGTCACCGTGGAGGGCGACGGCGAGACGGTGACGCCCGCGGAGGTCGAGCGCCTCGGCGACGAGCGGGGCGCGCTCATCACGCGGGTCAACGACCGCCGCGAGGTCGAGACGAGCGAAGACGTGGAGGTGTCGTTCGCGGACCCGGACGACGCCGTCAGGGAGCGCGTCCGCGAGATGGGGCTCAGCGAAGCGGGCCTCGACGTCGACGACGCGGTCCGCGACCCCGAACTGGCCGAGTCGAACGTTCGCGCCCGCGTGCGAGAGCGCGTGAAGGCGGTGCTGGACGGCGACGATGGGTCTCCCGATGCGACCGCCGAACCCGGAGAATCCGAGACGTCGGAGGGATCGCAACCGGCCGAGGAGCCGGGGGACCAGGCGCAGGCGACGACCATGGAGGAGTTCCAGTGAGGTTCACCCGCGTCTCCCTCCGGAACTTCAAGTGCTACGACGACGCGGACGTCCACCTCGACCCCGGCGTGACGGTCATCCACGGGCTCAACGGCAGCGGCAAGTCGAGCCTGCTGGAGGCCTGTTTCTTCGCACTGTACGGCGCGACGGCGCTCGACAAGACCCTCGAGGAGATCGTCACCATCGGCGCCGACGAGGCCGAGATCGACCTCTGGTTCACGCACGCGGGCGACGACTACCACGTCTACCGGCGCGTCCGGAACACCGGCGAACGCGCGTCGACCCCGGACTGCACGCTCGAGACGCCGTCCGGGACCATCGACGGTGTGACCGACGTGGAGGACCACGTCACCGGGCTCCTGCGGATGGACGCGGAGGCGTTCGTCAACTGCGCGTACGTCCGTCAGGGCGAGGTGAACAAGCTCATCAACGCCTCCGCGAGCACCCGGCAGGCGATGCTCGACGACCTTCTCCAGCTGGGGAAACTGGAGGACTACCGACAGCGCGCCGGGGACGCCCGACTCGGCGTGGAGGACGTCAAGAGCAACGTCGAGGGGCGACTCGACGGTCTGGACGAGCAGATAGCGGCGAAGGAGGCCGAGGACCCCCACGAGACGCTCGCCGCGCTCGAGTCCCTCGGCGACGTCGTCTTCCACAGGGTTCGGATCCG
>Ga0136594_1000215_pt1 | contig 19381 bp, 20 predicted proteins | sample AntDeeMetagen472_FD_104794 | JGI IMG/M metagenome (GOLD analysis project Ga0136594, IMG submission 104794) | Saline lake microbial communities from Deep Lake, Antarctica - Metagenome TFF #472 | ecosystem: Environmental > Aquatic > Non-marine Saline and Alkaline > Saline | place: Antarctica: Deep... | reverse complement strand
GCAAACACCGTCAGCGCGGCAGTGTATGGCGAGTTTCCAGTATCGTTCGATCCACAGAACGCACAGATCCATTCCATACTGCTTCCATCAGCGAGTGGGAATATAAGTCGACGGGTATCGGTGGGACCGCGCTCTGATTCGGTGATTGCGTACCTGTGTCTCTCTCAGACTCGACGATCGGAGAGCGATTACCTACGGTTCTTGAATCACCATTATTTTCACTCGTCGAACGCCGTCGAAATCCCTGAGTCGGTACGTTAGTTCGCGGACGCGCTCGGCTTGTCCTCGGCAGAACAGTGATTCCAGACACCACTCTCCTTGATGCGTGTGACTCGTATTCAAGATTACATCTTGATACTCGTGTTGCACCCCGTGAAGCTCTCGGATGACATCGTAGTGTTGGTAATCAAACCCGACGAGGGCAACGACCTCGCCGGTTGTGTCTTCGAGTTGGGACTGTGATTCGATGTACTCTAACATCGCCTCGCGGACGGCTCTTGACCGAGATTCCAGCCCTTGTGCCTGCCAGACGTGATCAAATTCGTCGACGATCTCATCGGGGATATTGAAGCTTGTACGCATCCTGTTTCGTATGACGATACCCCGCAATCGGTATTAAATAGTTATATTGTCGGGTGTCTCGGACGATTTTGTATCGATGTTGCATTTCGAAGAACTCGGGCTGTTGATCGGGGCGATTGCACTCGGGGCAGTACACGGCGTCGAACCGGGCCACGGCTGGCCCGTTGCCGCCTCGTACGCCCTCGACCAGACGAACAAGTGGCTGTACGGGTTCGCGGCGAGTTTTATTCTCGGGGTCGGCCACCTCATCAGCAGTATTGCGATGGTCGGGGTGTTCTTTTATGCGAAAGACTACTTCAGCCTCACGCAGGTCAACGAGCCGATTACGGTCGTCGGTGGGGTCCAGATCGGTGGCCCCGTCAGCCTCGTGGCCGGTGTCCTACTCATCGGCCTCGGCATCCGCGAGTACACCCGCGGCCACTCTCACGGCAGTAGCGACACGGACCACGACGACGGTGTCGACCATCACCAAGACCACAGCGACGTCGACCATCACCAAGACCACAGCGACGTCGACCATCACCAAGACCACAGCGACGTCGACCATCACCAAGACCACAGTCATACTGCCGCCGACAGCGATGACAGTCACACGCACGACCATGGTCACTCGCATGACGACCAGCAGAGCGGTCTCGTTGCTCGACTGAAAGCGGTTGTTCCGTTCGTCGGCGGCGACGCTCACACGCACGGGGATTTCGACCAAGCCGCCGACCGCGGGCTGCTCGGAATCGCGTGGTTCGCGTTCGTCCTCGGGTTCGCTCACGAAGAGGAGTTCGAGATCATCGCCCTCTGTGCGGGGTCGAACTACTGCCTCGAACTGATGGGCGCGTATGCGATCACCGTCATTGTGGGGATCGTCGGACTCACGATGCTGTTGATCGCGGGCTACCAGCACTCAGCGGAGACGGTAGAGCGATACACCCCGTATCTCCCCGCGTTCTCTGCGATCGTTCTCATCGGTATGGGTCTTGGATTCATCAGTGGTATCTTTTAAATACGATCCACCGGTGGCACTACGATACAATCGGTTTCTGTACTGATCGAAATGAGGATGTTCGACCCAGTTCCGGGTGTGAACTAGGTTAGTGAACCAACGTATCGAGCCCCGACCGCTCGACGAGCGACCGAGAGCGCTCTTGGATCGACGCAGGGTCGGGGCGGTCCCCGAGACCCCGACACTCGCCGTCTTCAACGACGACATCGCCGTTGCAGAGGACCGTCGACACCTCCGTCCCCGTGGCCTGATAGACGAGCAGCGAGGGAACGTCAGTGTACGGGGTCAGATGTGGGTGGTCGAGATCCAGCATCACGATGTCGGCGAGTTTGCCGGCTTCGAGCGAGCCGAGACTCTCGTCGCGGCCGATGGCACGGGCGGCGTCAATTGTCGACATTGCTAGGACCCGCTCGGCTGGCACCACCCCCGGGTCTCGGTCTGCGACCTTGTGGACGAGGGCGGCGACCCGCATATCCGCGATCAGGTTCGCCGTGTCGTTGTGTGCGATGTTATCCGTCCCGAGACCGACAGTGACACCCGCCGCGTGCATCGCCGATACCGGAGCGACCCCGGTGGCGAGCGAGCAGTTGGTGGCGATGTTGTGAGCGACCTTGGTGTCGGTAGCTGCCAGCCGACGGATATCGGCCTCGCTGACCTGCACACAGTGGCCGAGCAGTGTCCGTTCGCCGAGGTAGTCCGCGCTCTCCAAGTACTCGACGCTCGACGCCAAGTGTCGCTCTTGGACCGGGCTCTCTGCGGTGTGGGTCGTCGTCATCACGTCGTACTTCTCGGCGAGTTCGTAGGCCCCTGCGAGCCCCTCGGGGCTCACGCCCCACGCCAAGAACGGTCCCGGCCAGACGCTCTGTCGACCGTCAGCGGTCCCGTGGTACTGCTCGATGAGTCCTTCGACGGCGTCCAGTGCCGCCTCGGTCTCCATCGGCGGGTCGCTCGCGTGGACGACGCCCGGCTCCTTCCGCCGCAGGGTCTCGATGTAGGACTGGAAGGCCGACTCCCCGCCCTGGTCGAGAAACCCGTGGGCGTGGTTGGCAGCGATGGACCCTGACGACCACGCCGTTGCCTAGCCCGCCTGCGTTTTCGACGAACGTCGTGACGCCCGCGCGAAGCGTTTCACGACAGTACAGCTCGGCGGCGACGGCGTGGTCGTCAGGGTCCATCGCTGCCACGAACGGGTGTTTCACGTTGAACAGCCAGTCGTGGAGCCCTCGCGCTTTCCCGCGACCCCGATAAAGAATATCGGGCACGTGAACGTGGGTGTTGATAAGGCCCGGAATCACGAGCTGGCCGCTGGCGTCGATGACACGGTCGGCATCGTACGCGTCGACCACGTCGTCGACCTCGCCGACGGCGACGATTTCGGTTCCGTCGACGGCGACCGCCCCATCCTCGAAAACATGGCGCTGTTCGTCCATCGTTGCAACGGTTCCGCCTCTGATAATGAGATCAATCATATGTTTTGTTTTACGTCTAATCTCGAACGTACTGTACATGAGTAACTCACTTTATAAAAAATCATGCTATGAAATCCGGCCAAAACAGACCGTTCGACGATGCAAATATTGTGTGCATAGCTGGTTTTACCGTCTCGACGGTCATCGAGAGCCTATGGCAGACGTAGTAATCACCAACGGGACCGTCGTGACGATGAACGACGACCGGGAGCTCATTGAGGACGGGGCGATCGTCGTCGACGGCGACGAGATTGTCGACGTGGGACCGACCGACCGAATCGACGAAGAGTACACAGCGACAGATCGGATCGATGCGAGCGACCACGCCGTCCTGCCGGGGTTCATCAGTACGCACGTCCACGTCTCCGGGATTCTGCTGCGGGGCCTCGGAAACTACCGAAACCTCTACGACTGGCTCCTGAACGTCAAACGGCCCGGGACCAGCGCGATGGACGCCGAGGACCACGCGATCGCCGCGGCGCTGTACTCGGCGGAAGCGTTGTCGACGGGCCTGACGACGTTCGTCGAGAACGCGACCGGGTCGGGCGGGGGGTACGACGCCTCTCTTCTCGAAGGGAAGTTCGACGTCTACGACGCCGCCGGGGTCCGCAACATCTACGCCTACGCCTTTGCGGACAAAGCGCCGAGCCAGGAGTTCGTCGAGAGCGCGAGCGACATCGCGATGCGGGAACCCGAGGTCAACCACGTCCTTCCGGACGAGACGGTGGCCGACACCCAAGAGGCCCTCGACACCGTCGAATCGCTCATCGAGCAGTACCACGGAACCGCCGACGGTCGACAGAGCGTCTGGCCAGCACCGTATCTGGCGACGATCGTGACGCCCGAGGGGTTGGCCGGGGCCTACGAACTCGCCGAGAAATACGACGTGATGACGACCACCCACACCGCCGAAGACGCGTACAACGAGCAGTCACGGCGGCTCTCCAGCGTCGAGTACCTCCGCAACGCGGGCTATCTCGGCGATCGCGCACTGCTCGGCCACTGTGTGCAGGTCAGCGACGCCGACATCAGGACGCTGGCCGCCACCGACACGAAGGTGGCCCACAACACGCTGGCTAACTGCGCGCTGGGCTCGGGGATCGCCCCGGTCCCAACGATGGTGAACTACGACGTCACCGTTGCCATGGGGACCGACAACGTGCCGAACAGCGACTCGGTCAACATGTTCAAAGACATGGAGTTCGCGGCCCACCTCCACAAGGGACACAACCGGGATGCGGGCGCGATCACGGCCGAGAAAGTCCTCGAAATGGCGACGATCGACGCCGCCCGCGCCATCGGCCGCGAGGATAGTCTCGGCTCGCTCGAAGCCGGCAAACTCGCCGACATAGTCCTCGTCGACCTCGATCGGATCAGTCTCACGCCCAGAACGTACCTGCCCGCCGCGTTGGTCTACCAGACCACCGGCTGCGAGGTCGACACCGTTCTCTGCAATGGCGAGATCGTCTACGAAGACGGCCGGGTGCCGGGTCTCGACGGGCTGTACGACGATCTGCAGTCGACCGCGGCCGAAGCGTCGGCCAACGTGATCGACCGCGCCGGACTCGGCTCCCAACGCGATCGGACGTGGACGAGTATCAATGAGTGAGGAGACGGGTGCCAAGGAGACCATCGACTCCCGCTCGGCGGCGAGCGAGACCGTCGACCTTCGGGTCGAGAACGCCTCGCTGTTGACACCAGCTGGGCTCGTAACCGGCGACAACGGCGTGGCAATCGACGGCGAGACCATTATCGCGGTCGGTCGGACCGACTCGCTCCCGCCAGCGCGGCGGACCATCGACTGTGAGGGTTCCATCGTTGCACCAGGTATCGTGGACGAACACGTCCACGACCGTTCGCTCGGACAGACCCACAAAGAAGACTGGGAGACGCTGACCCGGTCGGCGGCGGCTGGTGGCGTGACGACTGTCCTCGGCCACGGTAACACCGATCCGTTCGTCGAGCGACCGGGCGACGTCGCACGGAAACTCGACCTCGCAGCAGCCGATGCCGTCGTCGACTTCGGCTGTTTCGCGTGGGTCACCGACGAGAACTACGACCGATTGGGGCCGCTGGCAGCCGCGGGCGCGGTCGGCTTCCAGGCGTCGCTGGCCGAACGCCCACTCGACAGCGGCGAACTGCTGGTTGCGATGGAGAACTGTGTCTCGACTGGGCGGCGTTTCGGCGTCCACGTCGAGGACGGTGCCATCCTTGATAGCCAGCGGGCAGCGATCGAAGCTAGCGGCGGAGAAACAGCGATCGACCACTGTCGAGGACGGCCACCGGTCGCGGAGCTCGTCGGTGCGGGGACGGTCGTCGAACTCGCCCGCGAGACGGGCTGCCCGCTGCATGTCTTCCAAGTCTCGGCCGGGGCGACACTCGACCCGCTCGTTCGGGCCAAACAAGATGGGCTGGATGTGACCGTTGAGACGTGCCCCCATTACCTCCGATTCACCGAGGCCGAGATGGAGCGTCAGGGGAGCGTCGCGGTCGTCTCGCCGCCGTTGCGGGCCGAGGCCGAGCGCGAGCGGTTGTGGAACGTCGGTATCGACGGTGGCAGTGGTGATGGTGGCGCTGTCGACTGTATCGGGACGGATCATGCGCCTCACACCGACGCGGAAAAACGCATTGACGACCCGTTCGAACCGGTACGTGGCGTCAGCCACGGGTTTGTGGGATTGGAGACGGCCGTCCCGATGCTACTCACTTTCGCCGCCCGTGGTCGGCTCTCCTACACAGAGTGGATCCGGCTCCACAGCGAGATGCCAGCCCGTGCGTGGGGGCTATACCCCGAGAAGGGATCGCTCGACGTTGGCACCGACGCCGACATCGTCATCGTCGACCAGGATCGGGAGTGGACCTTCGACAGTGCGAACCTGCGCTCGAAGGGAACGGTAACGCCGTTCGATGGCGAGCGGTTCCGCGGCGCAGTGATCGCCACGATTGTCCGCGGTGAAGTCGTCTACGAAGGCGGTACAGTCGTGGGCGACCCTGGTTGGGGCAGCCGCGTTGAACCGGAATAATTTCCGAAACGAGGTGGTAAGAACGTCATATTGATTTATTCGTGTCGGTCGTCCCCATTTTTGTACCTACCTCTGTACTTCATTAGCCTGTATGTACCATGTCTGTCCATGGAGAGACCACAGCTGTACCTCTCAGGAAGTGAATTGAAAGATCTAGTGACGCTATCGGAGGTCGTCGACGCCGTTCGAGACGGCTTCGCGTTCCGCGGGGAGGGAGCCCCGGCCACTGCTCCGTCACGGATCGGAACCGACGACTCAGTCATCACGAGCTACACCGCTGCGTTCCCCGAGTGGAACGTGATGGGCGGCTACATGTACGCCGTCGGTAACGACGTCTGGTACACAACCCCGTTGTTCGACGTCGACACTGGAGAGCTCAAGGCCATCCTGGACGGAGCCGTCTGGAACCCCGCGAAGACGGGTGCGGTCGCGGGCGTCGGGACCGAGTTCTTAGCTGCCGAGGACGCCAGCAGCGTCGGTGTCGTTGGATCAGCCCAGATTGCGCGGGCGTCGCTCGAAGCCGTCATGACGGTCCGAGAGATCGACACGGTCGAGGTGTTCTCGCCGACCGAGTCGAGCAGGGCTGAGTTCGCCGAGAGTGTCCAGAAGGATCTCGGTGTCGACGCCGAACCGGTTTCGTCGAGCGCGGAGGCCGTCTCCGACGTCGATATTGTCATCGTCGCCACCGACTCCCCCGAGCCGGTTATCGAGGGAGAATACATCTCGCCGGGCACCCACATCAACGCGATGGGCGCAGCCCACCCCAAACGGGAGATCGATGTCGAGACGTTCCGCAAGGTCGACAAGTACGTCCCGGACGTCAAAAGCAGAGTGTTCGGCCACAGTGTCCAGGAGCGTCGGCGCTCGGCGAGAGGCTTTTTGGAGGCGCTCGACGCGAACGCCGTCAGCGAAAATACGCTCCACGGGGAGCTCGGACAGATCGTTTCCGGTCGGCTTCCCGGCCGGACCGACGACGAGGAGATTACTCTCCTCGACAGCGTCGGCACAGCCATCGAGACGGTGTCGGCGGCCCACATGCTCTACGAGAAGGCCATCGAGCAGGGAGTCGGAACGCCGATCGACAACATTCCCCGACACGAGAGTGACGATCTATGAGCGGCGAGAGCGAACAGAGCGTGGCCGACGTTCGGTTCGTCGACTGCTCGATTGTCACCGCGGAGGGGCGGCTGGGATCGGAGGTGGGCGTTGCGGTCACCGACGGGACAATCGTCTCGGTCGGTGCGGTCGACTCACTCCCTGAGGCGCACAAAGAGGTGCGTCTCGACGGGGACGTTCTCGTTCCCGGTGTCATCGACGACCACGTTCACACCCGCACGCCGGGCCACGAGTACAAAGAAGACTGGGAGACCGCGACGCGGGCGGCGGCTGCTGGCGGGATCACGACAATCGTTGCGATGCCGAACACGGAGCCGGTCATCGACCGCGTCTCGCGGGTCGAATCGGTGTACGAGACGGCAGCCGAAGACGCCTATGTCGACTATCTAACCCACGTCGTCGTCACCTCGGGAAACCTCGACCGCATCCCTGCGCTTGCCGAGGCTGGCATTGCCGGGTTCAAGGTTTTTCTGGGGATTACGTTCGGCGACATCGAAGCACCGACTGACGGCGAACTCCACGCGGCGATGCAGTCTATCGCCGAGACGGACCGTCGGCTCGGGTTCCACGAGGAAAACGACGAGATACGCGCGTATCTCGAAGCGAAGTTCCGATCAGAAGGCAAGAACGACGCCATCTACCACAACCGTTCGCGGCCGCCGCTGGCGGAAGTCGAGGCGGTCTCTCGTGTGTGCCTGTTCTCGGAGTACACCGGCTGTCCGGTCCACATGTTCCACCTTTCTTCGGGGTCGGCCGCCGAGACACTCAGAGACTGGCGACACCGCGGCGTCGACGCGACCGCCGAGACGTGCCCCCATTACCTCTGGTTCACCGAGGACGTAGTCAGAGAGCGCGGCACAGTCGCTCGGGTCCAACCACCCCTCCGGACTGCCGACGAACGCGAGCGGCTCTGGTCGGTCGGGATCGACGGCGGCGCAGTCGACTGTATCGCGACCGACCACGCACCCCACACCGACGCGGAAAAGGGGGTCGACGACTCCGACAAGAGCGTCTGGGAGACGCCCGGCGGGTTCGTCGGGTTGGAGACGCAGGTACCCGCGATGCTGACGTTCGTCGGCGAGGGTCGACTGACACTGCCGGAGTGGGTTAAGTTACACAGCACTCGACCCGCACAGATCTGGGGAATGTACCCAAAAAAGGGATCGTTGCAGCCCGGTGCTGACGCCGACTTTACGGTGGTCGACCCTGACCACGAGTGGACCCTCGATCGGACGGAGTTGCACTCCAAGAGCACGGCAACACCGTTTGACGGCGAGCGGTTCCGCGGCGCGGTGACTAAGACTGTCGTCCGTGGAGAGATTGTCTACGATGGCGAAACGGTCACGGGTTCTACCGGCTACGGCGAACTCGCGACCGGCAAATAGATCGGGGTCGGAGCGAACCAGAATTTGCTCGGAGAGGATCGGAGCGAACCGGACTCGTTCGGAGGCCGATTCGGATCAGGTATTCGTTCATCCGAACGCGTCGACGCTGTTTTGATAGACGTTTGCAAACCCTGAAGCGACAGAACCACACAAGTATTTATTAGTCTGGACTCAATTATTCACATATGGAGAAAGACAACAGCTCGTCATGGCGAACGTTGCAGACGGTCGAACGGGCGACGGAAGTCATCAGAGTGCTTGCGGAGCGAAACGGTGCAGGCGTGTCAGCGATCGCCGATGAACTGAATATGTCGGCCAGCTCCACGCATTCACAGCTCGCAACGCTTCACGAAGCCGATTACCTCGTCAAGGAGGACGGTGAGTACCGGCTCTCGTATGAATTCCTCCTCCTGGGGGAGTACGTCCGGAACAGCAGCGCGTTGTTCCAGTTCGGTCGGGCCGAAGCCGACGCCTTGGCGGAGGAAACCGGCCACTACGTTCACCTGTTCACCGAAGAAAAGGGCCAAGGTGTGAATATCTACGAATCACGGGGTGAACACGCTGGCGACTACAAGTACCAGTCGAGGAAACTTCAGCAACGGGAACCATTGCACGTCACTGCGTCCGGGAAGGCGATTCTGGCGAGTCTCGACCGCGAGGACGTCCGGAGGATACTCGACCGACACGGGTTAGCGCGATACACTGAGAACACGATCACAGACGAGTCGGCACTCTTCGAGGAACTGGACCGGATCCGGGACCGTGGTTACTCGACCAACAACGAAGAGGAAATCATGGGATTTCGGGCGATCGGCGCTCCGATAGAGTCGACAGACGGCGCAGTCGTGGGATCAATCAGTGTCGCCGGTCCATCACGGTTCTTCAGCAACGAGGAACTCGCCGAAGAACTCCCCGAGCAGGTGGTCAACGCAGCAAACATGATCCAGGTCAATATCAATATGTCTGATAGCGACTACTGACTCGTCGGTCGACTTGTTCTCCAGATGTGAATTTTGACCACGTCCGCTACTCCTGTGCCACAACATGCGGGCGAAACAGTAAATGTATTCTAAACACTACTTCCCAAGAAGCTCTGACAGTTCCAATCGGTTTTTATTTCTGGCCGCAAAGCGGCATGTATGAAGGTCGCTCGAATGCAGACACCAAACGGTACTCTCATGGACCAATACGTAGACGGGAGGCTGATCACCGACGACGGCGAGTACGTTCCTGGACGTGACGGGTCGCTAACCTACCCGTGTTCGCCCTCAGCGCTGTACTGTGTCGGCCGGAACTTCGCCGAGACGCTCGACCAGATGGAATACGAGCGTCCCGACGAGCCGGACTTCTTTATCAAACCGCCAGCCGCACTTACGGGCCCCGACAGCCCGATCCGGTATCCTGAATGGACCGAGGAACTCACCTACGCTGGCGAGCTCGTCGCCGTCATCGGTCGACGCTGTCGTGACGTGGCTCCCGACTCGGTCCCGGAGGTCGTCCGCGGCTATACGATCATGAACGACGTCGACGCCCTTGATCAACAGGGCCGGACGGCACGCAAGGCCTTCGACACGTCGGCTCCGTTAGGACCCTGGATCGAAACCGAGGTCGACCCGCGGGACATCGAGATGGAGACCGTTATCAACGGACAAACCCGGCAGTCGGCGACCACGGCACAGATGCTGTTCGATCCCTACGAAATCGTCTCGTATCTCTCCCAGCGATTTACGCTTCGGCCCGGCGACGCGATCGCCTTCGGGAGCCCGGCGAATCCCGGCACTGTCGAGCCGGGAGATACAGTCTCGATCACGTACGACGGCGTCGGGACGCTCACGAACAGCGTGGTCGACGAGAAATAAGCTCGAAGCAGGAGCCGAGAGCGATGGTTGCTGTCGTCTTGTTTACCTGTGTCTCTCACCGGACCCTCCACACGTTCGAACTTTCGATCCCGATTCACGTCGTCATCTGGCTACTGGAGTTTCCGGTGTCGACAGCGACCCTCGGGATCGCCGTCGCTGTGGGTTACGGGTTGGACGGACTCGGCGCGCTCCCCGGTGGGATCTTGGCCGATCGATACGGTTCCCGACAGCTCATCGTCGTCAGCGGGCTCCTCGGGCTCCTCCTGTTTGCGCTCCAGCCGCTGTACCAGAACTCTGATCGCCGAGGAGTCGCCCCCGCCGTGTAGCTGTCTCCCGATCCAACCTCTCTGTCGGGGCGAACCGTGAGCCATACCACCAGCCAACCGTCGACCACCCGCTGTCGCTCGGTGTTTTCTCGAAATGAGAACGATCGTTGCCGCACCAACAATCATACCGTACGGTTCCCACCTCTAGAGAGCCACCGTGAAACAAGTATGCTTGTTTCACACGCGAGTTGTTGGGACAAGTAGTCACAGCATGTGAACGGTATCCACCGATTTCTTCGATGCGCTCGCGTTCCCGGACGTTCAGGTTGTCCCGCCGCGCTATGTGGCGATCCAGCGGGGCGTGATACGTTGCAGTGAGGATCGTCGACATTTTTTATCTGGACCCTATACGGACGGTATGACCCGAGAGGCGGCCTGTTGCAAGGTCGGACGAACGAGCGCGAAACACGGGTTGGACGGCGCCGGACAGTCTTCGATCGACGATCGGCTCGCAACCCTCTGGCTCGGCGGCACAGGAGCGAGTGGTCGGTCGGTTCGAGACCTTACCGACTACTACAACAAGACCGTGCTGAAAGAGGTGTACATCCAGCAGAGCCGGGATTTCCTGTCGGACTATCTGGATTCGGATTACGAGGCGCTGACCAGTGATGATGAGGTGAAACGCGCCGAAGTTGTCGATAGCCTCGCGGCCGACGGCATCGACGCCGAAGTGCTGGTCGACGACTTCGTCTCGGCACCGACATTGTACCGGCATCTGACGAACTGTCTCGAACTCGAAAAGGGGCGGGCCGAAAGCGGGGACTGGGAGGAAAGCTCCCTGTCTATGACCTACGAGAATACACAGCGGTACGTTTCGAACATTTTGGCGTCTTGGGATCGGAAAGGCGTGCTCCCACACGCGAGCCACGCTGAGACCACCGTTCGCATCTATCTGGACTGCCCAGTGTGCGATACACAGACGAGCATCGAGCGCGCTCGGCGGCGCGGATACGTCTGCGCCGACCACATGGGCGAGGAGACTGGGCCTCCAAGTGAGTGAAGCCGACCGTTTCGAGCCCCGATTTCGGGTACAGCGACCACCGGTACCGTCAGTTTCTTACACTCCTGTTGTCTGAGTGAGAATATGTGGCACGTAAATATTCAGAATATCGGTGGCATTCGCTCCGGTGACATCCCTATCCAACCCGGTGTGAACGTTGTTCAGGGTTCGAACTTCCAGGGCAAGAGTTCTCTTATCGCCGCGATCCGGACCGTTATGGGGTCGACGGGGCACTACGACCGGTATCCGCTCACCGAAAACACCGATTCCGGGTCGGTGACATTGAAGACCGACGACGGAAGCTACGAGATCACGCTCCGTGAGACGGCCAACGGGGTCGTCCCCGAGACGACCCAGACGTATCTCACCGACGAGACCGACCAGATAGCGGCTCGGCTGTTCGCGTTTCTGGGCGAAGACAACCCGATCCGAAAAGCGGTTCGAAACGGCGACGACTTCACCGAGCTACTGCTCGAACCGCTCGCCTTAGAACGGCTCAACGAGAAGATTGAGGGGCTACAACAGGAACGCCAGTCCGTCGAACGAGACATCACCGAGGCCGAAGACGCCGTCGACCACATCCTCGACGTTCAGCAGAAAGTCACACGATTGGAAACCGAGCTGGAAACGCTGGGCGAGCAGCGCGAAGAACTCGATACGGAGACCGGTGATAAGGAACGCGTCGACGAGCTGACCGAGGCTCTGAGCACCAAACGGGACGAACTGAAACGAACCTCAAGTCAACAGCGCCGACTGGAAGACCGCCTTGAACAGAAGCGTGGGACGATCGCCGATCTGAGGACCGAGCTATCGGAGCTCGACGATCCCGAGGAGATCGACCGGACAGACAATATCGAACGCCAGCGCGACCATGTCGCCGAAATCAGCGACACCATCAGCTTTCTGGAGGACCTCTACCGGGTGAACAGAAATGCTGTCGACGAAGAGATGTTGACCCACGTGACGGATGTCGAGCGCTCGCTTACCGAAGAAAGTGTCGCCTGTTGGGTCTGTGGCGGGGAGACATCGATAGACGAGGTCGACTCCCGACTGAGCGAACTCTCGGATCGACTCGCGGGATTGCGTGAGCAGCGACAACAGTTACAGTCCGAGATCGAGGCGGTCGAGCAGCGCAGACGCGAGATAGAATCCCAAAAACAGCGGCGAGCCGATCTCGAAGCTCGAATCGCGAAACTCGAGACGGATATCGGAGACACGGAGCGGGACCTCAAAAGTATCCGAAACCGAAAGGAAACATTGGAAACGGAGGTCGAAGAACTCGAAGTAGAGGTCGAAGCGGCCGAAGACGACTACAACGAAGCGCTGACCGACGTCAAGACGCAGATCCGAACGGCCGAACGGGAGCTCGAAGCCTCCCGAGAGCGCCTCGACGATCTCAACGGCGAAAAGGAGCGGCTCGAAGAGCTGCGCGAAACGAAAGCGGACCTTACCACGGAGATCGAACGCCTCCGAAATGAGAAAGATGTGAAACAGCGGGCGCTCGTCGAGGAGTTCAACGATGCCATCGACAATATCGTCGACCAGTTCGCGCCCGGGTTCGATGGCGGATACCTCACTGCCAAGCGGGCCGCCGGAACCGACGAAATCGAGTCGTTCGAACTCGTCGTCGCTCGCGAGGGCGTCGAGACCGAACTCGACAACCTCAGTGAGGCCGAGCGGGAACTCGTCGGGCTCGCCCTCACCGTCGCTGGCTTCCAAGCGTTCGATGTCGGCGAGACGATGCCAGCAATCTTCGTCGACGGGATCAGTCAACTGGCAGCGGATCATCTCCACAATTTGGTCGAATACCTGCAGACTGAGAACGATATGTTGGTGATAACCGCATACCCCGAGGCGGGCGAGTTCGATGCGAACATCATCACTCCGGAGTCGTGGGACGTAGTTTCGGACGAAGAGGTTCCGGCCGCCTGAGAGGGCGATCGCCGTTTCCCTAACGGAGTCGACCACTACTGGATTGAACCGAAAGCAGTCCCCGATGACGCCGCTTCCACGAGCGGTATCCGCTACTACCGTGAAATGAGAATCCGCTTCGAGAGACTGCAATACAATTCCAACTGATGGCTGCCTGTATAACTTCCAACACAATTGTGAAACAAACAAGGGCTGTTTCAGAAGTGGTGTGCCGATCCCAATAGACAAGACGATTATAGCCATCCGAGAGGGAGACGGTACACGCCCGAACACAGTTCTCATTGTGTGAAACGCAGACAGTGAATTATACTATGTCGGCTCGGTCCGGTAGTTGAATCCAGCAACGGGGCCGGTATCTGCTGAGTATGTGCACACCGTTTCGGCGAGATCGACACTTCGTTCTCGATAGGAGAATGCCAAGATCGGCAGCCGAGGGGGGAGCGGTGTCGACGGCTTACTTTCGGATCACTGAACCCGGTGTTGCGCCCGTCGGCTCGCCGTTCCGGACGACGAACTGGCCGTCGACCAGTACGTGGGCGATCCCCTCGGGGAACTGACGCGGATCTTCGTAGGTTGCGGGACTGGCGATGCGCTGTGGATCGAACACGGCTAGGTCGGCGTCCATATCCGGCCGAACGATACCTTTTCGGTGGAGCCCCATCGCTCGTGCGGGCAACGACGTCATCATTTGGATAGCCTCCTCGATCCCCAAGAGGTTCTTTGTTCGGACGTAATGACCGAGAACACGGGGATACGTCCCGTAGGTCCGAGGGTGTGGTTTGCCACCGAACAGCCCATCGGTTGCGATACTGGTCTGCTTGTTGGCGAGGATTGTCTCGACGTCCTCGTCGGCGAGCATATGGGTGATCTTGCTGACCTCCAGTCGCTCTTCGAGCAGGAGGTCCATCACGGCAGCCGCGGGGTCCTGGTTTCTCGCCTCGGCGATCTTGTCAAGAGCCATTCCCTCGAACCCTTCGTTCGCGTCGCTGGCTACGCTCGTGACGACGACGTTCTCCCACGCTTCGGGCCGATTCTCGATGTACTGGCGGATGCGAGCGCGGTCCTCACCGTTGCCGAGTCGTTTGACGGCCTCGTCGGTGCCATCAGTCCGCACCCACGAGGGGAGCAGCTCCGCCAGCATTGTACTCCCGGCGGTGTATGGGTACTGATCGGCGGTGATATCGACGCCGCGTTCCCGCGCCGCTTCGAGGACGCCGATCGCCCGCTCGGCTTTGCCGTGCTGTGGGGGGAGCGCCAGTTTGAAATGCGAGAGGTGGAGCGGGATTTCCTCGTCGTCGCCGATGTCGACGAACTCGTCGAGCGCGCCCCAGATATCGTCGGTCTCGTTGCGGATGTGGGCGACGAAGGGACGGCCAAATGAGGCCAGACGACCGGCGAGTCGCTGTACCTCATCGGTATCGGCAGTGACCTGTGGCGTGTAGATCAGTCCCGTCGAAAACCCGATCGCCCCCGCCTTCAGGGCCGCGGTCACGAGATCAGCCATCGCCGCCAGTTCGGATTCCTCAGCAGAGCGATCTGCCATCCCCATTACGCTGTATCGGACCGTCCCGTGGCCGACGAGCATCCCGATGTTTGGTCCGATACCGTTGGCATCGATCGTATCGAAATACTCGGCCGTCGTTCGCCACGTCCACTCGCGGTCCAGCCGGCCGTTGAGGCCGCTGAGATGGTCTTCCCACTCGGCGGGGTCGGCCTCGTCGGACAACGGCGCCATCGAAAACCCGTCTTGGCCGAGGATTTCCGTCGTGATCCCCTGTCTCGTCTTCGGTGCGAGCGCCGGTTCGTCGAACAGGCGGAGGTCGGAATGGGAGTGTGTATCGATGAAGCCGGGAGCCAGCAACAGCCCGTCGAGGTCGACTGTCCGCTCAGCGGCCCCGGCGAGGGAATCATCACGAACGACAGACTGGATGCGTCCGCTCTCGATACCGACCGAACCACGGAACCACGGGGACCCCGTCCCATCGACTATACGGCAGTTTGTCAGCGCAAGCTCGAATGACACGAACCAACCGTTCCATCGGAAGAATAAATAGTTACTGTCAGTGATGCGTTCGACCGGACAGCGTCCACAGTAATCAACCGAACGGTGCCGACAGAGGGTACCGCCTCAAACAGTCGACCGTCAGCGGTGTGAGGCTTCAAAAATCGTTCAACACACCGGATGGTGCCAACCAATCAGACATAATTCAACATCCAGCTCCACTATTCTGCCATATATTTTCATTATCGTAATATATTCATACATATGCACAGACCATGCTGATAATGAGTGACGTGTTGTACCTCTCCAGTCGGGAGCTCGCCGATATAGCCAGGACGATCATCAATCCAGATATGGACGACATATATCAAAAAATTGTTGATTTCATAGACAATCTCGATCCGAATGTAGAGGTGACCAAACTGGGTTCGTTTCCACCGCTGGCCGAGAACCCGGAAACACCGGCAGCAGAGTCGGTTGTTACGAGTCTCGAAAGGGTATGGGGACTCGATGTGGTTGAAATACCGATGCTTCCGGGTAGCATCCTAGCAGGGTATTTCAAGCATGTTACCGACGTCCCCGTTCTTGTCGTCCCGTATGCGAATCCCGATCAAAACAATCACGGCCGAATGAACATCTCGATACGGTCTGTTTTGAAAATGGCATTAAGACCTCAGCGAGATTCCTCACACAGTTCGATAGCTGAAACGAGATGCTGGAAGCCGATTCTCGATTCGTGAATATGCTAGATTTGTGGATACAGAGAACCATGGATTCAGTAAACGAATGTGCGATTCGAGTATGATGATATTTATGATCACATGGTATCTAGGCGATCTGAATTAAAATTTTGGATGGCAATATACAGTGGCTTCCAAAACCAATATATTAGTATCCAGTTAATTCACAGTTGATGGACCTACAGCTCGACAAGCAGCGCTTCATAACGACCATGGAGGAACAGGCAGCGATCGGAGGCACGGAAAACGGAGGGCTCCACCGATTGGCGCTGTCGGATGCCGACAAGCGGGTCAGAGATTGGTTTTTAGATGCGATGGAAGACGCCGGTCTGGAGGTGCGAATAGACGAGATGGGCAATATGTTCGGTCGACGGTCAGGCACGGATCCGGATGCAGCACCGGTGCTTCTTGGCTCTCATCTCGACTCTCAGCCCTACGGCGGCATCTACGACGGCCCGCTGGGAGTCGTGGCGGCACTCGAACTGGTCCGGAGCCTCAACGATAACGACATCGAGACGACCCACCCTATCGAAATCGTCAACTGGACCAACGAAGAAGGGTCTCGGTTTCAACCGGCGATGCAGGGCAGCGGCGTCTGGGCTGGCGAACTCAGCCTCGACGAAGAGTATGCGAAAACAGACGAGAACGGCAAGCACTTCGAAGAAGAACTCGAACGGATCGGCTACAAGGGAACGGAACCAGCAGCGCCACCCGAACCATACCACTCGTCGGTGGAGCTGCACATCGAGCAGGGCCCGAAACTCGAAAACAGTAACAACGAAGTCGGCATCGTCACGGGAATCGTTGGTCTTAGTTGGGGAGCCGTCACGTTCACCGGAGAGGCAGAACACACGGGGACGACACCGATGGAAGATCGGGCGGATGCACTCGTCGCAGCAGCAGATCTGATAACGGCAATTCGACGGCTTCCGGGGACTCTCGGTGATCGAACCGTCGGCAGTGTCGGCCACGTGGACGTCAGGCCGAATTCCATTAACATCGTCCCGGAAGAGGTGACGGTCACGTGGGGGATTCGTGATCCGAGTGATGAACTCGTCGACCAGGGTCGAGAGAGAGTACTGAAAGAGGCGGAAGCGGCCGCCGAACGAGAGGGTGTGGAGTTCGATTGGGAAGACTGGGCATACTCCTCCAGCATCCGATTCCCCGACGGTCCCGTTCAGGCAGTCACGCAGGCAACCGAGATACTCGGGTACGACGCTATCGAGGTCTTCAGTGGGGCGGTCCATGACGCAGCCCATGTTGCCAAAATCTGTGATACGGCGATGGTTTTTGCAGTTAGCGAAAACGGCAAAAGCCACACTGAAGACGAGTTCACGTCGTGGGATGACTGTTACAAAGCGTCAAACACGCTGGCGAATGCCGGTCTCTCGCTGGCTGAGTCCGGATCTCAGACCCAGTAAATCCCTATTAAGGCCAACAGAGTCCCTATCAAGGCCAACAGAGCTCGGCGGCGGGCTACCGCCGACTCATTGCACTCTCACCCAGTCGGATTCAGGTGCGTAGACGTACTGGAGATGAATCCGGTTGAGAAGCCACTCAGCAGCTTATTCGGAGTGAGAGCCATGACTGATCCGCCAGCGGCATAGCAGACAGGTACTTTTAATATCGTCTTATGTGAAGAGATGATTGATGGCGGAAACAGTCACTACCAGCGATGCACCCGAAGCAGTTGGACCGTACAGTCAGGCAAAGACCGATGGAAATCTCGTCTTTACTGCAGGACAGCTTCCGATGACACCGGAAGGTGACCTGCTGGCTAACGAGCCCATCGGCGTCCAGACCGAACAGTCGCTCTCGAATATCAAAGCGATCCTTGCCGAAGCAGGGCTCGATATGAGTGACGTCCTGAAAGTAACAGTGTTTCTCGACGATATCGATGACTTCGCCTCAATGAATGAAACGTATACCGAATTCTTTGGTGACGAGCCACCGGCTCGGAGCGCGGTTGAGGTAGGGGCACTACCGAAAGGAGCCGGTGTCGAGATCGAAGCGATTGCCGCTCAAAACTGAGTTGGTTGCGTCTTTGGAGCCCCAACGAGCGCCTCCTCCTGGTTCGACTTCTCGCGGGAGTTCCGGTACTGCCTGGAGAACGATATCGATCCAACGCCAGCAAGTGAGTTGTCGACACTCCGGTTTAGCGTCCCGGTTATTGAGACAATCGGCGACCCGTATACCGAACTGTCCGTCGATGACGAGGCGATTACAGGGTCGACAGAAGAGATACTGACAGCGGTTCAGGCTGCGGTCGACGAGCGCAATCCAGACATTCTCGTCTGTTCAACGTGCCACATCATCCCCACGCTGCACGAGATGGCCACGCACGCTGGCGTCGACGGTTTTTCGCTGAGTCGATTATCCGATGTCGACTACCAGCAACTCGCCAGCCAGTCGACGTATTCGAGTTACGGACGTGTTGGCCACTCTCCAGCCCGATAGTTGCTAGCTCTTGCGTTGCTCACTGAGAACGGCGACAACGAAGACGACGAGTACCAGACTACAGAGGTATTTTCGGTATACAAGCAAGTATGCGAGGCTGAAGGGACCGATCCGTTAAAATTAGTCGTGATCATGCATCGGTGGATGTGGGTCATCAAGATCCATATTCTGATGGTGGTAGTGCCACCCTGATTCGTCATTGTAGTGTAGCGCGGTTTCTGTGCCATCATTTTGGAGAAACAGCGTTGTCGCCAACCCACCTTGGTCATCTCGGAGTACAGCGTCGTACGTATCTTGGCGTTGGAGTTGTCGGAACTCGTTGTCAGTCAATCCACGGTCGGGCAACACCTGTTTAATTCCCATGGCGTGATAAGACAGGCTGACGGAATATATGTTGTTGCCGAGTCAGTCGACTGGTTTCTTACGACCCCTCGGTGCCGCTGCAACCACTCACCCCACACCCCCCTCAGTCAAAGTGAGTTCTACCAACTGT
>Ga0136594_1000206_pt1 | contig 19886 bp, 35 predicted proteins | sample AntDeeMetagen472_FD_104794 | JGI IMG/M metagenome (GOLD analysis project Ga0136594, IMG submission 104794) | Saline lake microbial communities from Deep Lake, Antarctica - Metagenome TFF #472 | ecosystem: Environmental > Aquatic > Non-marine Saline and Alkaline > Saline | place: Antarctica: Deep... | reverse complement strand
GTTTTCGGGTATCGTGGATATGGAGAACATTAGCAACATTCTCATTTTCCAGCGGGCCGATGCCAGCGAGGAGTGGTTCGCCGTAGCGATTCACGAGAGCGATCTTCAGACGCTGCTGCATTTTGCTACTGGCGAGGAATCGACGCTTTGGGATGCTGCGGAGATCGAACTCCCACAACTGCTCGAAACACAGGAGCGAACGTCCGATGTCATGGATCAGATCTGAATGTTCACGTCTGCCTCTGATGTCAACGACGGCCCACCCGACCAGTGTCAGTACCACAACTGTACTGACGATCCAACGGGTGCGCTGGGCTACTTCTTCGGCACGCGGTGGTTCTGCATGACTCACTACACGCATATGGTGACCGTCTGGAACGGCGACAAACCGGAGATCGTCTCCTCACCCGGAGCTACTGACGGTGAGCGCGGTGAGTGATCTCTATACCTGTTTTACCCACGTGAACGGACAGGGGTTCACAACGACCCACCATGACAAGGATCGGGCGGCTCGCGTGGCCAAGGATTTCGAGGCTCGTGGGTATGTGGTCCAACTCATCGATGAGATGAAAGACGACGGCACAGTCTACTACGAGTCGGACGGCTGGATGCCACCACGCGAAGCCCAGCAACGAATCGCAGACGACAAACCCGCCCCACCGTACACACCTGACGATGGCTAGTACAACACGCATTCCCGACACCGAAAAGCACGTCTTGGTTCGAGAGTACGACGATTTCTCCATGCGACAGAAAGGTCGTCATGAGGAACTAGAAGAACAGATTACTGTAAGCGATCGTCCGATGCGACGGCGGATGGCGATGCTTAATCTGGTCGAGATGGCGATCATTGGTGTGGCTGATATGGATATGGTCGATGATCTCTCGGCCAACCAATTAACGGCGTTCACGTCGTCAGTACTCGCCATCTCGGGACAGCGTGATAATGCCTGAATCCGTTTACATCGAGGCGCAGGATCGCTACGTACTGATCCGACTGTATCCCGACGTGACGATGGCTGAAAAGCAACGCCTCGAAAACCTACATTCGGCTTATCGAGACGAACCAGCATCGGGCAAACGGACGCCGCTCGAAACAATCGCGGCCATAGCGATCATCGGCGACTACGACATGCAACGCATCCAAAACGTGGGATTGCCTGACCTACGGAATCTCGCCGAACGAGTACTGATGGTACACACACTGGAGAAAACCTGAAATGCCCGAACCAGTCTACATCGAGCGACAGGATCAACACGTGTCGGTTCAGACCTACACTGAACTACCATCCGAGATGCAGGATCGGCTTGACAAACTCCACGATGAGTATCAGACGTACGATTCACGCTCGAAACAGTGTGTTCCGCTTACTAAGCTTGCTTCGATAGTCGTCATGGGTGAACTGGCTCCCGACAATATCCAGTACAAGAATATCCATCACGACACGCTCGTGATGATCCGCGATGTCGTGGCAGAGGTTGGTGACGATGCCTGAATCAGTGTATATCGCTACCCGTGATACGTACGTTCTGATTCGGCTGTACGGCGAGATGTCGCCAGATGAAAAGACACGCATCGAAGACTTGTACGGGGCGTATGCCGACGCCAAGGGACTCGATGAAATGCGACGAGTGTTGGAACTCATGGCGTCGTATGCTCTGATCGGTGAGTACGAGCCAAGCGATGTGCGGGAGATCCATGTGACCGATCTCTACAACCTCTGTGAGACGATGGCGAGTAGTTCGCTGGAGGACCCGTTTGCCTGAATCAGTCTATGTCGACAGTCAGGGCCGATACGTGTTGGTGCGTTCATTGTCTGAACTTCCGCCCGACAAAACGGCAATCAACAGAGACGATTCATGAACAGATCCACTCCGACTCACACAAACGAACGCCCCGTGGATATCTGTCGTATCTCGCCGCACTCGGCATCGTAGGACGTGATGACGAAAACAACATCGTCCATGCGGCAATGACGGACCTACTGGATATTGCAGCCGTGATCATGGAAGCAGAGATAGAAACGAAACTAGAGTAACCCAATGGTATACCAATCAAACAGATCAATCTGTGAAGAATGTGGTACAGCCCATCAAACAGCAGGCGGCGCGGAACTGTGCGAGAGACGCCATCGAATACGCGAACTGATCTCGGAGATTGTTGATTTGGAGATCGTCGATTTGAAACATAAAGGCCAACAGGCAGTAATTGACTTCCTTGAACAGACGGTGGATCATGGACGGCTGTGGGCTGGCTCGGCAACGTGCCCGCACTGTCACGAGGACGTTCACGAACTCTGGGAGGAGTGCCCGCACTGCTATCAGATGCTGGACTTCGGCGTGTACAATCCCGGCGATCAACTCGACTGTGGAAGCTGTGGTTTGGACGAACTCTACCTCAAGAAGAAGCCGGGCGTTCATCGTGGCTTCGGAATCTGGTGTACCCACTGTGGCGATCACACCGCTCACGTCACTGGCATCATTACTGGTTTCAAAGGCAACGATCACCACCAGTCGAACGGCCACTGGTTCCCACAGTCATGAGCCGCTACACATCCGAGAGCGGGTGGGATGCGACGGACGAACTGATCGCCGTATCGAACCAACTCAAACATGCGGACTCACTACAAGAGGCGTTCGAGAAGTATCTCGTCACCCGTGAACAGGCGTTTCCCGAAGTGGCCTACTACGCCAAACATGGCGAGTGGCGAACCGAGCAGACGGTGGCAGCCGCGGATCTCGACGATCCGTTCTCCGCGAAGCCACATGAGTGCTACTACAACGCCCAGACCAGCTTCGGTCCCGACACCCAGTACGTCGAAGGATATGCGATCCACTACACCAAACAGGCGGCCATTCCGCATGCATGGCTCGAACGCGACGAGGTGATTCTTGAACTCACACCGTCGCTCGATCACACCGTCTCGACGTACTATGGCGTGGCGTTCGATCACGTCGATGTGACCCACGCACTGATCGAGCGCGAACACGCCAGCCCCATTGTTGAGGCCGCTGTGGTCGGTCTGTTCGCGGATGCCGACGAGTAGTATCGCTTGATAGACGCAAACACTGATAGTTCTCGGATTAGAAACTATAGCTACGTAGAGACAGACATGGACAAACAACAGCACGACGAATGGCAGAAAAGCAACGACGCAGCAGATGCCGGTTACGACCCGAAGCCGTGGCAGGGCGTGGCCGTTCACTCGCAGAACACCCCGCATCACGAGTTCGTGAAGTTCGTGGTGGCGTGGGTCCTCGACGACATGGGTCGCAGTTGGGCGACCGAGACGGTGATGGACGACGGACGTGTGGACGTATTCGACTACGGTCCGACCGACGGCAAGGCGTTGGTGTACGAGGTCGAGACGGGCGTGACGAAACCACAGGCTCGACGGAAAGTCGAACAGTACTGTAAGGGACCAGTCCGCGACGTGATCGTGATCGATCCGGCGGACGTACCGAAACATCTTGACGAAGCTATCGAGTACATCAAGTCACATGTGGTGATTGGATGACGGTCTGGCATCCCGATCAGGAAACACACCGATATGTCCAATTGGATATCTCGGCGGACGAGCAGGCCGTGTTGGAAACCGCCTTACAGAACATGCGGCTCAACAACAATCAGACGCTCGATTACTACGATCTCTGCGACGATGCCGGAAACTTCCAGTTCGCCGGAGATGTCAAAGCACTGGCTGCACAGCTAAAGACAGTCAAAAAGCAGCATCAAGACCCGGTGGCGTCATTCGTGTGGAAACGAATCGCGCGGGTCGTGAGCTTACAGGAGAACCGTCGGGGAGTTGAGGCACAGTGAGTGGGTGTCCCAACTGCGATGCACCCGACGACTGTATAATCCCCGTCTATGAAGATAAAGACCGGTGGGACGAAGGCGACCAGCCTGCCTATCTGGGTTGTATCGAGTGCCGTCAGATGATGGACCCGGAGCTACTTCGAGACGAAGACGACGAAGTGCCGCCGCAACTGCCAGTCACTGATCACGAACTCAAACGCATTCGCGTCGGCAACCAACACTCGTCGTGGCCGACGATCATCGAGTGGCAGTGCATCAAAGGCGCGGCGATGTACTACGGTGTCTCTGACTGGACTTCCGTTGCGGACTCGACGCTCACTAAAGGCGAGAACGTCACGCTGATGGAGAACGCAGCAACTCGCAACGGCGGGGCGACACTTCGAATGCGCGGTTCTGACTTCGAGTATTACGGATTGCATCGGAGTCAGCAGGAGGCGACCAATGACTGATCAGTCGTCGCTTCGTTCGTTTGCAGCCAGCGGTGATCGCCGACCGATGCTCCACAAGGACGAAGCTGTCGGTCCGATCAACGTCGAATCACAACACAGTCTCTATCCGGGCTATATCGGAACAGTGCCGTCGATGGACGCCACGGGCTTCCTCGCCTACCGTGATCATCCGAAGGACTACAACGGCCAGCCGGTGTATGCGATTCCGGACAAGGTACTGGCGTACGTTCGAGCGAAGGACGTGACGCGGATACTGATCGCCGAGGAAGACAGCAGCAGGGTGTACGCGTTTCACGAACGCCAGTTCGATCAGCGAGTTCCACAGAAGATCAAATCCGGCAACGAGCAGGACGAAAACCAGTCGATGGCTTTTGTGGACGAACACTGGGGTCAGTGGGAAGACCACGCCGAAAGCGTGTTGCTTGGCCGCCGGGAGGTGAACTAATGGAAGACAATACTAATACTGACACTGATAGAGATCCGAAAGCTACCGATGCTACACTTACTGTTACCCATGACGACGAAGAAATAGTCCTCCCCGTTCGGGGCGTAGACTACACGATTAATACTACTGACGTGGTGGATTCTGCACAGATGTCTGGTCAGTTTGACCTATCATTTACATCTACAGAAGCGGTGGTATTGGACCATATGGATAACCCGTGGGATAATCACATCAGTGCTGACAATCCTGATGGTGAGTTCGACGAGGGGTCGGAGAATGAGGATGAAAATACAGATGCGGAAGCCGAAATCGATGAGTTCGTTGACTCGTTGGACGAGGAAGACGATGAGATGGTTGGGTTAGCCGAGGGACTACCCACCAAATACGTTTCCGAACTCACGAATTTGATCACCAACACGGGATCGGTGGATTCAGCACGTATTCACGACAACGCTTCGGGACCGTCGCCACAACCAGCGACATCTGGTTTCGGTACGTTCGATTCGTTCGATGTGGAGGTCGAACACGACAAGGCGAACACGCTGTTGAAGGGCATTTACCAACGGATTCATGCCCGCAACAACGATGGCTACGAGGTGAATCAACTGGTGTTGGGCCTGCCGCAGTACAAGATTCTCGAACCATGGGCACAGGCCGAACATTTCTCCTCGATCGAAGATGTGCTGCCGGTCGATGAGGTAATTCTCGTGAGTGGACCGATGGTTCATCCCGTGATCGACGCGGATGCTGAGTTCAGCGAATACCTCCGCGAACAGGAGTCAGCAGATGAGTGACGATGCTGATACTGACGACGTGGACGATCCGAACGATCCATTCGATATACTGGAACAGTGGTTCGGGTTCGACGACGAGATGATCGAGGCGTTCACCGGAGTACCCTATGTAGACGGGGAGTTGAGCGTACCACCATCGCTTAATCTCGACAAACGGTTCGCTACTGATAGCGATATGCGTCCTGTCACGTCTCAACGCCGTGCTGTGTCACCGACGTTCAGCAAGGAGTTCTTCACCGATCAGTTCTTGATGGAGCCGGAGGTGGCCGAAAAGACGGTTCAGCGAATCTTCGAACAGATCGAAGCTGCTGAACGCCAATATGGTGAGATCGATCAACTCATCGTCGGCGTGCCGCAGTACAAAGCTCTCCGGCTCTATACGAACAACGATCGGGCGAACTATCGGGGCACACGAACACCCGAAGACGAGTTTCCGGGCATCGAACTCATCGTCGTCCCCGGACCCATGATTCATCCGGTGATCGATAACCACCGCCTGCTCGCCAATGAACTTCGTGCGGAGAACGAGGAGTAACGGTGGCCACTACTTATTACAGCGGACCAGAGTATTGGAGTCGTGAATGAATCCAACGCATGACTTTCTGATAACCGAGAGTGTCGGGATGAGTCCGGCCGCCTTACAGATGTCGACGTTCCGCCAGCGATTAGTGGAGTTACCGAAACAGCAGGGCACCTACAAGCTCTCGGATCTCGACGGGATTACCTACCAGTCGTTCGATGATGTCCACGTCGAGTTCGCCAAATCGTGGCCACTGAGTCGTGCGTTTTCGGGGGCGAACCAACGCGCTCAACGCTATGTAAATCCCCACTACATTCACGCGAACCGCTATTCGGATATATCCGTGACCTGTGACTGCGGGACAACAATCCGACGTAACTACGAGCATGCGGATAGCTCGCTGGAGTCCGAACACAACCATACGGAGTCGTGTATGCCGTTCGATCGCCTTCGCGCTCGGGCTTCCATACAGGAAAAACGGCACGAAGCCATCTACCGACTTAGTTGGCTTGGCTGGCGTGGTCACCAGATGGCTCCGCGTTTCGGCGCGGAGTCCAACGGGATCGGCGGGATGGCCGCGAAGTTCGGTACGACACTGAAAACCGTCTACGAGAAGTTCCGTATTGCGGCGGCGAACACCTACACCAAGCTGAATCAGAAGTACGGCGTTCCACAGTCGAAGATCGCAGACTGCTACGGCTACAGCGTGTCGACGATGACGCGCTGGGCCAAGAAGTACTCCAACTATGACACCGATCGCGGTGAGAACCAGTTTTCGCTGGTCGACAATCGACAGTTCTCGTTCGTCCAAGCGAACAATCAGGGGTCATATCGCCTAACGCGAACGCCGCGGATCGACCGCGAACTCGAATACGCACCCGAATCAGTGCTTACGAACGCAGTTCTTAACGCTCACTCCGTTCGGGACGCGCTCAACAACGCCAACGCCATGAAAGAGACGATCACTATCGACGAGACCGATTGGATGACGGCAACCAAACGCCCGATCACACTCCAGTATGCCGGACCGTTCACTGAAGCACGTATAGTTGAGTCAGCCGCCGGGACGTTGGAGATTGATCAAGCCTACGTCGACGAACACGACGCCTACTATCTGGTACGTGGCTCGTCGGACGGTCTCCATCCGGAGCCAAAGGCCGACTTCGAACACAACCACAACCTCATCGAACACGAGGTGATCACATGAGCCGCGTTGCCTGCAAGGACTGCGGCACTAAACATCCGTTCTTCGATCCCGACGACAGTGATGCAGCGTCGTTCACGTGGACTTGCGAGAACTGTGATACCAAACAGACGGTGCGTCCGAACAACCAGATCCGTGTCAACTACAAGTCACCCGTGAAAGGAGAGCGCGAATGAGCGTAGTGCTTGACGTGTGGCGGCAATCGGAATCGATTGACTGGCCTGATCTGACAATTAACGCGAGTGGCATCGATCTCTGGTTGCATACGGGAGTGACTCAGTTGGAGTCACACCCTCCACGTGGTGCCTTCATCAGATACAACGACGAATCATTCCAGATCATCGGCCACGACGTGACGCTCAACCGCTGCATTGCGACTCCAGTCGGCTCGTTGGCCACACTTTCGCTCGACGCCTCTATCGATCCAACACTCGATGGCCTGTTGAGCGAGTGGCAGTACGTACTCCACGAGAAACCCGACAACTAACTACCGGTGGCGATAATCGCCACATCCTGTAAACTATGACACTCACAGAAGTCAACCCAAACGACCTCAGTATCGACGCACAGAACGAACGAAAGACCGTAGAGAACATCGACAGTCTCGTTGATTCAATCAAGAAGGTGGGCGTGATCCAGCCACCCATTGCTCGCTACAACGAAGACGATGGCTACACAGTCGTCATCGGCCAGCGGCGGACGTTGGCAGCCCGTGAGGCGGGTCTCACTGACATCCCCGTCATCGTCATGGACTGGGACGACGCCGACGCCCTGAAGGCCAGCATGACCGAGAACATGGATCTGCTCACCAACCGCGTGCCCATGAAGGAACGCGCCGAAGCACTCCAGCGGTTCTGGGAGATGTTGGGTGGCGAGGGAATGCCGGTGCAGTCGCAACTCGGCAACGAGCTTGGCGTGCCACGCGAGACGGTTCGTGGTTGGCTCGAACCGCTTCACGAGGATTGGGGCAATACGTCGATCGATCCAACTGCTGATTCCGATGAGGATGACGGCGAGTCAGTAGGCAACGAGCTTGGCGAACGCTCCATTGCCGAGATTCGACGGATGACTGGTGGCGGTGAACTCGGCGAGAAGTGTGTGGCCTACGCCGAGGAACACGAGATGACCCAGCCTCAGATCAAGGAAGCCCGGCAACTCGTCAACGAGGGCGCGGACCCACTGGACGCGTTCGAACAGATCACCAATCCGGACGCTGATGAGAACGAGAACGAGAACGACGATTGCATCGAAGCCGAGATCCGCTTAGACAACACGTCCAGCAAAGCCCTTCGCAACTTCGCCGAGGAGACGGAGCAGCCACCAGCCGCGATTATCGTCAAGGCAGTTCAAGATTATCTCGAACGCCAACAGCGAACCAGCCAGTCGGCATCCGGCACGACTTCGGAGAATAGTTCACCGACGCCACAAACTGGCTCGGACAAACTGAGCAACTAACTAATGTCCTACAGAAAAGGATACAAGCAGGAGAACAAGCTGCTGCATCTCTTTCGTGATGCAGGCTGGTTCTGTATCCGTGCGCCCGGCTCCGGCGGTGGCTACGATCTCATCGCTGCAAAGAACAGCCACGTGATAGTAATGGAACTGAAATATGTGGCCAAGGGAGAGGCGATCTACTTCGACGGTGACGAACTCGAATCCGATGATCGGGACGATGGGGGACTCGTGGGTGTTGCTGCTGACTTCGGGGGACACGCGTATGCCGTTGCCCGCTGGAAGCAAGACACCAACTTCTACGCCCTACCAGTTGGTCTCTTACAACAAACCAGCGGCGGTAATCCAAAGCTCACACCCGAAGATAAAGACCGCGCTCTCGTATTGCCACCGAAAGCAGATGAGATTAAAGACGATGGCTCTGAGTCAGTAACACGTCACGAACTGAACGGCGAGCAGTCCGACAGCGACGTGTCGCAGCAGCGACCGCTCGAACCCGCCGACAAGGAACCAACCGTTGACGACGACGGTGTGGCGATCGGCTCGATTGAAGTGCAGATCACGTCCGACGCTGACGCCGAAACAGAGTAGCGACCGACACCCCGACATGTACATGTACATCCATCGTATACATGTACATCTTCATTCTCATAGGGATAGTAGACAGTCGCTACAACGTGTATTTATGTGAGGGTAGCTCCTCATTCATTCATAACTGATGGTTCAAGCTCGTGATAAGGACACCAGACAAGACGAGCATGAACAGGCATATCGCAACTGGAATCAGTACGAGTCGGATTCGGATCGGGAGTTCGATCCGTTCAAGGATCTGATTCAGAAGGACCCGGTGGTGTGCGATCATTGTTTCATACGGCGCTACGATGTAGAGAGCCACGAGTGGTGGTGTGGGAGTTTAGGCTGGTCGGATTTCGTTATATGGGTACCCGTCCCGAAACACAACCAGTCGATTCCTGCCGACAAACAGACCCACGGCACTCGGCTGGCCTGTGCGTACTGTGGCCACAAGAACAGCAAACATCGACCCATTCCGAAAGCCGATGTCCGTGAGTTCGCCGACAACATTTCCGTAACTCTGGACGCCAAAGAGATTCCACACGACCGCGAAGTGCTGTTTGCTGAAGTCGAGCAACGCAACACGAGCGAGAACCAAGGCCGACAGGACAGCCACGTCTTTAGTCCTGCCGTTGAACACGCTATTCGCCGTTCCCGATAGGTGACGTACTGTTAAGTACACACATCCCTGACTATTCGGTTGTACATGTCGAAACTGACGAAGAAAGAACTGGACGACAAGGGACTCGTCGAGCGCACGGAAGAGCGCGTCGACAGACTGTATGACGAGTACGAGGCCATCTTCATCGCCAACTCTGGCGGGAAGGACTCGGGCAGCGTATTCAACATCGTTATGGAGGGCTACGAGCGCAACAGCCACAAGATCGATCACCCGATTTACAATATCTTCCACGATGCCGAGTCGAATCCGTTCCCTGATACGGAGGCGTATTTCAAGCGACAGGCGCGTCGGTGGGAGGATGAGTCACACTTCTTCTGGTCGGCGGTGCCGTACAAGATCAGCCTGATGACCCATCCAGAGGAACGGGCACACAACATCCCGTGGAACGAGGATCACGTCGAAGACTGGTGTCGACCTCTGCCGCAGTGGATCGATGACTATCCCAACGTGGAGTTGGTGCGCCCCGATCACCCGTACCTACAGGGTCGCTACGACTTTGGCTCTGATCAGTACGTGGAGATCGCCTACCACATTATTGAGGGCTTCCGCGAGGAACACGGACTTGCCAAGGACGAGGTAGTCAACCTCGTTGGCCTTCGAGCCGAGGAATCGCTCAATCGATACACGACGATCCTCAACAACGGCGGCTTCCTCAAGAAAGATCCCAACGGCTCACCCTGCGACATTGCCCATCCCGTCTATGATTGGGGTACGAAGGATCTCTGGACCGTCCATCACGAGCGCGACTGGGACTACACCGAGTTCTACGACAAGATGCACCAGAGCGGGCTTGCCTCAACGAAGGCGCGGAACGGCACGCCGTTCGGCGGTCACCCGATCTCGGCCAAAACGCCAAAACTCCAACGCCACTGGGAGCCGGAACTGTTCACCCGCTGGGAGCGTCGGCATCCCGGTGCAGTGCTGGCCTTCGAGTTCGGTTTCGATCTGTTCGGGACGGATGACGCCAAGGCAGACGACCAAACGTGGGAGGAGTATGCCGCACAGATTCTCAACAGCTTCGACGAAGAAGATATCGAACGCCGAACCCGTCTCGTCGAACAACGACTCCAGAGTCATCACGACCACGCGTCGTCCGCGCTGAAGGAAGAAGAAAAGTGTCCAGTATGCAAACTTAGCTGGAAAGAAATGTCACGAGACTTAATGTCATGGCTGCGCGACTATAAGGAGGACGAACACTAATGAAGCAAGGTAGGAAGAAGATGGTGCTGCCGGAGAAGGGAACTGTGCTGGACGAAGCTCGCCGCCGAATGGACTGGGTGTGGGAGAACTTCGACCAGTTGTGGATCAGTTTCTCTGGCGGCAAGGATTCGGGTGCAGTGTTGAGCATGGCAATGGATGCGTGGGACCGCAACGGGCCGTTCACTGACGAGGACGGTAACGAGACGCGGATCAACATCCTCCATTTCGACGACGAGTTCCACTATCCGGAGACCGTCGAGTACATCGAGCGGATCATGGATCGCAACGGCGACCGTCTCAAGTTCTGGTGGTGTGCGATTCCCATCAAGTACGGACTGGTCACCTCCGGACTGGAGGAGAACGACTCCAAGTACTGGTATCCGTGGGACCCGGATCACGAAGACGAGTGGTTCCGTCAACATCCGTTCGAGGAAGACCTCGCCGAGCGCGACAACGTGGAGATCGTCACGCCGGAACACGAACTGATCGACAAACACGGTGGCGACTGGAAGCACAAGCATATCGCCACGCGCTTGATCGCCCAGCAGGCGGTCGAACGCACTATGCAGTTGGTTGGTGTCCGCACGTCAGAGTCGCTGAATCGTCACACTGCACTGTTGGGGACGGGCGACTGGCGCAAAGGAGCCAAAGAGCGATGGGTCGACACCAAGTACGCCAAGGATATCTTCGGTGAGGACGGGCGTGACTTCACGTCCGGCCATCCCGTCTACGACTGGCACGACCGCGACCTCTGGGCGATTCATGAGGAACTGGGCTGGGACTACAACCACGCCTACGACAAGTTCCACCAACTCGGCTGGGCACCCGGCTCGATGCGAACCGGCAACCCGTGGGGCTACATGGCCGTGCAGTCCGGCGACCCACAGGACACCCGTCACCACTGGGCTGAACACTATGACGAATGGATCGGACGCCATGCTGGGATGGACACCGCTTTCAGTTGGGGTGGCGATGCCGTCGGCCCGATGTGCCCCGAAGACAAGACGTGGGAGGAGTACACTGCCCTCCTGCTCAACAACATCGAAGATGAGCATACCCAAGAGCGAATGACCAAGCTGATCGAAGGCCGCCTCGAACGCCACTACGACACCACGCGATCCAAACTCCCTGACTCGGGGCAGTGTGAGATCTGCTCGCTGTCGTGGCGACACATGGCGTCGTCGGTCTTCGAGGAAGTCTACGGCATCCGTACGGGCCAGTCGTAATCACAGTCGTATAGTTTCATAACTACAGAATCTCAACAAACTCAATATGGTAGACGCAGACACAGACGGCTCGGCGGAGGAGATCCCGGTGGGCGAAATCGACGCGGAGGAAAGTGCGGACCTCGTATCAGAGGATATGGGTCTCGAATCGTATATCGGCAAGGACATCGATCAGGTGCTGGCCGAAGATGACTACGAGGTGCCGGAAGAAACAATCGACGCGGAGTGGGTCGAGCCGGACGAACTGTACCCCAACGAGTGGAACCCGAACTTCATGCCGGATCACCGGCGTGATATTCTGGTTCTCTCGATTCTTGATAACGGCTGGACCGCACCGATCATCGCCCAGCCGGATGGCAAGATTACCGACGGCGAACACCGCTGGACGCTGGCCAAGGACCCGCGTATTCAAGCCGAAGAAGACCTGACGCCGGACGACAAACCTGCCGGTCTCGTCCCCGTGTTCTACGCGGATCAGAACGAGAAGGCGGCCATGCTGGCGACCTACCAGAACAACTACGCCCGTGGCTCGGACTCCGCACAGGAACTCGGCAAACTTATCGATGGGATGGAAGACGACTCCGAATCCTTTGTCGCCTCTCGAATGGGTGTGACCGAGAGCGAACTCGATCTACTGAAGCCAGACGACAGCGTGCTGGTCGATGATACGACCAAGCTCTGGGACGTGCCATGGGACAAGGATACGACTGAGGGTAACTACACCGAACGGGCGTCGTTCGACATGCTGGAGACAGAAGCCCAGCTACTGTATCACCTGTTCGGTGATCACGGAGCCGCCCGTGGTCTCATCAAGCTGGCGCGGTTTGTGGTCGAAGCAGAACTGTACGAGGAAGTCGATAACGTGCCCGAGCCGGATCTGAGTCTCGACTGGAAGGCTCCTGACGAGGTGGACAATGAGTAACGCACCAACCCACGGCGAAGACAACCCGATCATCGATCGCCCGGACGAATATCTCGAAACCCAGTGGCTCCCACGCGAGGAGATCGAGCCGAACGACTGGAATCCCAACGAGATCGAAGACACCGAGCGGGATATGCTCCATCGCTCGATCATGAACCACGGCTGGACACGCCCCATCGTGATCCACGCCGAAGAACACTACATTATCGACGGCGAGCAGCGGTGGACGGTTGCCGAAGACGACGAGATCCAAGCCGACGAGGATCTAACGCCAGAGGGTGTTCCCGCAGGCTACGTCCCGGTGTTCGGAATCACGCTCGATGAGGAACAGGCGAAGGTTAGCACCATCCAGCACAACCGAGCGCGGGGCTTCGTCTCCTACAACAACCTCTATGACTACCTCGATATCTTCAACGAGGAGAATCTGCTCGACGAACTCACGGATGAACTCGACTTCGACAAAGATGGGATGCTCCGTATTGTCGACGACGAAGGCGTGGCCGAAGCCATCCACAAAGGCGGCCACGAACTCAACCCACCATGGGAACCACGTGACATTCGGGAGTTCGACGATACGGAGATCGAAGCCTCAACGCGGACCAGTGGCCTACAGGACAGTGCCGACGGGATGGATAGCGACGATCCCGAGGCTTCGCCGTCGGTCGAACGCGTCACGGCTGTGCTATCCGACGATGAACTCGATAAGGTCAACGGCGTCTTTAGCGAGGACCAGACCGCGGATGCCGTTATGGCCTACATCCACTATCTCGATCAGAACGACATGAACGACGCCTTCCGCGACACAGTGGATATTCAACTCGACGAGGAACACCCACATCCCGACGAGATTGCCGCCGAAGCTGAAAACGAGGACTCCGAGTAGATGGCGTTCCCTGATAGAGGCTCGTTCGACTTCGATGCCAAGCAGTTCGCGTTCTATCAGGGTCGCTGGCAGTTCGGATCGCTGTTCTTCTCGCCCTGCATGTATCTGCTGTCGGACTACCTTGGCTATCCAGCATGGGCGTAGGTCTTTCTGACCTCTGCCATGGTGGCCTGTCTGATGTATCCGATCGACAAGCGGATCTTCAGCGACTGACCTAACTTCTGATGTGCCTCCGGAGTGGCGATAATCGCCACTCCACGCCACTGATACTGACCAATAGGCGTCACTGAGCTTCATGAAACCTTACCTTTACGTGCCACTGCTCGAAAGGATGAGTTGCGATGTGGAACACTTTCAAATCCACGGTCGGTGCGTTGCATAATGCGGTGAGTACAACTTACGAGCAGTTGCAGAGTCCGGGCGCGCCAGTCAACGACAACTACTCGGCTGATGTGTTCGGGCCAGTTTACAGTCACGGCCTTCATTCGGGTGGTGTCTAGTAGATGTCCGGACTACGGAACATTCTGAGTCGGGCGGACAATGCGGACGACATTTCTGACAAACCTGCGTGGAAGATCGGCATCTCGATGATGGCCAGCTATGCGACCGGCGTGTCGCTGATGGCCGGGATGGGGCTTGTCTTCACGATGGGTCTTATTCCGGGCTTCACGTGGCTGTTCCTCAACGGGATCAGCCTCGGCATCTGGGGTGTGATCCTCACGAAGTACCCGCACGTCAAAAGCTGGGTGCTGACACTGCCATGGCTGCTGATTGCCATTCTCTTTGGCCTATTCGGCCCGGCGTTTAACTTGACCGCGTTGAAGTCGTTACTGGTCTCGAATAGCGGCAACGTCGCGTCGTATGGCGTGATGAGTGCAAATGTCGCTACTGGTATCTTGGTCATCGCTGGCCTCGCAGTCTTGCTGTACATCAACCGGTATGGCATCCGCGGTTCCGTGTTCACTGACTTCTGGCAGGTCTGCCTCCAGTTCGGTGGGGTCGCTGGCCTCATTGCCGCAGGCTGGTACCTCGCTGGAGTCAACCCCGGTGCCATCGGCTTCGGCGACAACATCGTCTTGTTTGCTGAGGGCATGGGTGTCGAAGCAGCCCTACTTGCCATCTGGCCCACGGCGATCTCGCCGTTTCTGATGAGCATGTCGTGGCAGCGATGGCAGGCCGCCCCTGAGAGCAAACGACTCGCATCAGCACTGTACGGCGCAGGCTTCTTCAGCCTCTACATGTTCATGGTCGGCATCGCCGCGCTGGTCTGGCAGCCGCACATCATCATGACCACCATGGCGTTGCTCGTCGTGATCGGCGTCGGCACCAGTTCGCTCGACTCCGCCATCTCACTGCACCAGTACGTCGGTCAGCGGTTCGGCTACACCCACAAAATCGGGACGGCACTCTCGGGACTTGCCCTCGTTATCTGGGCAGGCGCACAGACCGCTCTCCCGTTCGGCGTGGCTGACCTCTGGGTATTCACCGCCTCGATCATGGGACCGTACTTCATCGCCGGGATGATCGTCACCACGATCTGGTGGGCAGCCAACCGTGCCAATCCAGAACTTACTGCTGCAATCCGCTCGACAAGCAAGGGCATTCTCTACTTCCCCGAGAACGTCTACAACCAAGACGAAACTCCAACCGACACGCAATCGACCGTGGACTCGTCTCCTATGTCGTCGGACGACTGAATGATCCCCACCGCCCGAGGCGGAGATCTATTAGTCTGCACCGAGTGCGGACATACGCAGTGGGAGTTCACCCTACTGCTCCGCCCCACGTGCAACGAGTGTGGTGAACGGGATCTGAACGTCAGTATCCTCTGACCCGCCACACTGCACACTCCTTTCATACTGATATCGATTACCACCCAACCCACTACATTCATGACCGACAATCAATCCAACACCACTGACTCCGACCCGACTCAACCCACAGACAAGTACGACCAACTCTGGGACGACTGGACTGACTCCTATGGCTTCTGGCATGCAGCCATCAATCGCCAAAACCAGCAGATCCCGTGGCTCCGCAACAAGATTACCGACGGTCTCGATACAGATAGAGACGCCTTCCGTCTCCTCGATGTGGGGTGTGGCGAAGGACACGAAGTCCACGAAGCACTGGACGACGTGACCGTCCAGCCACACATTGTTGCCAACGATATCTCACAGGATGTCCTCGACACCTACCACGAGACCAACTCCCCATACATCGAACGCCTTCACTGTGGGGACTTCACCGATCTTCCACGTACGCTGATGGGCGAGTTCGATGTCATGCTGTTCTCCCACTGCCTCCACAACACGGATATCGAGCAGATGCTCATCGACTTCGAGCCGTACCTTGCCCAAGACGGACGCATCCTCGTTCTTCTCGAATCAGCGGACAGCACCATCCAGAAGCTCCGCGATCAGTTCTGGGAGCCAGTCCACGGCACACCACACCCGGAGAACACGGGCGAAGACGTGTGTCGCGCTGTCATGCGTATCCGTAACCGTGATATACGGGTACTCTCTCCGTCGACAATCAGCGACCCACCAACGGAGAGTGAAGCCGATACTGATGCGGCTACTCCAGTTGTCTTCGAGGAGACTAATCAGTTCGACTTTAACGTGGACATCGATCCTATCGACTACACTGCCACGGTCACCGACTACGAACTCCGTCAACACTACATTCCCTTCGGCCTCCGAGCCGACACGGACGAGATCTCGGATACTGTGATGAGCCAAGCCACTACGATGGTCAAGAGGGCGGCAACACACGCCCCGATGGGTGCAATGGCCATCCCACAACGCACTGTCGCACTAACGCTTACACGAGCCGACTGACGGCCTGTTATCGACCCCTGTTATGTGGGCGGTTATAGGGTCATAACACCCGGTCTTATAACAAACCATCAAATCGCCATACGGCGGTACGATAGCCCGAAACGCTGGCTGTTATATCAGAGAATTTGGACGCGCCTTTGAGCCAGACCGGCGATACAGGGCCTCTACCCTCGGTCTGCGGGCATCTCAGATCCGGCCTCTCACACCGAGTCAGAGGGGCAACGGTGAAGGCAGTGTCCCACAAACTCATGATCCAGAAACAGCATGCCAAAAGAGAATGAACCGGAAGCGGGTGACGAAGCGGTCAAGACGCATTTGAGTGGCGAGTCAGATGACGATGGGCCGAGTAACGCGATGGGTGTCAGTGCGTCGGACAACGACTCTGACTGGGAGGGACCGGACTACTCGGAGTTGGCGGGGATGGCTCCGTTCGACGGGGAGCCGGAGGATTACACGAGTACCCAACGCCGGGCTGAAATCTATGGGATGATCCGTGATGCGGGCCATCCGTCCAATCTGGAGGCGAATCAGTCGGAACTCGGCAAGCGATACGGCGTGAGTCAGCCACTCATTTCGAAGGACATGAAGAAGCTGCGGGAGTTCGAGGCGGCCCACAACTCCACCCGTGCCAAGGCCGTCATGGGCTGGCTAGCGGAGTCAACCGTCAAGAAGCACATTGCGGTCGCCCGTAAAATGGAGGCCAACAACCAGACGGCGGACGCGGCGGATCGCTTCGAACGCGCCATGGAGACCCACATGGAGTACGTTGACTACCTGTTCGATACGGGCGATCTCGACGAGTCGCCGGACTCGCTAGTTCTCGAAGGCGATGCGGGCGAAGCCTACATGGAAATGCTCCGGCAGGCCAACGACAATCGGTGATTTCTATGCACCACCTTGCACATCGCCAAACAAAACGCCCGGAGTTTCTGATTCGGGTATGCACACCCGTGTATAGAATCGGCCATTTCGGGGAATAACTACTCGTGAATCCAACACTTCGCTGTACTCACTGCGGTCGCAAGATCCCACGCGACGAGTGGGCGCGGGTTCGGCTCACCAAGACTGACACGATCGAGGGGATCGAGGTGGTGTGTGCGCTTCACACCGACGAGGAGATCGCGGGCAACTGACATCAGCAAAAAGATGCAATCAACCACAAGTCCAATACCCATCCCGATCCCGACGCTGACGACAACTGATTTTGCGCGCGAGCATTTGGAGTGGCGATAATCGCCACTTTCACTCTATTTCGACCGAATATCATCTGAATATCGGGCTAATCACCCGTATATAGTCCTCTACAGGCCGATATACCCCCGTGAAACCAAAGTATTATATACCTTAGCCTCGTAGTATGTATATGGAGAAACACTCCGAAGAAGCCGTACTCGATGGATTTACACAAGACCTTGTTGACGCCACCGAACAGGAGGCGATCTGAGATGGCCGATCTGAAACCCGAGAAACGAGCCGAGGTAGCCAGAATGCTACACACGCCGTGTAACTTCAGTAACCACGAACTCCGCGAGGCACCAAACGAAAAGATGCCCAACGAGCGCGAGTTCGACTTTCGCTGCCAGTGCGGTCGACTGTACAACCTCACCGACGTGTTACAGGATGGAGACGACTGATGGAAACACTCAACGGTAGCTTCCGAGTTCGAGTCGAGTCAGCAGCCGAGTACAACAACGCAGCCAAACACGCCGACGCACTCGGCTTCGAGGCATCGAACTTCGCGTTCCACGGCTGCTGGGAGTCGTCCAAGAGCGAGGGTGAACTACCCATCTTTCTCGGTGGGCAGGACGTTCATGTCGAGACGGTCGGTCGTACGCTGTTCCACGCCGAAGTGGACGGCAATATCGAAGGTGTCAAACCCGGCGACTCGTCCAGTCAACGCGATCCCGGCTCCGTCACCGTGACGTTTGCCGTGAAAGACGACTGACTGCTGCCCGCTATTCTATACTGACGCTATGCCGTTCCTACGTGCGAATGAATTGATCTGTGACGGTTACCATTCGCAGACAGTCTCCACCGCATGATTTATTGCGATATCGACCAATTCATTCTGCCATGAACTATCGGCAGAAGGCAATTAGTCTCTACGGCGAGTCGTGTCAGCGGTGTTCGTCGGAGGCTACGCCAGTCCTGCACTTCATCGACGGTGATCGAACCAACGGTGATGAGGAGAACCTGCTTTTGCTTTGTTCGAACTGTCACCGCAAGACCCACCGTGGTATCGACGACTTCGAGGATCTGTACACGCAACTGCCCCAGCCCTCGCGTCTGACACGCACCGATGGTCAGCGAACGTCGATTCCCTGCACCTCTGCCATCGCCGATAAGCTCCGCCTACTGAAGCCGGATCACGTCACGTGGGACTACTACCTGATGGCGTTGATCGAAGCCTACTACGTGCCGGAACGCGCTACCATGCGTACTGGATACGATGAAGTCGATCGCGAACGGCTATTCAAACTCGGTTCCGCTGTCGATGACCTTACCGATCGACTGGACGAACTCGACGTACTGGATGAAGACACATCCGGAGTGAGTGACTGATGCCGTGCCGCGACCATGCCTCTACTGCTCGGATGACGATGCCGACCGCGACGATCCCGACCGACCGGACCCACTCATCGTCACGCCCATTGCCCACGCAGCCAGCACCGCCGACTCCGACGGCTGGTCGCTTCGGTGTCCGATCTGCGGCCACGTCTTCCGCCAGCTCGGTCCCGAGTGGTTCGAGAACGAACCCGACGGCTGGGATGATTCAGAGGACTCTCCATTCTATTGACCCATCACCAACACCGGTTGAATCTGCGAAGATGTACATGTACATCTTAGATATACATGTACATCTAGACTCCCAAAGACGT
>Ga0136594_1000088_pt1 | contig 30999 bp, 35 predicted proteins | sample AntDeeMetagen472_FD_104794 | JGI IMG/M metagenome (GOLD analysis project Ga0136594, IMG submission 104794) | Saline lake microbial communities from Deep Lake, Antarctica - Metagenome TFF #472 | ecosystem: Environmental > Aquatic > Non-marine Saline and Alkaline > Saline | place: Antarctica: Deep... | reverse complement strand
TCTGACCTGTATCAACTTTGCGCTGGAACCTTCCTGATCAGCAGTTTCTCTGAGACTTACAGCTTCAATATTGATCGGAAAAGAAAGGCGGTTGTCCTGTCTGTACCGGCTAATATCTACACTAAATGAAGTTTCATGGATTTTTGCATACTCTCCTCCCCCCAGATTGTACCATCCGCTTCCTGAAGGATCAGCTGTTTTTCCAGGAGGTACCCGAAATTCCTGTTCAGAGAATGTCAGATTGTATTCATCTGAGTCAATAGAAGAAAGAGTTACTTCAACAGGGCTTGAACTAGGATTAATGAAACCTATCCTGTATTCTACCTCTAGGTCTGATGACTGTTTTTCTATCTGGTAAGGAAATGTGCCAAAACTTGCGGTGTAAATATTTGAGGTCAGAAAAATTAATCCAACGCCGATAAACAACCATCTGTATATCTTGACCAATTTATCACCTTGTAGAGTTGGCTTTAAAATACACAGAGCCGTTGTAACCTCCTTTATAGATTCCTGTTGGCACATCTATCCAGAAAAAGGTATTTAAAACAGTTCCAGGATTTATATCGGATTTTACACTTTGATAGCTGTTTGAAATACTTTCTGAGGTCTCAACGTCATTCTGGAACGAATAACTCATATTTTCTGCTCTAATCGAGTAATTATCAGACCGGAGCTCTGAGACCAAGTCCGTAGCTTTTATCCATAAATTATCAACCAAGTTGCTTTCTTCCGGCACCGTGATGTTGTAGCTCAGATTGTTGTTGCCTTTTGCAGGCTGATTTTGGTCTCCAGGATCGAGAAGCCCAAAATCCATTGCATCCCAGCTCGTATTTATCAGGATTGCCATATTGATCTGGACTCTGTTTTCTTCAGAATTATTTTCTGGAATATCATCGAAAGATGAGGATGTATTAGTATCCAGCAAACGATATGACTCGAGTTCTCCTGTGGCATTTATATCCCAGGAAACCTCACAGCGTTCATCTTTCTTCAGATCACTACTGCATATCTTGGTGTTCTGAGATACGGTATAGAAAGGCTTATCTGGATCTTCAGAGATTAAAGTATCCACTTCAGACGATTCATTGTAACGAGAAGATACATTTACCTCGCCGCATTCACCGTTTTTGCAGCTTACTGTAGCATTCATAACAAAAGTCTTGTTCTGTGTAACTACTGTATCCTTTGGAGGGTCTTCAAGAACTATATCTAGAGTTCCAAGTTTGTTGATATCAAACTCATGATAATCTTCACTCCCAGATTTGTTTGAAGTATCATTTATTAAGAAGTATTGAGAGTAAAACTCTGAGTTATCTAAGCTAATATCCACAATATATTTGGCATACATTGTGTCTCCCGAGGCTAGTGTACCTCCTTCGCTTGTATTCCACTGGAGCTTGCCATCCGAGAAGTTTCCACCATCATAATCCTGTGATATGTTGTACCATATTTTATTCACAGTCCATTCTGTGTTCAATCCTTCATGAGATAACTGATCCGAACTGTTTATTTCCCAATCTGAGTCACCTTCATTAGTTATCTTAAAGCTAAACCTGTATTCTCCGTCTGTCTGATTCTGGTTGACATTCAAAGTAGAGTTAAGTCCCGACGCCACCATGTCTCCCTCAGTTTCTTTTTCGGAAACAGAAAGATCAGAGACATCATAAACCGATATCTGAGTAATATTAGGAAGGGGTTCATCAACGCCTGTGCCGAAAGAAGAAGCTGTAGACAAAGTAACCAACAAAAGAAATAACACTGATACTATTGAAATTTTAGATTTATCTGTCAAAGGTCTTTTTCTCATCGGGAGCTGTATAAATACAGTTCTTGGAGGCTTAAGAACTTAATCTATGAAAAGAAAATCGCTGCTGCTGTCACTTCACCTATAATACCTATAAGCACGATCCACTGGTACATCTCAGTACTTTTTTCCATATCTGTCTGAAGAGTCTGCGTGTTATTTATTGCCTTTTCTGATCGTTCAAAAGCATCTATAGCAGAGGATATCTGTTCAAAAGAACTACCTTGCGTATTTCTTAATACATCTAGACTTGTCTGAACTCTATCACTATTCAATATTGCAGAAGTCTGACTTAACTGATTGTTTACAGACTGAGTCTGGTCAGCTGCTGATTGAAAGCTTAAAGCAGCCGGAATAGATACAACAATAAGAGTAGTTGAAACTATAAACATTATCTTAGCCATCTCAACCCTAGAGAAAGCATATTCAGAATGAATTTCTCTGGCCCTCTGTTTCAAATAATCAACTTCCATAAAACCTGATTTATCTGAGCTGTTTTAAATTGGTTCAGCAAAAACTTGCCTGAAACAATTGTTGTTAAAAATTTACATGAGAATCTAGTTTCTATGACAGTAAAAGTCTGGATGGTCTTCGAGGCAGTAGGTGCCAAAAAGGAAGGAGTTGTGAAATCTCTAGACAACCATATCGAAAATATTGAAAGCGAAAAAGGTGTTGAAATAACCGAGATAGAAAAAGAACAAGCAACTGAGATAGAAAACCCGCACGAATCACTTGAGAAAGGTTATTCCCAGTTAATTGAAATGAGAGCCGACTTTGAAAGTTTCCAGAAAGTCGTTGAATCTGTCATCAACTACGGTCCGACCTATGTACAGATGGAAGGCCCAGATAAATACGAACTCGATCTCAGAGAATCACAGGATACTCTTCAGTCAGTCGCCAATACCATGCACCAGTACGCTCAGATGGGTGCTGGAGGAGTCTTGATTTCAAAAAGCGCTGAGGAAGACGCCTAAACTATTTATTGATACAATCCGGAGAAATGGTCATGAGAAAGGCTTTCTGCCTAATTTTGGTATTATTTCTAGCGTCTTCAGCTACTTCAACAAGTATTGAATCGGAAAATGTAACTGTTGATTTGCAGACAAAGCACGTTGAAGTCGATACATACGTAAAGGAGCTCACATCTTCAGCTTTCACATATATTACAAGTTATCCCGTAGATAATGTAGAAGCTACCGCCAATGGAGAAAGTCTTAACTGCGAGACATCATATCTTCAGGTGGGAACTGAGATAACATGCGATACCGAGTTAAGATCTAACTTTACAGTTGAAATCGAGTTCAAAGAAGATGGTTTGACCTCAATTAGGAACAATGCAGAAATATTCAGTTATGCTCAATCTATTTACCGTCCAACAGAAAATTATAATCTAAGAGTTCTATTACCTTCTGGATCAGGGCTTATAGATCAAAACAATGCAAGCACACCCGTAGTTTCTCCTTTAAATTATGATGTAGGTAGCAACGGACAGCAAATATTTGTCGAATGGAATAGTAAGCCTCAAATAGGAGAAACACTGCGTTTCAGCTTGATGTATGAGACACTTTCGTCAAACAACAGATATATCAAGAGCGCAGGATCAATAGTAGGACTTTTGGGACTGGCTAGTATTGGATACATAGTCTGGAGACGAAAAACAAGAGACAATATAAATGAGATTTATGAAGACCTATCAGAAGATGAGATAGATATACTTGAGCTGCTGATAGAAGAAGACGGAGAAATGCTTCAGAAAGACGTGGTTAATTCATCTAAATACTCCAAAGCAAAAATTTCAGGCCTTGTATCAAGCCTTGTAGACAAAGAAGTTATTACAAAGCAGAAAGAAGGTAGAAGCAACAAGCTGACTATCTCAAAGAAATATACCCATTAACTGAAGAAGTCTTTTTCCATTAGAAAATAAGATCAACCAGATAAACTCTGATTTGTCTGGTTCAAATTCTGTTCAATAATATTACCCAGTCTTTCTCTATTTTGAAATCCTTCATAGACCTCTCCCTCAATTATGAGGACCGGATAGTCTGTAATATTGTAGAAATCTTCCATAAATTCTATTGATTTCATCTTGAGATCTGTATCAAGAGGGTGAACCAGAACATCGTTTTCATAGTTTCTCCTATAATAAGTTAGTACTGTTCCTTGATCTTCACACCTGTCACAGTCATTTTTGGTGTACATATAGACTATATTGACTTTGTCCTCCCCACATCTTTCTTCCATCTGTCTGACTTCTATTAGGTTCTGTATGACTAGGTTCATGTATCGTTTTTTCACAAGCTCATATCCTTGATTTTCTACTTTACTTGAGCTTTCATAAGCTGCTACTTCTTGCCTTAAATTCTGAATCTCTGGTACTGAAGAATCTACCCATCTTCTCATAGCTTCACATCTCTGTCCTTCAACACTTTCGGCAAGCTGTAGGCCCAGAGAATGCGATCTTTGATCTACCTCTATCTGTTTTACATCATCTCTTAGAGAATTTACCTTGTGATCACTCAATCCGGTTCCAAGATAAAGTATACCTGTCATAAGCAAAACTGTTATGAAAAATGCAAGTACCAAATATTCCCAGTCAACTTTTCTATCTACCATTTTTTTTCTCCTTTTAGTTCTCCTATAATCGCTGCAACCCATAAAGCTACATATAATGGGCCATAAGCGATAAGGAACAGTCCATAATGTACCTTTCTTTCCCAAAGTTTAAGTTTTTCCTCTGCAACCTTGACACTTAGGTAAAGAAGTCCAACCCCTCCTACACCTAAAAGACCGTAGAAAAAGTGGAAGGTTGAAAGGCTCTGAATTGAAAGGCTGAAACCTAGATCAATAAATCCGGCAAGCATATAGGTCTGTACCATCTGAACTCCCGAACTCACCATTCTAAACACCATATGTCCGATCATAAAAAACATTAGAAGTGTCCAGAATGCGTTGAAAGGTATAACAATCACACCCAGATTTCCGTACTTCGGGTTAAACCAGAGTTCACTGTAGCTAAGAGCATTGTCTATATATCCTCTGTACCATCTCATTCTCTGTTTGAACAGTCCTTTCAAAGTAGGTGGAGAAATAGTATCAACATATGCCTTTGTGCTGTTTTTTAATTTAGCTCCATGTTTAAACATTCTGAATGCTATCTCCATATCCTCTGTAAGTGTCTCTTCATCCCAACCGCCAAGTTCTTTCAGGTAAGCTGCATCGTAGAGACTTCCCGGTCCAGGCATCACCCATTGAGAGTCAAATATCGAAAACATCTTTCTAAGCAAAACATTGTAGATAAATTCTGCCCACATAATCTTCTGTGGCCATGTCTGAGGGTTCAAAACCTTCATCGCAGGAGTAACTCCTTTTACATCTTTCTGATCGAAGTATCCAACCATGCTTCGCACGAAGTTTTTTTCAGCGAAGGAATCAGCATCCATACATCCAACTATATCAGTTTCAACCCTCTCAAGAGCGTGGTTCAATGAACTGGCCTTACCAGAGTTTTCCTTATCAATTATCTGTATTTTGTCCTTGTACTTTTTCATTTTCTCAAGCGTACTGTCTGTCGAACCATCGTTGATCGCTATAATATCTAGCTTTTCAGAAGGATAGTCCTGGCCTAAAAGGGATTCCAGACATTCTTCGACGTATTCTTCTTCGTTATATGCCGGCACCAGAAAAGTAACTGAAGGATAACTTGAAGGTTCCGGATCTGTGTTTACCTTATTTCTGTTAAAAAAGTAAAGCAGTATCCACAGAGAAGATGAAAAAATTATAGATCCAAAAATAAATACGTAAATAAGGTCAATAAGTTGCATTTTATAATCATCTCTGGCTGTGTAAACATTGATTGTGTGCTAGATTCATAAAACGTTTATTCGGTCCAGGTCCATCTAACATTTGCCAGATAGTTCCATCCAAAGACCGCTCCAATAGCTATGAGGTTTGAAAAAAGATAATAAAGACCTGCAAACTCTGTTAAAACTGCAAGCATTCCAACATTTATGCCCATTCCGGCAATTGATATGCCGTTGAATTTGAAAAACCGTTTGAAAACATGTTTGATACCGTCTTTGCCTTTTTCTACAAATGTCCATAACTCATTAAGTGCAAAATTCGATATAATAGAGGTTTCCACGGCTATAATTGCAGATATAATATAGTATATGCCCATTTCCTCAGTTAGGAAGTAGAGAAGCCCCATGTTAACAAGAACCCCGCTTGCACCTACAATACCGAACTTGATCATTTGTTCATAATGGTCGAGGAAAAGACGTACAAATAACTCAATATTATCTATAAGATCTCGTGTGCTGTATTTTGGATCTCCCGCTCTTCTAGGTTGGAAATTAATCGGCACCTCCTGAGTAAGTTTTCCCTGCTCTACTAGCTTCATCAGCGAAGCTGCCTGAAAATGAAACCCATCAGGCAAGTCATAGTCTGGAATCTTCTCTGCAACTTCTTTTTTATATGCCTTAAAACCGCTTGTAAAATCACTAACAGGGGATTTAAGAATATACACATAGAGAAATCTTCCTATCCACGGATTTATTCTTCTGATTAAAGGATCGTTCCTATCTCCGCCTTCAACATATCTTGAGCCAATAGCTATATCATTTCCATCTTCTATCACTGATACAAGTTTTGGAATATCTTCCGGGCGATGAGAAAAATCAGCATCCATCTGAACAACTATCTCTCCAACAGCATCTTGGAAACCTCTTTTGTATGCAGAACCAATACCTGATTTACCTTCTCTTTCAATTAAATACAAGTTATCAATTTCATATTGCAGATCCTTGATTATTCCTGCAGTTCCATCCCCAGAGTTATCATCAACTACAATAAACTCTGTAGTACGATCCTGTAGAACTTCTTCTATCTTCTTAAGCAGATCGCCTATATTTTCTGCTTCGTTGTAAGTTGGTATAACTACAGATATCACTGTGATCCGCCTGTAAAGTAAAAGAGATATACAGTGTTTTCAAATGTCTGGACTAATTCGAACCTTGGATCTGTCTCTAGTTCATTCAGAGAAGGATGAGGATAAGGCGAATCTCTGGAGTAATAAACATAACCTGACTGACTGATTTCATCGCCAACAATCTGGTCTAACGGCACATACTCTCTGAACCAAACTATATTTCTCTTCGAATAATAACCTACTGAAGGATACTGGTAGTTAGTATATACTATAGCATCCTCATCTGTGTTTTGGTTTAACCATTTTCCTGCATCCATAACCGGCGCTTCCCATTCTGAACTAAATCCCTGTGCAAATACATTTCGTTCAGGCATGCTAGCCGGTAAAATCAAAACAGAAGTTAATATCAAAAAAGCAAAGACCGATTTAGACAGCTTCATGTTTTCAAATATGTCTCCCGTCCTTAGCTTTCTCAAACCCTCTGCAGCCATTAAAACAATGAACGGGATTGCAGGCATCAAGAAACGGGTCTCTTTGTTAGCCACAAAAAACTGTAGCGGTAGATACATAGAAATGAAGAAGATAATTGGCAGATAGTTTTCCATCTTTTTCAGATCTACTTTCTGGAAAAATAGAAAAACACCTACATAAAATGGAGCTAGAATATATTTGTTCCAACCGTTTATGTAAGTCATGAATGCATCTCTGGCGCCTGATTTAGCCCATCCTGTCATGAAAACGTGTAAAGCCGATCCAAACTCCAGATAGCTCCATAACAGGTACGGTAAAATTCCAATAAAGAATCCGCTAGCCATCAACCAGTTTCTGTCTGATACAACAAATCCTTTTATTTTATTCAAGATGCTGTTGATATCAAAGTCGGTTTCTTTGAAGTATGAGAATGATACAACTAAAGCTACAGCCGGAATAATAACTAGAGAAGTAAATTTCATCAAAACCGCTAATGCTGCTGTCAGCCCTGTTAAAACAAAATAAGTTCTCTTATCTGTTCTTAGTGCTTTAATAAGCGAAAATGCTGTTAAAAGCCAGAAAATCGGCAGTATTGGATCTACCAGTATATCATGAGATAGTATTATGCCTAGAGGGGACGTCGCATATATAGCCGCAGCTATTATAGCTGTTTGCCTCGAATAAAGCTCTTTTCCCACAATATAGACAAGTATTATAGCTAGCGAAGAAAGTCCTGCAACTGTCAGATGTGCTGAAAGCAGAGAAGAACTTATCAAAAATGAGCCTGCAAGAATAAGCGAAAAAAGTGGAGGTCTAAACTCAAATTCATTGTAAACATCAGGGCTTTCACCAGTTAAAATCTCGGCATGTTGAAGATAAACCGCCTCATCCCAGTAGTGATAACCTCCTCTGACCGGGAACAAACGGAGTAAAAAACCAGCTACCAGTATAACACCGATAGCTGCTAGAAAGATTTTTCTCCTATCCATAGTTTAGAATAGTCTTCAGCTCTCAAAAGCCTTTTCTTAATCGTTCTTCATTATCTCTCTTAGGAACACCGTTGCGTACGATCCTTTAGGAAGATCAAACTTCACTCTCATCCTGTTCTTTGTCATGTTCAGATCGTCTTCATCTATCTCCAAAACTTCAAAGTTTCTGAAATCTGCAAACGCTCTTCTATAGGTACCTTCAGACCTGAGTTCCGGGAAATCTTGTAGTCTGAAGTCTTCTTGGTCAACTCCTTCTTCTTCGAGTACTTCTTTAATCATGTTTTCAGGTTTGTTGTCTTTGAGTTCCGTTTTGTATCCTACTAGAGAGATCTCATATTCTGGATCAAACCAGTCGTCTTCAAGAAGTCTTGACAGCACTCGGTTGTATACCCATGACTGATATGCATGGACGAAAAGCTGTTGTAATCCTTCAGGAAGTCTTTTAATAGCTCCTTTGTAGTCTCCAGGATTCTTGGTTAAATGGTATAGAAGTGCTTTCTCGTATCTGTACTGTTTTGGGAATTTTTCTGCTGCATCTTCTACTTCTCTGGTATCCCAGAGTTCCTGTCTAATCTTTCTGATGCTTTTGTACTCAGAATCATATGGCTTGGCAATATATGTCCATGCTGCTTCTTCGAAGTTTCCTCTTAGAATATGGCGTCCTACCTGATGTGTAACCGGTCTTGTTGAACCAAATCTCTGTTTTCCAAAGTAGTTAGGGAACTTACCATCCATCTCATCTACAATCTTGAGCGACCGATTCCTAAGATCCTCAATAGGCAGACCTAGTTGTCTGACTGTTATCTCAAACCGGTTGGCTGAAAGATTTCCAAGGCCAATATATCCTCCTTTGCCCATTACTTCAAGATCAAACTCATCTGTGAAAACTTGATTTACTTCTTCTTGGTTTACACCTTGGATTGAAATATGCTGTTCTGTTACAGCTCTCTTGTCTTTATTACCCGCATAGCCAATCCTATCTTTAGAAATATGTAACATACTGGAAAGCTTGTCAATAGCTTCCATAGTAGTCATATTTTGCTTCCTTAGCTTGACTATAAGATGGTCTCCTTCACCCGTTTCGTGGTTGGCCATCTCTGTGACCATGAAGTCTTTTACTTGCTCTTTTAGTTCTCCTTTAATTCCTGGAGTATCTGTATAATACTCCCATTCCATTATATCTTCCATCATTTTCGAATTACACCAAATATACTTAGCCAATCAATTTCAGACTACCTGTTATAGTATCGATTTTCGAGTCTTGTTCAGGGCCTAAACCAAGAGCTGTTACAGTTCCCGGTTTGATCTCAGTTCTGCCCGCATCTTTAACTATATGTGCAGGTATTTTATTACGTTCGGCCTGCCTGAGTAGATCCTGAAGAGTATTCTCACCTGCGGCCAAAACCACCTTCTTTTCGCCTTGTCTTTCCCATTTGTTCTGGACATCTGTCGAACTCTTACGATAAGCGCCGAGAGAAGCATGAGCTACCTGTGCAGCCAACTTACCTTTGGAAAGATCAAGATCTTCGTCTACAATTATCGCTTGTTTGAAAGACATCTGATTAATTATGTTTATCTATTATTGAACAGATTTTAAGTACTTGTTGGTAACAACTTTGTTTCTCTTGGATGGTAAATTGAAGCCATTGTACCCATATGTTAGTTTAACAGATTGAAAAAGTCCTCTAACCCTTTATCCGGATTTAGAGAACTCTATCTGAAAGTACCTATGGGTTCACCCGGATTCGAACCGGGGATCTTCGCCTTGTAAGGGCGACGTCATAACCAACTAGACCATGAACCCTCTCTGTAATAATAAACCAAGGCAGCAATTCTTTTAATAAGAACGGAAGTCAGATTTCTTGATCTAAAACCGGATCATAGACATCATCGCCGTGAGAATAATACACATAGTAGACTAATTCGGGGCTCTGAAGGCCAAATTCCTCTGGTTCTTTACGCTCAATAAGCATTTCTTCTTCAACCTGATCGTCAACAGTATCAAATTCAAACAGATTTTCTTCAGAAGCAAGCTCATCTTGCTTGATTCTTTCCTTTTTTCTTAGAGAATCAAGTACCGAGGTAACCTTCGAGATGGTCATATCCAGCTCCTCCATTATCTCACTCTTTCCCTTACCTTCCCTGACATGCGAATGAACTTTTTTCTCATCGCCAGATAGTTTCTTTATCTCTGCCTTAACTTCGCCATTTACACCATCTATCAGTTTCTTAGTCGCCTCATCTTCAACAACATAGAGCGGATAGTACGCCTTCTCATACTTTCTCCCGGTCTCTGTCTCAAGAGATTCCTTCGACCTCCTGGTCTTGAAAACCTTAATATTTTCCTTTGGAACATAGGTATCGGCAGTCTGTGTAGTACCACCGTGTTTCGACTTCCTTGTTCTTACATCGGTCATGACCGGATACTCGTTTCCAAGCACGAACGAAACCCCTGGAGGCAATGATTTAATCATAGATTCAACCTCTGAAGTAATTCCTTCAAAAGACTTAGAGATAGCTTTCAAATCGTTAGGATTTGTAACCCTCAATATAAACTGTGTGTTGCACTGAGAGAGAACGTTCTTGTCAATTCTTGCCGGTCTTTGAGAAATCACACCGATTCCAAGTCCGAACTTTCTTCCCTCCGAGGCAATTTTTCTAAGTATATCGCTGCTCAGTGCCTTACCAAACCCTTTCTCAGGTGCAAAGTTGTGGGCCTCTTCTATAACCATGATAAAAGGAGGTATCTGGTTTTTCTTTCTCAAATCGAAAAGACGTTTTGCCAGCATAAACATTGTCATCTCGGCTGTTTCTGGTTCAACCGCTCGAAGATTAACAACAGATGCTTCTCCCGGTTCGAGTAGTTTTGTCAAATCAAGAGGAGTCTCTGAAAGTATGCCCGAATCATCGATCTGTTCTAGCGAGTTAAGCAGATTCCATTTAGCGCTAGATTCTTCCTGTGAAACTGCATCCATCAAATCATTTAGGTTGTAGTCTCCTTCTTTTTCTCTCAAACGTTTCAGTGAGTTGTACATCACACCCATCTGAGAGTTAGTTAGAGAGTCTGGAATTACATCCATCAACTCTTTTTTCGACATGTTAACAGAGGAAAAAGAAAGTGGCAGAGCATCCTGGTTGACATCAGTATTAGGAGAGTATTCAGTTACATCATAGCTTGCCTGTTCTTCACTGTTGTCTGGATTTGGAAGCCCAAGAGAGTGGTACTCTCCGTGAGGATCAATTATTAATAATGGCATCTCCTGTTCAAGCATCTCCTCACACAAAACACCTGTCAAGTATGATTTACCTGCACCTGTCTGTGCCAGAACCCCAAAGTGTTTGTAGAAATCTTCGTTGTTTACAAAAATATCGATATCAGGATTGGTCTCTAAATTTCCTATCCTAAGACCTTTCATGTCAAGCCCTAAAGTATCGGAGATAAGTTCCTGATCGGCCTTATACACTATTGAATCAGGTTCAATTACTCTTCTAGGAGCTTTAGTTAATCCTTTATCACGGTAGCCGATTATGTTGGCATTCGCCATAGTCTCTCCATCAGGTTTTTTCTCAACTTCTTCTACCTGACCAAGTATCCATTTATCGTTGCTTTTTACCGATATAAAGTCAAATTTCCTGACTTCTTCTGTAGCTCGAAATTTAAACGAAGAAGTATCTACCTTTCCATCAATAGTTCCTAACTGCATCTCTAACTAATCATTCTTCAGCTAGATTCATAAATTCTTCAACTCCGAGAAAACAAGGGAATTTAAGAAGATGCGGCGCCGAGAAAATTACATGGAGTTTAATCCCCAGCTCACAGATAACCTTAAGAAAGATCTCACATTTATCGGAATCAGCTTTCTAATCGTACTAACAGCAGTTGCAGGACACAACGTTGTAACTCCTGACGATCCAAAAAAGGTAGGTCTTGTAGAAATCGAGACCAACTGCGTAGGGATTGATGCAGGCATATGTTTGGGACTCCAGAGACAAAGCCATACCACTTACAATTATGATAACTATACAGAACCAGAGCCGGGAACAGAGAACTTCTATAGACTTGTTGAAGCCGAGTTAATGCTGGATGCAAACGGAATCTGTGAGAGAGATAATGTTAGCGGAATGGACTGGGTATCAGAGGCAAGCTACCAGAACCAGACCGGAGACCAGTGGCTGGAAAACGAGAATGTCGAGTTGCTTGAATGCAGACAGACTTATTACAGAAACATAACAGCGACAAACTAGCTCGAGCGTTTAAAAATCTTCTTAGAGAAACCTCTATTATAAGAGGTTATAATATATGACAGATGGCGAATACGTCGAACGAACTTTTGTAGCTCTAAAACCTGATGCAGTAAAGAGAGGGATCACAGGTCAGATCATCTCCAGATTTGAAGACGCAGGTTTCAAAGTCTGTGGGGTCAAAATGGTTCAGGCAACAGATCAGCTACTAGAACAACATTACGAAGAACACGTTGACAAACCATTCTACGATGGACTTGCAGAGTACATGAAAGACGGACCTATTCTTGCAATGGTACTTGAAGGAGTACATGCAGCAGAAAATATCAGAAAGATTGTCGGCGATACAAGCGCAAAAGATGCACACCCATCCACAATCCGTGGCCAGTACGGACACATGTCGATGGAACATGCTGATGAAGAAGGACGGTTCTACAAGAACATCATTCATGCTTCAGAGACAGAACAAGAAGCACAGAGAGAGATCGAAATCTGGTTCTCAGAAGACGAACTTTATGACTACACTGTAGCTCACGAAAACGAAGTTCGATAAAAAATCGAACACCACACCAAAGCCGTTAAAGGCTTCTTTTTCTGATTTTCTTTTTATGGCAGACAAAAAGAAACTTTATCGTTCGGAATCTGATCGAATTCTAGGAGGAGTATGTGGAGGCCTAGCCGAAACCTACAACCTTGATCCAACTCTTGTTAGATTAGTAACAATAGTGCTGATCTTCTCAGGTATTTCGCCGCTAATCTACCTTATCGCATGGCTTATAATGCCAACAGAAAGCGAAATAAACAAGTAGAAATCTACACTGGAAGAGAAAACAAAACATTAAGCGGTGTCGGCACTCAAATAGCAAACTCAATTAACGAGTTTGTGTCCCGCAGGGTTCGTCATCCACCACTTAGCATTATTTTACTTCTTTCAATTTTTCAAGATCTATTTCAAATGCTGCAACCGGCATTTCCAGCTCCCAGTTAGATCTGACATCTTCAGAAATCTCTCCGATAAATCCGACTTTCTTTCCGTTTAGGAATATATCAGCTGATCTATTTGTAGCAAACCATTGTTTTTCATCCGGTTTGATTTCGAATTCAACTCCTAGATCTCTTTCAAGAACCTGTAGTGTTTCTTTGGCTCGAGTAAAGTCAACCTCATTGTTCGAAACAACGTAACTGAGTTTTCGCCTGTTAGAAGATCCTACAGCCGAATCATCAAGCACGGCTACATCTTCTGCCTCAAAGAACTCATGAGGATAACTGTGATGTTTGTTTTGCTCAAGTACTTCAAGCATTGAAGGCAACAACCAGTTACGGGCTACCGCATAGTCTTCAGTTAAAGCATTCGCCATCTCAACAACTTCCTGTTCTGATGTATCCATCTTTCCAAACAGTTTGTCCTTACTAGATAGAATAAATGTATGGGCTTCAAGTGTTCCTGTACCAACAAGTATATCTCTGATCCTATCTGTGAAATCTTCAATATCTTTCTGGTCGGCAATCTGATCAATATCAGGCAGTTTCGGTTCAATATTATCATACCTGTGGGCAATCACAACATCTTCAATCAGATCATAATCATGCATAACATCGGTTCTATAACATGGAACTTTGACTTTGAGTTTTCCATTGCCCTTTTTTGCGCCAAATTTCATTTTCTTAAGCCTATAAACTGCCTCTTTTGGCGTCCATTGAACACCTGCAACCTCTCTCAGATAATCAATACCTAATTCTGTTTTCTCAGCTGAAAGATCCGGCATCTTCTCACCGCCTACATCTACCGATTCAATCTTTCCGCCACGTTCAGCCAATGCAGTGGTTAAAATATTCAAAGCTTTCTGAACCGTCTGTTTGTCCTTACCGGTGACATCTATGAAAATATCTGTTGTGTCTTCGGTAACTTCTGTTAACTGGTTGTTGATAATAGGTGGGAAACTCAGAACCTTTCCCTTGGAATCTTTGATTATAGGGTATTTGTCTTCATCCTCGAGAATCCAAGCATATTTTTGGCCTTTTTCGTGTTCATCTAGAATTTCTTCTAAATCCATATCCCTGTCGTATTCAAGAGGAGTGAATGCTACCTTTTCAGGTTCTACCGCTTTGTAAGTAAACGGCGGTTCTAAAGTTGATAGGTCATGAAGTCCGATCGCAAGTTTATCTCTTCTTCTACCCATGGTTTCATGCATCTTTTCCTGAAGCTGTATCAATCCATTGATTATTCGTTCTGAAAGCTCCAAGTCTCTAACTACGGCTCCACCGATGTATGGTCTCACTTCTTCAACCGAACTATCGAGCTCTAGGCCGATATTTCCTTTATGTGAGCTATAGTTTTCTAATCCTTCATCTATCTCGAAGAATCCTCTGTAAGCTCTCGCTAGACCTTCAACCGATAGAAGATCTGGCCGGTTAGGATAGACTTCAACATCCCATTTTTCGTCTTCGATATGGTTCCAGTGGGCTCCAAGCAATGATGCTTCTTCACGCAGTTTTTCCTCATTAATTTCAGTTCCTACTAGTCTGTCAAACTCATTCTTGTTGATCTCTATGTGTGCCATTTTTTATCACCTACTCTGGGCTCCATACCGGTGTTTTCTCTAGAGTTTCAATATCATTTCTGTAAAGTTCTCTGATATCTTCAATACCTGCTGCTCCTGCTGCTATTCTGCCTACTCCAAGACCCCATGCCAGCACTTTGGCTTCAAATCCCAAAAGAGGCTTTACAACTTCTGGACGGAACATTCCTGCCCCTCCAAGACCGATCCATTCATCTTCCTGATCGTCGTAGACCTGAACTTCAACACTCATTTCAGTATAAGGATAATAACTAGGGATCAGACGGAACTCCTCGTATCCCATTTTCTCAAAGAACTTGCTAATATATCCTTTCAGATTCCGGAAGCTAACATCTTTTCCGACAACTATTCCATCAGTCTGAAGAAATTCTGCTAGGTGATGTTTGTCAACAGTTTCGTTCCTGAAGTTTCTTGAGACTGTGAAGAACTTTTTTGGCAAATCATCTTCTTCGAGCTCTGAAAGCTTTCTGGCAGAAACTGCAGTAGTATGTGTTCTAAGTACGTTTTTTGCAGCTTCTTTCTCCTCCCAATCATAGTTCCAACCCGAACTACCTGTTGTCCAGCCATCTTCGTGAGTGTTTTTGATATTTTCAACCATATCACCGTATTCTGATAGATCGGTTGTTGACGGTTTTTGGAGGAAAAACGTATCGTGTAGTTCTCTGGCCGGATGATCCTGTGGCGTATAAAGTGCATCAAAGTTCAGAAGTGATGGAACTACGAAATCTCCACTCATCTCTTCGAATCCCATCTCTACCCATTTACTACGCGCATGGTCGATAATATTCTTGTAAAAATGTCTTTTACCAGTTCTCGGAGTCTTAGTTCTGGCAGTGATATTGAAGTCTTCTCCGACTTTGTCTAGATCAAGTTCTTTACCTTTATCTGTTAGAACCAAACTTCTGTTTGTCAATGTATTTGTTTCTATAAGACCTCTATCCTCATCTTCGTCTGAAAAATCTCCTGATTCTAGTCTTTTCTGTAGTTCATCATTTTCGACTTCTTTTCCCTTATCGGAGATAGTTATTTTTCCATCTTCTATCTCGATCCATCCTTTCTGTCTTGCCTTTCCTAGGGCAACATCAAGATCAAGGTCCTGAAGCTCAGAAAAAGGTTTAGACTCTTTTCTAACTCTCTCAATCAACTGGAACTCAGGCGACCCGGTTTCAAGCACTTTCTTACCTGTCTCGGATAAGGTCTGTTCTAGCTCGTTTTCTTCCTCTACCTCAATCAATCCTTTTTCTTCAAGTTCTAGAGCAGAACGGCTGACCATAGACTGATCAAATCCTTCACGGGAAAATTCTTCCACAGTTTTTGGGCTCTCAGTTTTAAGCTGTTTGAGTACCTGGAGTGCCTGCTTCGAGAGTTTCACAATTTCGATTTCGGCGATGAAACTTTAATATTTAAGCTGTCTCAAGAAAAGCTCCGAACAAAACCATGAAAAGCCCTAGACCGAGAAGCTTGGCATAATCGATCCATACCTCCTTTTCGAAATGTTCTCTATATAATGCAGCCGAGATCAATGATCCGCATACACCGGCGATAACGAAACCTGTCATCTCAAAGAATGCATGAGGTGCATAACATAAAGGACTTGGAGTGGGTTTACATGTAAACAATCCTGAACTTGATTCAATAGCATCTAGTAATCTGGCGAAAAACACTCCAAGAACAGAAGCATTCCAGGTCAGTACAAAAGCTCCAGCGGACCCAATAACTGTTGCAAGTCCCAAAATTGCTCCAAATACTGTCAAATTATTAAGAAGTATTCCTAAAAACGAGCCTCCGAAAACTGCGAAACCCGATGCTCCAACTATCGAAGACTGTAAACTAAATGACTCCGGGAATATCATTCCAAGTGCCAAGAAACCAATTACCTCTCCAATAAATATTGAACCATAGACTTGGATCTCAGGAATATGTGGAGATCCGTTTTTCTCATCTTCCAGAAAATATCTAGTAAGAGGATAAACAAGTGGTATTGAGGCAAATATAACTGCTAATAAATCAACTTCTGATGGAAATAGAAAGCTAGCTGCTCCAAATCCTATTAGAGCCGAAACTGCTCCAAGCATAATCAAAAGCGGATAATCCTCGGACCTTTCCTCTCTGTAGATCAATTCCGGCAGCATACTAAAGAAAATTTTACGTTATCGTTTAAACCGATTTTCAATCAAGGCCATAATTTGGTTCCAAAGATCTGGTTTCAAATACTCTGTCTTTCCAGGGATCGAACCTCTCATCTCTCCAGTTAGAGGCGAGTGATTGTGCATATTCTATAAGCTCTTCGTCTTGAACAGTCGGCAGCGCCGCATCCTCATCTACATAAAGTGCCATCCTATTGTGGTCTGGAAAAACATGTAACTCTATCTGGTCGGATTCAAAACCATAACCTGTCTCTCCATAAATACTGTCGGAGTTCATCGAAAAATCTAGTTCTGTGCCTACAGGCAGGATGTATTCGGCTCCTTCATCTAGATACTGTTCAAAAACTGATCTGGTTTGCATTCAACCCACTCTAGGAGTAGAGAAACTCTAGTTTTTTATACTCGTTTTCTAGATATCAAACTCAAAGTTTTCCTCTATATACTGTTCGACTTCAGGTGCTGCCTGTTGTCTTTTCTTCTGATGTTCTGTCAGGAACTCTTCGACCTTTTCTTTTGCAATCTGTTTTAATTCCCCCGAAAGCATCTCACCTGATTCATATTCTCTTCTGATTCTGGCAAGTTCTTCATCATCTTCAATTAAGTGAAACGCCAGGAGTTCGAAAACCATATCTTCTTCGATATCGGCTCCTTTTTCTCTGTGTTCTTCAAGTGAATCTTTTCCGCCGGTCTTGGCCTGATCGATCTTTTTCTTTGCATCTTCAACCGAGTCGGTCAATGCTATGTAGCTCTTAGGCTTACTTGAAGACATCTTGCCGCCTTGAAGGCCTCTCATAAACTTGTTATATGTGCTTGCAGGCTTCACAAAATCCTGTTCTCTGTACTTTCTAGCGACCTCTCTTGTAAGTCTGATATGCGGATCCTGATCAACACCTACAGGTACAACAGTTGGTTTTGGACCGCCGTTTTCAGAAAATTGAGGTCTTAGAATATCAGCATATTGTGTTAAAGCTGAAGAAATCTTGCCGGGATCTGCGTTCCCATAAGTTGCTTCGACTTCATTCTGTGTCAGATATCGTCCGAACATTTTTGATCGAGCCAGATGGTTGTTACCTGCTTTAGACTGGAAGTAAAAATCAACTTCCTCTAGGTTGATTCCAAGAGCGACATAGTTTTTGAGATATTCCTCTACTACAAGTTTCCTAGATTCTTCCAGCGACATGTCTCTAGTATTGTATGCTTCAATATCGGCAGCTGCAATCGTTACCTTAGCACCCATTTCTCTGTACATATTGATCTGATCAACCACACACTTGTGGCCAAAATGGAATACTCCTGAAGGCATTATACCTGTCATCATTGCAACTTCTTTCCCCTCATCACGGGCGTCTAGAAAGTCTTTCATACCTCTGTGACCGAAGACTATACCTCTACGAATAAACCTGTGATCCGGCATTCGGTCAGCTATTTCCTCTATAGGTTCGATTCCAAAATCTTCCATTTTCTGGTTGTACTTTCCTACTTCAACGTCGCCCCATGGATCAATATCTGGCATAATAAATCTAGCTACCCTCTAAATGTATAACTGTTATCCTTTGTATGCCCCTATTTTATACTTTCTATATCCTGTGAATCTAACTTCCTAGCTTTGAAACCAAGCATGCTCTCATAACCGTCTGTAGACATCAAGACCGGATAGAAATCTTCTTGGGCTTTAAGCTCCTCACTTTCTCTTTTTCCAAATATATCTCCTTTCACGACTTTATGGAAGTTTTCAGCTACAAAGTTCCAGTCGCCTTCAACTGTTTCATAATACTGATAGACATCCGGCTCGCTTCTGTTGAAATCTGCTTCTATAACACCCTCCGATGCTAAGAAATTTACAATTAAATAATATGCATTCTCAATGGCCTGTTCAGTTCCCTGATAACCTGCTTCAATAACTATCCCATCAGTCTGTTCGTGCAATGTACCTGATTCTTCCGGGAACAAAACTGCATTCTCCACACCAGAAGATTGAAGCAGTTGATGTGTGGTCGGATTAATCTCTGTGAAGGTTGCGAAAGGATCCGGGTACGAACGAGTTGTATGAATATCAAGAACCTTTTTGCCCTTTATCTCCTTCATTATTTTAGCTGCCAGCCTTTCCTCATGTTCGTTGCTTTCAGAATCTCCAGGAAAGTTTCTGTTCAAATCTACATCCAGAAATCTTTTATCTTGTTCAAGAGCTTCTTCATTTGCTATAATAAATTTAACTGGCTCTTGTAAATCGTAACCACTTTCAATAAAACGTTTAATAGCTTGTTTACCACATGGTTCGTCTCCATGAACACTTCCTACTACTACATATTCTGCTTCTCCTTCACCTAGTTTAGTTACTTCCATAATGTTGAACTAGAAACCAGAGTTATGAATATTTCTTCAAGGCTTCTACAGCTGCAAGATTTTCTCCGCTCATAAACCGGACAAACGCGCCTCCAGCTATCGATACATGGCTGAAATCATCCAGGTTGTGGTTGAATCTCTGGACGAGAGACGATGTATGGCCGCCTCCTATAACTGTAAAACCTGTATTCATTGCAACTGCATCAATTACTGCTTTACTTCCTTCCGGATAGTCTTCAAAAGCTCCCATAGGACCTTTCATTAGAACCGAATCAGCCTTTTCTATAATTTCTACATACTTTCTTCTGGTTGCTTGGCCTATATCCCATACCATCTCATCTTTAGGTACTTCCTCTGGCTTGTGATTACCTGAATCAGATCTTACATCATCAGGCGTTATTATCTTATCTTCGTGTTCTTCTAGCAGTTTTTTAAGACGATCAATGCCTGTGTCAAATCCGTGTTCTTCAATCCATTCAGATTTTTCTCCCAGATCATTTCCTTCTATAATCAAAGCTAGTTCGCCAGGAACACCGCCAAGAAGTACCTGATCGACTCGATCTGCCATATTTTCCACCATTCCAATTACATCGGAGGGTTTTTCTCCACCTAAAACAAGTACAGGGTTATCTAAATCATCTCTTATCTTCTGGCAGCTTTCAAGCTCTCTTTCCATTATTTTACCAGCACATACCTCAAGAAGCGGCATAAAACCAACTACTGATCCGTGTGATCTGTGAGCTGTAGAAAATGCATCTTGTACAAATATATCGAAGTACTCTGCCATGTTTTGGACAAAATAGTCCTGTGAATGAATTTTAGGTCCAGCGTTTTGTAGTTCTTCAGAAAGGAAACGGATGTTTTCTAGCATTACTACATCGCCGTCTTGCATCGAACCGATTGTATCTCCGAGTTGGGGTCCGAAAAATGTCTGGACAAAATTAACGTCTTGATCAAGATTTTCCGATAGGATCTTGGCATGTTGTTTGAGCGATAGAAAATCCTTTCGGGCCGGTCTTCCTTGGTGGGCTATAATAACTAGCTTGCCGCCTCGATCTCTAATTTCCTGAATTGTCTCGAGATAACGTTTAAACCGGACTGTTTCCTGTGGTTTTCCGTCTTCCACCGGCAGGTTTAGATCTGTTCTTAAAACAATATTTTTGCCTTCAAGATCAACATCATCAATAGTTTTCATCGCCGCATATTACGATGTATTACTCTCGTTTTTATTGGTTAGCACACCCAATGTCGAAACCAAGCCTCAAACGATTCAAAACCGATTTAACAATTACAGCGCCAACCAAATCAGAGATAGTATGTCAGAACTGATTTATGGTTGGAGTGGAGGCAAAGACTCATCTTACGCACTAAATGAATATGGAATTTCAAAAGTTGACCGTCTTTTCACCACTGTAAACAGAGATTATGATAGAGTAAGTATACACGGAGTAAGTATAGATCTGATAGAACAACAGGCCAATTCAATAGGCATTCCAGTAGAAAAGATAGACATAAGCGAAGTAGAATCAGTCGAAGAATATCAACAAAAAGCCCTTGATTTTTACAAAAAGAAAGATATATCCAAAGTAGTTTTTGCAGACATATTTCTGGAAGACAATAGAGAAAAACGAGAAGACGTAGCTAAAAAAGCAGGCATAGACATCGAGTTCCCTATATGGAAGAAAGATACCTCTAAGATGAGTAAAGAATTCATACATAAAGGTTTCAAAGCAGTTATAGCAGCTGTAAACTCCACTTATCTGGATCAAAGTTATGCAGGGCGAGAATTTGATAAGGCGCTTATAGAAGATCTAGAGGAAAAAGGTATAGATCCATGTGGCGAAAACGGAGAGTTCCATACATTTGTCTGGGATGGACCTATATTCGATAAAGCTATAGACTTCAAATTTAACGGCGTTGTCGAAAAAGACGTAGGCCAAACCATCTATTATTATGCAGATTTAGAACCTTTATGATCTAAATAGATTTGTAAGCCGAACTGAAACCGGCATCTAACAATCGTTGAGAAACCTCTTCAAAACTAGCCTTACCGGTATGATAATCCAGAGACCTGACAACAGATTCTGCCAGATCGTTTTCTCTTCCCGAAAACTCATGGTCGGCACCACGGATTTCAACAGCAGGATAATTTCCTTTCAACCTGTATTTTTCACTGATCGAATCCGCATATATTAAAAATACCTCTTCATCCAAAATTGGTCCTTCAATCTGGAGGTCTTCTCCATTTACATTTATACCTGAAGGCGTATCATATACCGTCACTGATTCAACATTGGTATGATCTCGGTAATCCAATGCTAGAACTCCTCCTGCACAGTAACCAACTAGGTGCTTTGGACCGTCTTCAAGTTCAGAATCCAATATCTGTCTTTCAGTTTCCAGCCCAGTCTTCTGAAAGCCCTCGACTAGATCTATAACTTCCGAAACGTTGTATCCTGCTTTTTCAACCTGCCTTTTCGGCCAGTAAACCGCTGGAAAATTTGCATCAACCCTGTTTCCCCCTATAAAAACTACCTTTTCCCCCATACTTGGCTTTCATATACCAAATATTGAATAGGCATATGTTCGATAAAACCAAACCAGATAAAAATCTTGTGAACATACTTTCCTAACACGTGATATACAATGACAACTAAGGGTGGACGTTTTGGACTGTCTGAAAAACGACAGCCAATCAATCACATTTAGAAACTTTTCAAAACCCCCAGTTAGTTCCAACTATAGTTCTGATAGCTTCTTAGCCCGGAATTTATCAATCTTCTCGGTTAGGTGTTATCTATGGTAGAAAATGAAAACAAGAAACTAGTTGAACTTGCAAAACGCAGAGGATTTTTCTCACAGACCGCTGAAGCATATGGCGGCATAGCAGGTTTCTACACTTTCGGTCCTGAAGGTGCAGAGTTAAAGAGAAATATTGAGACCCTCTGGCGTGAAAGATTCAACACAAAGGAAGGTCATAGAGAAATTGAGGCGCCTACAATCATGCCTAAACCGGTTTTCGAGGCATCAGGGCATCTTGACGGGTTTGATGACATGATACTGGAGTGTCCTGAATGTCAGAACTCGATCCGTGCAGATCATCTGGTTGAGGACAACACAGAGATTGAAGAGGCAGAATCTTTCTCAACAGAGAAAATCGAGGATATAATTGAAGAAAACGGCCTGGTGTGTCCTAGCTGCGGTTATGAAGTCTCAAACGTCGAAGTAGACGATTTCAATTTGATGTTTGAAACCAGTATAGGTCCTGGTTCAAGCAACCCTGGTTATCTACGACCTGAGACCGCACAGGGAATATTCACAGAGTTCCCACGTTTCAAAGAGTACATGAGAAACCAGCTGCCGTTCGGAATAACACAAATCGGTAAGTCATACAGAAACGAGATTTCTCCACGGAAATCAATTATCCGAGTCCGAGAGTTCACACAGGCAGAACTAGAACACTTCATCGATCCAAATGAAGATGAACCACGACTTGAGAAAGTAAAAGACATAGAAGTTGTGCTTTATCCCATCGGCGAACAACAGAAAGAAGACGGAGAAAAACTTCGTATGACTGTTGGCGAAGCAGTCGAACAAGAAGTAATTACCAGCGACTGGATCGCCTACTATCTTGGTGTTGCCAAAAAATGGTATGAACGGATCGGGATCGATATGGAAAGGTTCCGGTTCCGACAGCACCTCCCTGGCGAGAGAGCACACTATGCGTCCGATTGCTGGGATGCAGAATCAGAAGTCGATGGGGATTGGATCGAGATCACTGGTTTCGCATACAGAGGCTGTTATGATCTAAAGAAACATCAAGAACACTCAGGAGAAAACTTCGAAATCTTCAAAGAATATGATGAGCCTCAGACAGAGAAAGTTGCAAAGATCAATCCTGATATGAGCTGGTTGGGACCTACCTACGGAGATCATGCATCTGAAATTATAGATGAGCTTCAGAAAATGGTAGAAGTTGAACCAGAGATCTTCGAACGAGAACAGGAGCTTAGAATCCAGATTGATGAAAACACATTCAACATCCCAGTGGAAAAACTCAACTTCCAGATTGTTGAGGAAGAAAAAACGGGAGAAAGCATTTTACCCGAAGTAGTAGAGCCTTCTTTCGGTATTGATCGGATTCTTTACTCGGTTCTTGACCATGCCTATGTGGAAGACGAAATCGATGGAGAGAGTAGAACTGTTTTGCAACTAGAACCAGAAGTTGCACCTATGGAACTTGCAGTATTTCCATTGATGGATAAAGACGGGATGGGAGAAAAAGCCAGAAAACTCGCCGACAATTTACGTGAAACAGGATTATCCGTCAAATATGATGATTCTGGAAATATAGGACGGCGTTACAGAAGACAAGATGAGATCGGAACTCCTTTCTGCATAACAGTCGATCATGAAACTCTTGAAGATGAAACAGTCACTATACGGGACAGAGACTCTACAGGCCAAGTCAGAGTAGAGCTTGAAGAGCTTGAAGACACTATAGGAAGGCTTGTAAACGGAGAACTTTCGTTCTCCGGCCTTTAAATTATTTTTTTCTATTAAAAACTAGAAAATGTCTTCCCGTACGCCAGACAAACTGAGAAAAGAACTAGAACAAATCAGAAGTGATTTGGACTCGAAACAGTACGGTCACAACATAACCAACCATGCAAAAGAACTCAAAACTAATTTGGATAAAGAATACAACCAAAAAGACCTTGAGAATTTTCTAGCCGCTTATAGAGAGACTTTCCCAAATTTTTATGACAACAATCCTGTCTCTAGCACCCAGGATTACATAGAAAGATTTGAAAGCTTAGAAGAGGCCTTAGACCTCTTGATTAAAGAAAAAATAGAAGAAAATATGTAGAAAGTTTTTACAGAAGTCCTAGACTCATTCCTGCTGCATATACACTCCAATCAAGGCTTAAAGCCATTAGAAGCGCACCAATCAAGGCGACGTTTTTCATGAAGTTAACCATGTGATTCTGTTTTTCCTCGCCTTCAAACTTCCAGAAGTCGTGGAATGTTGGTGTTACAGCTGCAAGGAAGATTCCTACTAGTAGAATACTTGCTACGGGGAATGCTCCTGCGGCAATACCAAGACCTCCTGCTAGCAACATTAAACCAGATAGATAAACCAGTAGATCAGGTGCAGGGAATCCTTTAGATTCAACCCAGCCAGAAAGCTGATCTGAGTTCATGAAGTGGTTTAAGCCGCTGAATGCAAAGTATCCTCCGAAAAGGACTCTGCCGACAAGTAATGCAATTTCATAAGACATTGAATGTGTTCACCTTATTTCCAGTTGAGCTTCTAACCGTATAAAACTCACTCATCCCAAAAATAACCCTCAATGCTCAGCAAGCATCTTCATAAAACACGGTTTCCCAGTCTTTTCCATGGCCGAGTGCTCAAAATGCGGAGATGAAGCAATGAGTTTTACTTGCAAATACTGTGGTGAGAAGTTTTGCTCAAAACACAGGCTGCCTGAGAACCACGAATGTAGATCTATGGAAGAAGAGATACAGAAAAATAAGGAAAAGCAAGGTTCAGAAAAATGGTTCCAGGAAAAAGAAGTCAAGAACCCGGCCCCCTCACAGACAACTAAGAAAAGAAAGAAAAATTCTATGTTTGACGAAGTAAGAAATGTTCTTTCCAACAATTATACTCTCGGAATAATAGGATTCACAGTCTTCGTGTACATAATACAGCTAATGTTAGGAATCGGACCTGGTTCAAGCGAATTCTATGATTTACTAGTGCTTCAACCAGGACTAGAACAGGTACTTTCGCAGCCTTGGACGCTTGTGACCGTGATGTTTCTCCACGCCAACGAGTTCCATTTGTTTGCAAATATGGTGACGTTATATTTTTTCGGAACGGCTGTGGAAAAATCCATAGGTTCGAAGAACTTTCTGAAGTTCTATTTCCTATCGGGTATAGCAGCAAGCATAGGATTCGTACTATTCAGAAATATTCTATCGCTTTACCAGGGAACAAGCGTGCTTGGACCGGCAGTAGGAGCTTCAGGCGCCGTAGTAGCGATGTTCGCCGTAGTAGCGATGTTGTATCCTGAAGCAGAAGTATTGCTTTATTTTGTGGTTCCTATGAAGATAAAAACCGCTCTCTATGCTTTCGGAGGATTTGAACTGTTTAATTTACTTGCCAAGTCCGCAGGAATCTATCTTCCACTGGTTGGAGGTTTTGCTTCTTCAGCACACCTAGCAGGTCTACTTGCAGGCATATGGTACGGTCGAAAGCTTCAAGACAGGTATCAACGCAAAACAAGTGTTTTCAATCCTTTAGGATACTAATCGGAAGATTTTTATGGCTGTTTACCTATTCTAAACCATGGCTATAACTTTTGAAGGCGCAGCAAAGAATTTTGATATTGAAAGACATTATCTAAAAGGCGTTATAGGAGAAGGTTATTTTGCGCCCTTAGTGAGCTCGGAAAACTCTCATGAACGCAGGATAAGAATTCATCCTTCAGCAGCACCTTTTGATCTAAAAGATGATATTTCAGGAACCTATCAATCACCTTTCTCTGGTGAATGGTTGTCGGCCCAAATAGTCTATGATGAAGAAATTGAAGATATGAATGCTGTGCTTGAAACCGATCTAGGATATAACAGAGAACCTATAGAGGATGAAAGAGTTCTGGTCTCATACGGAGAACATATCTTAAACGACAACTATGATGCCGATCTATTGACTTAAGGAGTAACTCGATCAACTTCATAGTAAGTTACCTGGCGTTCAGAATCCACTACCGCCCATAGCATCTTTGCACGGATGTTCTGAGCAAGTCTAACCGCTCTGGACATATCCTGGTAGTCTTGTTTGAAGTTCTCAGGTACTGCCTGTACAATCCATTTGGTATGTTCGCGGTCCTCTTTCGGTCCTTCCTTGTAAGGATTAACTCCTCTAGGATACACACGGAAATGTGCCCCAAACTTGAAACCTGTCTTTACAATATAACCTCGCTCTCTTAGATTAGAGTATACCGCATATTTGTGATCAAAGTCCTCATCCATTTCGGAGAAAATCTGATACATTTCATTGCGTTCTAGGTTTTGTCCATCAGACTCAACTTCAAGTTCTTTTCTTTCAACTAGATGAAGTGCTTCGACAAGAGATAGTTCAAGATAGCCTTCATCCACAAACTTTCCATAGTAAAACTCGTTGTGAACACTATCGGCATCTTCTTCGTCCCATATCTTAACACGAGTGTCTGCAAGTTTTCCTGTAGATATCATAACTCAAAGACAAGAACCGATCTTTTTAAACTCGAACTAGAAATCTCCAAGACCGCTCTGATCAGCTTCCTTTCTTATCCTTTGAGCCGTACTCCAACTTTCTCTGGTTTCTTTAGGCAAACCTCCTTTTTCTTCAACATATTTTTCTAGAAACTCAATTGTCGGAGAATCATGCGGATAACCTGATTTGAAATCATAACCGTACTTTTTCTTCAGTTGATCTATGTGGTTTTCTCTAGCCGACTTTGCGATTATGGATGCTGCAGATACAATAGGAAAGTTGTCGTCCGCTTCATGTTCGGCTATAAAATCTCTGTTTTCAAACTTGGCAGGTAGTTCTTTTTTCATCTTCCTGATAAACCTATCTCCATCAGGTTCTGGAAGATCAACTATTATTTTATCGGCATCTGAACGCTCAATTACATCCGTAAAACCCTGGATTTCGATCTCATTTAGAGTCATCACTTCCCTCAGCTCATCAATCTCTGAAGCTGTGATTTCTTTCAAAAACGGTTTTCCCTTTTTCCTGAGCTTCTTAGCCAAACTTTCTCTTTTTTTATCGCTGAGTTTCTTTGAATCTTTTACACCTAGATCTTCAACATCGTCTAGGTATTTCTCATCAACCATGAATCCGCCTATAAACATACTTCCAATTACAGGACCTCGTCCTGCTTCATCCACTCCTAGAACTTTTGCCATAGAAAATATGTTTATACCAGCGATGTTTTATGATTTGCTTCGAGCCGACAGGTGATAGTTTAAAAGAATGAACATCGATTCTATATTTAGAACCCTTAGCGGGGTGGAGCAGTCAGGAGTGCTCGTCGGGCTCATAACCCGGAGGTCGGTAGTTCAAATCTACCCCCCGCTAACTATATTCTAAATTAAATACATCATATTTACAACCTACTAGAACGCAAATATAAGCGTGATAGCCCTAACACATTTTGTATTCGGTCTTTCCTTAGCTTATATACTCGATAAGCGACTTGTTACTGCTTCAGCTTTTGCTCTAGTCCCAGACTTAGATAAAACATTTACTTTCCTATATCCGTTTACTTCTGGAGGTATAATGCACTCACTAATAGCAGCAACCGTATTTACACTTCTTGTCTATATATACACAGAAGATCGTGTATCCGCAGAGAGCTGTGCTCTAGGTTATATTGTATCAGGACTTGGGCTTGACCTACTGACCAGTTCTGGCGTTCCGGTTTTCTTTCCGCTTCTAGGAAAGATTTCGGTATCTATTGCAAGCACAGACGCCATCACATTTAATTTAGCAATAATAATACTTTCTCTGATCTTAATGTTTGGAAAAAAGCATGGAATGTTGTCTATAGACTTTGCTAACAAACTATGAACTTTACCGGAACTGCTGGAAACCAATCCGTTAACTTAAATAAAGGCTTATACATTTGTATAATTATCGTGGGGACGGGAGTAGAAAATGAATAGAATCGGTAGACCGCAATGAAGAAACTAGGAAACGTCTTAATTGAACTAATGCAGGATCTCTCTAGGATATCCACGAATGGATCGGCCCAAGTTAGAATTAACCAGCATCTTTGCGATCCTGAAGATTTTGAACGACTTTTCGGCTATTTTTCTAGAGGCACACTGCTCGAACGCCTTGATCTAGAAGCAGAGTCTCTTGAAACTCGACTTGAATGTGTTTGCGGGTATGAAGAAGCTATCAACGACCCTAATCACGGCGGATATGACAGATGTCCTGAATGTGGACAGTTTGCAGATGTCAAAGACGACGAATATCAGCTTGTTAGTCCTGATCCGGAAAAAGCTGGTTTAAGAAAGAGTATTCGATTCTAATAGAATGCCTTAAAAATATTGGACCTTCTCATCTTTTTACAAACCTACCGGAGTTTAGATTATCTCTATCTCTAATGTTTATGGGCCGGTAGCTCAGTCTGGCAGAGCGCTTGGCTCTTAAGCCCCTCAAGTTCTCTAATATGAGAACGAGGAAAAAGAAGATTTAATCTTCGGCAGAGTCACCAAGTGGTCGCGGGTTCAAATCCCGTTGGGCCCATTCTACTAACCGTTCAGTGGGCATCAAGCGAGACGAGGTACAAACGAAGCCTCTCACGTATTTTCCAAAGCCCGGTAGACGACCTGTATAGAGGTCACGCTACCCAATGAATCCAAATGAAATCGTGTCTCTCCCCAGATCCTTCTCTACCAAAAAGTGAAACAACAACTATGTCATCCACACAATACGTTAACGTTCCTCGAAGCCTACAAAATCTAGAAAACGAGATACACCCAGACAATATCGAAGCTATACGAGAATTTGTGAATCACCAAGCAGCAGAAGGGATCAGCGACACACAACAAACCCGCCAGATCCAGTCATTCAAGACTATGTTGAAGAAGTTTGCTCCCGATGGGTTCCGCTTACGAGGCGCGACTGAATCTGAGCTCAAAGCAATTCTCGCAGGACTAAACCGCAGTGACTACGCAGACGCTACCAAACACAAATTCAAGGGCTCGATCAAGAAGTTCTATAAGATCGAGAACGGCGGAAACGAACACCCTGAGAAAGTCGGCTTCTTCAAAGTTACAAGAAAGAAGGAGACACCAGTCACACGGGATGACCTGTTCACGGACAAGGATCGGAAGCAGTTATTTCGAGCGTTCAGCAGTACACGGGATCGTGCTTTTGCAATCGCACTTTACGAATCAGCAGCACGGCCTGGAGAATTACTCGACTGCAACATTAGTGACTTCACCTCGAACGGTAAAGGCGACTTCATCTTTCTTGAAGGGAAAAAGTACAGTCCTGACCGAACCAACCAACTTGTCCGAGCTGGACGGACTATCCGTGAATGGCTAGCCCAGCATCCTCTCGGTGGAGAACTTGGTGATATTGAAGATCCTTCTGCCCCACTCTGGGTAAAAACCGAACAACAGGCCTGTAAGAACTGTGGCGAAATCCCTCACCACCACGAAGATCACTGCAACTACGAACCGGATTTAGGTGATCGACTGAATTACAGCAGTTTCTATCGACGATTCAAAGAAGCCTGTAAACGAGCAGAGCTACCTGAAAACAGGCGTAGGCCGTATAATCTGCGGCATACTCGTTTGACTGAGGTGGCTACGTTCATGGGTTATGAGCAGTTGAATAAGTTTGCTGGTTGGAAGCCGGGTAGTGACAGGGCCAAGGTCTATGTCCATCTCAACAATGATGATGTCAACAAAGCGATCAGAGAAAAATACGGTCTCTCAGGTGGGGAAGATGAGGAGACGGAGGTTCAGTGCCCGTTCTGCAGCACGGTCAATCAGACGGGTCACAGTGAGTGCCGGAATTGTGGAAGACCTCTCTCAATTCAAAGCGAGTCTGAGAAAGAGGAGAAACAAGATGTCTTGGAGCGGTTGTCGGAGCTCGAAGAGAAGGGTGTCCTGGATAAATTGGATCAAATCGATCTCTAACGAACACCGGTCTGTCGCGGATTAAATCAGCGCTCCATGACTAATTGCTGGGTATGAGGATTGCATCAGGTGAAGTATTCGAGGCGGAAGAACTGCTGGAAGAAGTCGGCTCTTGGAGTGAGGAAGAGATCGAAGAACTGCCCCGGTTCTATAGGGAGAAGGCAAGGGAATACCAAGAGTGGCTTACGCAGCAAGGCCTGGAATAACAAGTTTCCCGATCCACTCCGGTATTTGAATGGGTGAGGTACTTCGACTACGAACAGATCGATGATGGGGAGAGCAGTTTCCCTTTGGAAGGCTTTGATGTCGACGAGTTCCTCGAAGAATCTCAACACCAGGAAGAAGAGCGGTTAGAAAGAGAGGTTGAGCAGATATTTGAGCAACTCGAAGAACGAGATCGGATCCATGAGGAGGCTTTGACTGAGTTAGAGTCCAAACTGGAGTGGTACATCGATCGATTAGAAGAATTGTATTTTAGAGGTCTTCAAGAAGGTAAAGAGGATTTGAAGGAACGGATTAAGGAGTTTTACCGCGAGATCAGGTTGGAGAAACGGGAGTGGTGGCGTGACCGGCAAAAACTGGAGAAAGAACGCCGTCAATTAGAGAAAGAAATGAGTGAAATCGACGATATTGATATCTCCGAACTCTTGTAGTCTTTTGACGCCTATTTTTTTACCAATTCTATCTCTCGTGTTTTGCCTTTGGAGCCTCCGTAATGGTAGTCGGCTGTAATTAGGTTGAGTTGTTCTAGTTGTTTGAGGAGGTCACTAATTCTTCGATTGGAGAG
>Ga0136594_1000057_pt1 | contig 36810 bp, 39 predicted proteins | sample AntDeeMetagen472_FD_104794 | JGI IMG/M metagenome (GOLD analysis project Ga0136594, IMG submission 104794) | Saline lake microbial communities from Deep Lake, Antarctica - Metagenome TFF #472 | ecosystem: Environmental > Aquatic > Non-marine Saline and Alkaline > Saline | place: Antarctica: Deep... | reverse complement strand
TTGGTCGCGTCTCAGAACCGTTTAGACTTCACCTCCAGTAGCCTCAACTGATGCAGTGCAGTGAATCTTCTCGTGGAGTGATTCACACAGTACCTCATTGAAGAACTGGTTGTAGTGATCTGGGTCTTGGTATTTCACCAGTCGGAGCTGAAGCACTGCATTCAATCCATCCCGACTCCACTGCATCCAGTCTCGCTTGCACCGTTTAGCGACTTCTCCCATTGCCCGTTCGACGGGATTCGAGGTCCACCGTACCTCGATCCCGTCGAGTGCTTTCTCCGCAAACGTCTGCATCGATGGTAATCCCTGCCGCAAGTACGCTGCTGCCTTCTCTGAGCCGAACTGGCTCAATTGCCAAGTCGTCTTCTCTATCCGGTCACGTGTTCGGGCGATCCGCTCGCGGATCGCCGAATACTCCTCTGCTGGACGGTGTTTTTCCACTGAATCCTTCAGATGGAACAACTCACCACTCACATCTGAGATTATCTCTTTCCGTGTCTCCAGCTCCAGTGCACCATCAACAGATAGCCTGTGTCTGAGCGACCGTGGAACATGAGCCAAATCAAGTTGGTGATAACGGTCTTCGGCGGTAAAGGCCGTCACAAGTCTGTCTTCGCTATCACTGACGACCGCTGTGTCGTCAGTGATCGCGTTCTGCTCGTCAAGGTCAGCCGCTATGTCGGTCCAGTCAGCATTTACCGAGACATCGAGCACAGATCGAGTTTCACCATCATCGTCTTCCGCGAGTGTGATCTGAACTTCGTGCTGACTACGGTCGTCATCCTGACTATGACACTTTGTCCCGTCAGGGATGACGGTGTCAGCTTCCGTACCTGGAATGTGGTCAGAAACAAACGATGAGAGTTTCTGGCCGTACTCTTTGACTCGTCGCTGGATGGTATCGGGCGACGGCGTCTTCTCGAAGCCGTCGCCCGCCGAGGCTGCGTCCCGATACGAGAGTGTTGTAGCGAGATCAGCTGTTTTGAGAGAGATATCCTCTTGATAACATTTCTTCCCATCGAACTGGATGAGTTCCTCGACAGGGCGGAAGTGAGACTGTTCATCTTCGCTGGCGGCTGTGTCTTCGACGTAGTCCAACGAAAACGTGTGCTCGCCGGCGGTAGTCACCGCCGAGCGAGTACACGTCGCGGAGCGTTGAAATCTCTCGGTTCCGTTGCCGTGGACGTGTTTTTTACCACAGAAGTTCTCGACGAGACGCTCGTTGAGGCACTCGACAAGTGCCTCAACGAGGATAGAAGTGATATTCTGCTTAGCGAGCACCTCACTGATTACTGCGAGTGGATACTGTTCGGTAGGATCAATCGTCAGAGCCAATTGGACGGTGAGTGTAATCTCAATCGGGGACTCTTCCATTCCAACATCGGATCAGTCCCCTTCCTGTGAGGTATCAACTTCTACTTCGTTGCGGTGAGTGGTGATCTAGTTCTAAACGATCTTGCGACGCGACCGAGTTATTGACGATTATATTACGCAAGGGTACCAAGTGAAAAGTCAAGGGGAGCGAAGCGCCCGAGTGAAGGATAAAGATTGGGGATCGGCTCTCGGACACATCGTTGTCGCCCTGTTAACTCTTTGGTGGACTCTCGGAATCGGAAACGTTGCCTACGCGGCGTACAAGCGATATACGGCTGATGAAGTAACTATCAAAGTAGACGCCCAAGACGACGTCTGAAGCGCCGCATCGCGAGGTGAGTAACGATGAATACAATCCGTATTTTTCGGCTGGTAGCCGCGACAGTGACGATTGCGTTTCTGTTGACGCTTTATCTGTTTCACACTGGGCGCGTGGATCTCTCGCTTGCTCCACCGACGATTATACTGTTACTATCATTTTCACTGGCATTCTATGTCGGTCTCTATCATGATTTCGCTCGGGAGAATCCGATTCGTCGAACTGTCGCCATCGGAGTCGTATCCGTGATTCTGGTTGCGTCCCTGATCTGGATTGCCGTTTCCGTTCTGTTCGGCGGAATAGCTGCTGTCTTTGAAATTCGAAACGGTCGCGTGATTCTTCCCCCTGAGGAATTCTTACCCGATTGGTGGCTTCTCGTTCTCCTCGTTCCAGCCGGGATTTCACTTGTTAGTGGTGCGGTACTAGATACCGAAAGACCGTCGTATTCCGCTCCGAGCGGGCTGCATGAGTTGGCTGAATCACCCATCTATTTCGCTCTCACTTGCACTATAATCGGGTTATGGAGCGTGCTTTTCGTCGGGTTGAACATGGTGCAACGAATCGTGATCATCGCTCCGATTTTCGAGGAGTTACTGAAATTCGGTGTCGCATTGACTATCGGCGCAGCCATATTCGGTAGATCGATCTATTCTCGCATCGCTATCGCTCTCGTAATCGGCTGTATTTTCGGTCTGGTCGAACACTCGAGCACGTACGCCGGAGAACCGGACATACTCTACCTGTATCGCGTTCTGTTTCACTCGGTTTTAACGATGATTTCCGTTGCGGTTTACACTACGTTCGAAGAGCGGAATTTGAACGATTTGCTCTGGATCGCTCCGATTTATCCGATCGTTCTGCATTACCTGAACAACGCATTCGCCGTGCTTTCCGGAGTGGTATTAGCTACGACGCCGGAAGGAACGCAACTGGTCGTCTCTATTGTGTTCGGTGGGCTGGTTCTCCTTCTCGGAGTGGCGTTGCTGAGTATCGCAATCACACGGCACAGTCTTGCAGCGGTACTCCATCGTGAGCCGTATCTGTTCCTGAGAGGCGTGCTATGATATCGGATCTCACTGCCACTCTCATCGCCGACTGTACAGCGGGACAACGGAACGCGTCTTCGGCCGACGCTGGGAGTCCGTCGTCTGGCCCTCCGCTCGAACCTCAGTAGTGTCCAATCGCGTCAGACGGGTCTCCAAAACGGTATCTCGAAACGAGGCTGCGTGTCGGCTCACTCTTGCTCGCCGAGATTCCCCCACTGAGGTAGTCCCGTCAGTTCAGGCCATCCGCTCATCGAGGGCCGCCTCGGTGTAGCGCCGATCGCAGTTCAGACACTGGTACCCGCCCTCGATGTGCGCGTAGAGGCGCTCCCCGCAGTGCTGACAGCGGCCGTAGGGCTGGACCATCTAGTTCGGTATGAGGCACCCTACCGTGATAAATACGGTGCTTACACACGCTACGGGTCGCCTAACCGACGGAACTACCGCCTCTCGGCCCTCGACATCGACTATGGACGACCACACCCGCGACCCGACCGTCGAGCCGCCGGCCGGGAATCCGACCGGCTGGGATCCGTCCGCGGGTCGCTGGGAGCACGCGACGCTCCGCCGGGCGACCGACTGCGGCGTTCGGCTGTTCAACGACAGCGCGTACCACGAGTCCCATGACTGTTTCGAGGCCGAATGGTACAACTACGGAGCCGGCACCGCGGAGAGCAAGTTCTGCCACGGGATGGTCCAGGTGGCTGCGGGAGCCTACAAACACGTCGATTTCGAGAACGACGACGGCATGCGGAGCCTCTTCGAGACGGCACTGCAGTACCTCCGTGGCGTCCCGAGCGACTACTACGGAGTCGACGTGCTCGCGGTCCGAGCCGCGCTCACGAACGCCCTCGAGGAACCGGCTGCTATCGACGACTGGCGGATACGACTGGACGACGAGCGACCGACCGCTCGAGCCGTCGAGTACGAATACGCCGACTCCCTCGAGGAGTGAGGCGACTCCCTCGAGGAGTGAGGCGACTCGCAGCGTATCGCGGTCGTGCTCGAGTCCGTCCGAGCGAAGAACCGGACGCGATCCGCGATCGGTCGACGCTGTGAAGGACCGAATCGCCTTTCCCCTTTCAGCCGAACTAACTAGTAATGAGAGTCGCACAGTTGGGGTCGGGAACGCCGGAAATCGCAGTCGTGGCGGGCGTCCACGGGGACGAACCCTGTGGCGTCCGGGCGATCGAACGCCTTCTCGACGACCGCCCGACCGTCGAACGGCCCGTCAAACTCATCGTCGCCAACGAACCGGCACTCGAGCGACAGGTGCGGTTCGTCGACGAGGATCTCAACCGCGCGTTCCCCGGCAGTCCGGACGCGACGACGCACGAGGGACAGCTTGCACACGAACTCGTCGACGAACTCGACGGCTGTCTAACCTTCTCGATGCACTCCACGCAGAGCCACGCCGACCCCTTCGCGATCGTCAACGGGGTCAACGAGACGGCCAAAGATATCGTCCCGCAACTGCCCGTCGCGGCGATGGTCGAGACGAGTAACTTCGCGGAGGGACGACTCTTCTCCGCGATCGACACCATCGAAGTCGAGTGCGGACTGCAGGGATCGGAGACGGCCGCCGAGAACGCCGACCGACTGACGCGATCGTTCCTCACCGCAGTGGGCGCGTTGCCCGGCGACACCGTCCGCCGCGACCTCCCAGTCTACCGGCTCACCGACGTCATCCGCAAGGATCAGGCCGACACCTACGAAGTGTTCGTCGAGAACTTCACCGAGGTCGAGGCCGGCGCGCCGTTCGCCGCCGCCGACGGCGAGAAGCAGGTCGCCGACGAGTCGTTTTACCCGGTCCTCATGTCGTCGAACGGCTACCGGAACGTCTTCGGCTACAGCGCCGAGAAAGTGGACGTGCTCGAGACGCCCGCGACGGCTGACTGAGCCAGCACCCACGATACACACCTGCCCACCTTCGTTCCTCCCCTATTCCGTCCCTGCTCTGCTCCGTTCTTGTTCTGCTCCGTCCCTGCTTTGCTTCGTTCCTCCCTTACTCCATTCGCCCGCATAGCAGGCCGCAGTTCCAACATCGAGAGTGCCGATGGCGCAAGGCATATCCCCCACACTACCGTATAGGTATGTATGGAATTCCCACCGAACCAGGGTCTCGATCAAGAGGAAGTCGACGAGCAGGTCGCCGAAGCGCTCGAGGAGAACGAGGTCGTGCTCTTCATGAAGGGAACCGAACTGATGCCCCAGTGTGGCTACTCCCGCAAGGCGCTCGGGCTGCTCGACCAGCACCGCGACGAGTTCGAAACCGTCGACGTTCTCGAGTCGCTCGATGAGTTCCGGCGGGCGCTGTCCGAACGCAGCGACTGGGAGACTATCCCGCAGACGTTCGTCGATGGCGAATTCGTCGGCGGCTCCGACATCCTCGAGGAACTCGAGGAGCGTAATGAGCTCGCTGAGACGCTCAACGCCGCGTAACGATACGAATACGCCATTTATCCATTTAATTTGATATTTCACACATTTAATAGCAGGTCATATAAGTCACGCCCTCGTACTAGACGATCACGACTACCGCCGTACACACCTTCCCCACAATGTCAACAGAGGAATCCAGACACGTATATCGGCTGCACTCGACACTCGAACTGCCCCTCGAAGACCTTCGCGAGCATATCGACGAGGCGAAGTACCCTGACGGGATCAACGACGTCGAAATCACGCGACGGAACAATACGCTCATCCTCAAGGCCGTCGCCGAGGACCAGTCCGTCAGTAAGTACACGCCGACGGCACAGCTCAAGGCCAGCGTCACGGAAAATCGGGTCTATGAGGAAGATCCCGACGAGCGGCGACAGAAGTCCTTCAGCTGGGACGAAGAGGAAGAAGAAGAGATCGAATCCGAACTCGTCGAGTTCGCCGCCTTCAAGGGCGACCGAGAGACCGTCCTCCAGAACTCGCTGTTGCAATACGAGATGTTCCTCGTTCTCTGTGAGATCGCCGAAGCGGCCGAGAAGGGCACCCTAACCGCAATTTCGGAGCGCAACGGCGACCTCGAAGCGACCCGGATCGTCGACGGCGAACCCCGCCCGGCCGACATCGAAGTCGTCGAAGGGCCCCGCGATCACGGCTCGGGCGAGGGCGGCGTCAACTGGCGGGACAACAAGTTCATCACGGACTGATACGGTCTGTTGTAACGATTACCCGGAGCAACCGCAGGACGGTTCGAGGTTGCGTCGGAAATGACTTACAACGGCCCATATGAACGAAGCGGGAACCGATCGCTCGCCCCGACTCATCGACGACTAGCGGCGAGGTCATCGACGCCTCGGCAACGCGATCCTGAATCTCCGAGTTCGAACAGCGTTCATCGCGACCGAATAGGTCTATATCCTCCTCGAGCCTGTACGACCCCCTCCATGGAACCCCGCACCAGCCGACGGCGATTCCTGACGAATGCGGCCGTCGGCGCGACGACGGGTCTCGCCGGCTTCGCGAGACGGTCTCGAGCCGACGATGCCACGGCGCCGAACGCACTGGACGCGATCGATCGAGTCCCGAACGCGGTCGGCCTCGAGACGGTGGTCGACGGACTGGAGATGCCGCTAGCGCTCGAGTTCGCCCCCAGAGCGAATCGTCGATACGTCGCCGATCGCGGTGGCCGCATTTTTGTTCACGAATCGGACGGGCTCCGCGACGAGCCGTTTCTCGACCTGCGCGACACCGTCCGGACCGGTGGCGAACGCGGGTTACTGGGCATGACACTCCATCCGGATTTCGCCGAGAACCGCCGGCTGTTCGTCCACTTCAGCGCACCGCGTCAGTCTGGAACGCCGGCGGATTTCGACCACACGGGGATCCTCGTGTCGTTCCGAGCGACCGACGACGGAAGGAGGGTTCGCCGAGACACCGGCCGCGTCGTCCTCGAGATTCCCCAACCGGCGGACTTCCACAACGGGGGCGATCTCGCGTTCGGACCGGACGGGTTCCTCTACGTCGGCATCGGCGCGGGCGGCGGCGGAGGCGGCGGCGGTCAAGATGTTACGACGGACGTTCTGGGTAGCGTCCTGCGACTCGACGTCGACGATCGGACGGCCGATCGAGCGTACGCCGTCCCCGACGACAACCCGCTCGTTGGACGGACTGGCCTCGACGAGTACTACGCGTGGGGTTTTCGGAACCCCTGGCGGCTCTCGTTCGACGACGGCGACTGCTTCGTCGCGGACGTCGGCGAGAGCGACTACGAAGAGGTCAACCGCCTCGAGAAGGGCGGGAACTACGGCTGGAACGTCAGAGAGGGGACCCACTGCTACCGGGAGGATACCTGTCCGGACCGCTCCGCCGAACGCAACGGCGGCGGCGAGCCGTTCCGCGATCCGATCATCGAGTATCCGCACCCACCGACGGAATCGGCGGTCAGCGGCGTGTCGGTCATCGGCGGCTACGTCTACCGCGGTTCGACGCTCCCGGCGCTGGAGGGCGCGTACGTCTTCGGCGACTTCCTGCCCGAAGGGCGGCTGTTCGCAGCCACTCGACCCGATGACGGCGACGGACTGTGGCCGACCACCGTCCTCGAGATCGACGGCGAAACGTCCCTCGAGCGACTGCTCTCTTTCGGTCGCGATGACGAGGGAGAGGTGTACGCGCTCGGCACGGCTACCGGCGGGGGCGGGGTCTTTCGCGTGGTCCCCACCGAGTGAATACGCCTCGCACGATCCACGGACACCGCGGTCAGACGCCGGTGACGCGAATCCCGACGGGCGAGGAGAGTCCGCCTACTGGGGCCATCCAGCCGGCGATAGACGTTTGTAGTCCCGATAGCGAACGACGAGTATGGACGATCCGGGCCCGTACGCGCTCCTCGGTCGTCTCGCCGTGGCGGCCTTCGTGATGATCGCCCCGACGCTGTGCTTTCTGGGACTGGTCCGGGGACTCGAGCGGCTGCGGGACGACGATCTGATCAACGAGTGGGCGCGGACACGAGGAGGTGACGACGCTCACGACATCACGGAGTACGACGACGTACTCGCCGTGGTAGCGAACGAGATTGGCGTCGAGGCCGACGGCTCGTCGACGGTTCGGTGTCCCGCGTGTGGAACGGTGAACCGAGCGGGCATGACGTACTGTCATGGCTGTCAGCACCGACTCGAATCGTCCTGACGGCTGGTTCGACGCGACCCGGTTTGAGTCGTCCTGACGACCGGTCCGTCGTAGCCCCGTTCGCTCGTTACTCGAGTCGGTCTTCCCACTCCGCGGCGGTCATCGACTCGCCGGTGACGCCGTCCGGTCCCTGCGCGGCCAGTAACGCCGCGGCATCGTCCATCACGTCGGGTTGCAGGATCTCCTGGCGTTCGTCGTCGGGGAGATGTTCCCAGATCCGCGTGTTCACCCGACCGCCGGGATCGATCGCGTTGACGTTGATTCCGTCGTCCTCGACCTCGAGTGCGACTCCCTGCGTGAACCCCTCGAGGCCCCACTTCGACGTGATGTACGCTGCGGCGTCCGGAATCGCGTAGCGACCGAGACCGGAAGAGACGTTGATGATCTGTCCCGACTTCTGTCCCCTCTCGAGCATTGCCTCGAGGACGCGTTTCGTGAACAGATAGACACCTTTCACGTTGACGTCCATAATCCGGTCCCACTCGTCTTCGCTCGTCTCGACCAGTGACCGGCGCTCCTCGCCGAAACTGAGCCCCGAGATCCCGGCGTTGTTGATCAGCGTATCGATCCCGCCGAAGCGGTCGAGCGTCGACTCGACGACGCGGTCGACGGCATCGGCGTCGCGAACGTCCGCCGGCGCGACCAGCGTCTCGCCGTCCGCCGCGTCGGCCACGGCCTCGAGGTCGTCTTCGCTGCGGGCCACGAGGACGATGTTCGGCCCGAGTTCCGAGAGGTGCAGCGCCATCGAGCGTCCGAGTCCCTTGCTCGCGCCGGTCACGATGATCGTCTCGTCGGTGAGAGTCGCCATGGAGTGATCGTCGGTATCCACAGAGTAATACGTTCCCCAGTGAACGCCCGCTCGAGTCGATCGAAGCGAGATGTCGGCGACCGATCGTCCGCCGTGGATCGTCAGTCGCCGGTGATCGGACTGGTCTGTCGAACGTCCCGCTCGAGGCGCTCGGCGTGGTCGAGTCGAAAACGGCGCGCATCCGCGGGGGAAACAGGTCCAAGCCCGTCAATTTCGTGTGATACGGGCTCGTAGGCGGCGATATCAAACCCCATCCGATCGAGGTAGGACCATACCGCGTCCGACGCGACACCCTCTCGGATCGCGGCGGTGACGTACTCGATGACCGCGTCGAACTCCGGGAGGACGATCGCGTCCTCGGTCACGGAACCGGTCCTCCCCTCGATTCGCACGTCGGCGTCGCCGAGGTGACCGACGATTTCGGCCACTCGATCGGCCAATTGGATGATCTGACTCGGAAGGGCAGCGTCGGGTGAGCGCCACTCGACGGTCCCAAACGTGTCGCGGAACTGAACGGGCGTCCACACCGCGCTTTCAGGGTCGAAGTTCGACTCGATAGTCGCGCGGTCGGCTCCCGCCTCGATGGCCGCCGTCACGAACTCCTCGTATCGCCGCTCGAGACGCCGGGTCCACTCCTCGGTATCGTCGACGTAGGGCCACAGCCGACCCTGGTGAGGGACGCCGTCGTACGCCATCCAGCGGTAGAGTTTCGATCGAGCCCCGACGGCCAGGTTTCGACCCCGGAAATACGGCGAGGAGTTCGCCAGCGCCAGTGCGGGATCCAGTGCGATGAGCGCGTTCAGCTGGTCGATCTCGCGTCCCGGTTGTTGTTCGACGTGGATATGGGTTCCCGCACAGTGTCGGACGTACTCGAAATCGTCGCCGATGACGCGGTCCTGGATTCTCGTCCTGTCGCTCGCGCGGTCCGGAATCTCGCCGGCGTGTATCGGCGTCGCGAGCGGGACGAGTCCCCGGTCGAGTTCGTCGGCACGTCGCACGACGCTCTCGACCCGGTCGAATAGCTCGTCGCGCAGCTCCGCCGTCGTCTCACACGGCGTCGTTTTGATCTCGAGCAATGGTTCGACGAACTCCCGTTCGGAACCCGCCGACGCGTCGACGAGCTCTCCGGGTTCGACCAGTCGTCCATCATTGTCGACCACCCAGTACTCGACTTCGATGCTCCGTCGTATCGGTTCGGATTCGTGTGCTACCACAGTTGTCTCGGTTGCGATTTTGACTCGGGAGATCGCTGGGTCGTTCAGTTCACGTACCACACATTGCCTTGCTACTTACCCACACACCACCCTCCGTGAACATCACACAAGAATTTTTCGCGGAAGGAAATATTCGCGCCCACATATATCCAATTGAACCCTGTTCGTCCTCTTCTTCGACCAATCTGTATACGTTCGGCCGACCAACCGATCGCGAATAAACTGGGCGACGAATCGGGCGTTCGTGGCCGTTCGCTGGTCAGACGGTCCGTGCCGTTGGAGGGCGAAAATTGCCGTCAGCTCCGACATTGTTCCCCGTTCCGCCATCCGACTCGAGTCCTCGGTGGGAGTACGAAAACACGGTGTACGATCTCCCACGTCGACGCATCGTTGTCGATTGACCCGCGACGACCCACGCGGTCCGGAATGCCGACAGAGTTTTCCGGCGACCCAAAGGATTTACACCTCCTAATTATATCTAATTACGAGATGGCTGAGAACTTCCCCGACTACGTGAACGTCGACTATTCCGACGGCGACGGCGAAGATCCCGAGACATATCCCCACATTCAGGACAAAATTGAAAAAGCGATCGAGGTCACCCGTGAGGGCCTAGAAGAGTACGAGAACCCGGCGGTCATGTGGACCGGCGGCAAGGACTCGACGCTCACGCTGTACTTCATCAAGGAGGTCGCCGACCGATTCGATCTCGAGGTACCGCCGGCGGTCTTCATCGACCACTACCAGCACTTCGACGAGATCCACGACTTCGTCGACCACTGGGCCGACGAGTGGGACCTCGAGGTCATCTACGCGCGCAACGAGGACGTCGGCGAGTACGTCGACGAACGCGGCCTCGAGCCCGGCGACGACATCGACATCTCGGAACTCTCCGAGCACAACCAACACCACGTCGAGAACATCCTCGAGTACGAGGAGGACGAGTTCCCCTTCCTGCTCGACACCTACGTCGGTAACCACCTGCTGAAGACGGTCGCGCTCAACGACGCGCTCGAGGAGTACGATATCGACGGCGTCATCTCCGGCGTCCGCTGGGACGAACAGGAGGCCCGCGCCGACGAGACGTTCTTCTCGCCGCGCCACGATCCGGACATCTACCCGCCACACGACCGCATCCAGCCCATCCTGCAGTTCGACGAGGCTGCCGTGTGGCAGGCCTTCTGGAACTTCGTGGTCCCGGACACGGTCGAGAACTTCCCCGAGGAAGGCTACGTCCCCGAAAGCGACACCGACCTCCCCGAGGGCGTCGAACAGGACGACATCCCGATTTCGCCGAAATACTTCGCCGGCTTCCGCTCGCTGGGCAGCGAAGTCAGCACGGAGAAGGCCAACGAGGATCCCGCCTGGCTGCAGGACCTCGAGGGGACCACCGAACGCGCGGGCCGCGCCCAGGACAAAGAGGACCTGATGGAGCGCCTGCGCGATCTGGGCTACATGTAGGCTGCCTCGCCGCGATCGTTGACTGACACACAGCTACCGATTTTCTCGGTTTTCGTTCGCTCGAAAGAGTGGCAATACGAGCCGTCTCTCCCGCGATACGACGAGATTGTTCGTCGCGGGAGATTACCCTTGTCCGTTGCTACCGGCCCGCTGTACGGTACTCGCCGTGTTTGATCCCGAGTCCCAGCATGATGAGTCCGAAGACGATCATCGACGGTGCGACCATCATCAGTACGGTGTCCATCCCCATCATTGGCGCGGCGATTAGGCTAACGACGCCGATTGCGATGACGGCGATAAACGCGGCAGCGGTCGTGGGAAGATCGAACTCCATGTGCTGTGATTGGGAGTCCGATGACTAATGGTGTCGGGAATCGGCAGTCCGTTCACGAAGATTGAACGGTGAATGAGAGACGGCGACCGAACTACTGCGACGGACGAACCAGATTCGCCAGTGCCACGACGGTCCCGAGGAACCAGCCCAGCGGGAACGAGATCCCGAACCACATCGCGGCGTAGGCCGGCCCCTCGAGCGTGTAATTGTCGCGCAGATAGTCACTCAGACCGCCGACGAACAGCACGTTGTCGAGCGCCCAGACGGCGAAGTCGTAGCTCGGGTCGAGGACGTAGGGATGCAGCGACGGCGTGACGAGCGCGGCGACGACGGGCGGGAGGAACAGCGCCGTCATCGCGAACGGGTACGCGAGGACGGCCGTCGTGCCGCGGCCGCCGACCTTCGAGAACGTCGCGGCGAGTGCGGTCGAAACCGTCGCGACGCCACTCGCCGCTGCGACCGCGAGGACCGCCTCGAGTGGGATCTCGACCTGATCCATGTACGACATCGCACCCCAGGCGATCGTCAGCAGCCCCCAGCCGAGCAGCGCGACGCCGGTGACGCCGACGATGCCCAGTCTGGTCCTGGTCGAGTCGAGTTTCGCCGCGTAGAAGCGGGTTCCGAGACCGAGTACAGTTAGCGGATAGAGGAAGAGCAAGCCGATGACCCCGAGCACGCTCCAGCCGTGATAGCCGATCTTCTGCGGGAGGGACTCGGGCTTCCACTTGCCCATGACGGAGTGGCCGCGGCCGCGTTGCCTAGGGAAAACAATCTCCATCCAGGCCCCGTGTAACCGCCGAACGTCGGCCTTGATCGCGCCGACGAGCCCACCGCCGCCAGCGCGTTGTGAGCGGGTAGACATACGCGAGCCAAAAAGCCGGTGAACCGTAAACTTTCCTGCTTTTTCTTTCCGAGTGATATGTCGCTGATAACCGCGCTGTGAGACCGTACAGCGGCTATCGACAGTGAGCAGGGTGATTCAAATGAACGCCGCGCGGACCAGTGTCGTCGATCAGTTCCAGGGGGCGAAGTCGGGATCGACCTGGCGGCTCGTCTCGTCGATCGCGTCGATCGTGTTGATATCCTCTCGATCGAGTTCCACGGTCAGCGACTCCCAGTTGTCGCCAATGTGGTCCGCACCGGTCGCTTTCGGAATCGCCGTGACCCCCTTCTCGCGCGCCCAGGCGAGGCTGACCTGCGCCTCGCTGGCATCGTGTTTCGCGGCCACCTCCTGAATCTCGGCCTGGTTGAAGACTCGCCCGCGTGCCAGCGGCGAGTAGCCGACGACCTCGATATCGTAGTTCTCACAGGCCTCGCGGATCTGCTTCTGGGGGAGCAGCGGGTGGAGTTCGACCTGGTTTGCGAAGATCGGCGCGTCGCAGACGTCCACGGCCACCTCGAGATCGGAGGGGAGGAAGTTACTGACCCCGACGTTCTCGATCAGGCACTCGTCGTACAGTTCGGAGAGGGCCGACAGGGTCTCCTCGGGGTCGTACGTCCCCGACGGCCAGTGGACGTACAGCAGGTCGAGCGAGTCGACGCCCAGCCGATCGAGGCTGTCTCGAGCCGTCTCGAGGACGTCGTCGTACGCGAGGTTCGAGTGCCAGAGCTTGGTCGCGAGGAAGACGTCCTCGCGGTCGACGTCCGCGGCCGCGATACCGTCGCCGACGGCTTCCTCGTTGCCGTAGGCCTGGGCAGTGTCGATGTGTCGGTAGCCCGTCTCGAGGGCCGTCCGCACGCTTTGGGCACACTGCTCGGGGTCGTCGTTCTGCCAGGTACCGAGACCCAACATCGGCATGCCGCTGGCGGTCGGACACGTACCCGGAGCGATCGCTTCGGCGTCTTCAGTTCCCATGGTCGAACGATGGAGGAGAACGCGAAAATGGGTTTGGGTTGCGGACAGCGGTTCGCCGTGCGACAGCGGGTGTGACGGAGTGTCGATGTGTGCCTCGAGAACATTGCTCGTATATCGTCGGCTGGGCAGTCTCTCTCGAGTTACTCGTAGAGATAATCCCAGGGTCGCTCGCGCTCGAGCGCCGCGCTCGCCGCGAGGACATCGTCGTCGGCGAACCGGCCACCGACGAGTTGCACGCCGACGGGGTGGCCGCGGTCGGTCAGGCCGGCAGGCGCGGACGCGACGGGGTGGCCGGTCCAGTTGAACGGCCAGGTCAGCGGCCACTCCCAGGCCTCCGCGCCGAGGTCCGCGTGGAGCCCGAGATCGGCTCGCGACAGCGTCGGCGCCACGAGCAGGTCGTACTCCGCGAGCACGTCCTGGACGGCGTCGTAGACGCCGGTCCGGACGATCCCGGAGCGAGCGACGTCCGCGGGACCGTGCTCGTCGGCGACGTGGAGCATCGCCAGCAGGCTATCGGAGACCTCGTCGGATCGGTCCCGAAAGCCGACGCCGTGGGCTTCCTCGACGATCGTCGCCGACTCGAGGACGGAGGTCGTGTACGCCGGCATCGCGGCCTCGCTCAACTCGGCCATCGAGTAGCCGTGATCGACCGAGATCTCCTCGACCGTCGCGCCGGCGTCGGCGAGCGCAGAGACCGTCTCGTCGACGACCGCGCGCACCTCGTCGGCGACCGGGAAGACGTCGAGATCGGGGCTGTACGCGATCCGGTAGTCGTCGATTGGGCGCTCGAGGGCACCCTGATAGTCGATCTCGACTGGCACGCTGTTGGGGTCGGCCGGGTGCGGCCCGTCCATCACCGACAGCAACAGGGCAGCGTCTTCGACCGTGCGAGTCATCGGCCCCTTCGTCGTGTGCTGGAGTTCCCGGCCGAATGCGCTCGGTCTCCCGTCGTCCGGAACCAGTCCGAACGTTGGCTTGAACCCGTAGACCCCGCAGGCCGCGGCCGGAATGCGAAGCGAGCCGCCCGCGTCGCTGCCCGTCGCGATCGGCGTCATCCCGGCCGAAACCGCCGCCGCCGAGCCCCCCGAGGAACCGCCCGCGTTCAGGTCGGTGTCGATCGGCGACGCAGTCGCGCCGATCACCTCGTTGTCGGTCGTCCCCTTGTGACCCAGCTCCGGCGTGTTCGTCTTCCCGATCACGATCGCACCGGCGGCCTCAAGGCGCTCGACGATTGCCGCGGTCCGATCCGCGACGTGGTCCGCGAAGAGCGCCGACCCATAGGTGTGGCGGATCCCTTCCTTCTCCGCGCCGAGGTCTTTCAGCGCCAGCGGGACGCCGTGGAGCGCTCCGACGTTCTCGTCGTCTTCGAGCGTCCGGTCGGCTTCCGCCGCGGCCTCGAGCGCCTCGTCTGCACAGACCGTGACGAAGGCGTTGATTTCGTCGTCGCGCTCGTCGATTCGCTCGAGATGGGCCTCGACGGCCTCGGTCGCCGTTACGTCCCCGTTTCGGATTCGGTCAGCGAGCTCCATCGCGGAGAGCCGTGTGAGATCCGTTTCGCGTGACATACCGCTAGGACCATCCGGTGTCGTGATATACGTTAGCTTGACTTTCGGGATGTTGGGGCGTGAATCGTAGCTTTGCCGTGGGATCAAAAGGTCGGGCATGGAATGCGCGATTCTGATCCGAGCAGCGTGAGAGAACCTGAAAACTCACCCGATCGTCGGCTGTATCTGCTACGAGAACGGTCAATAGAATTATATCACAATCGTAGTATTTCTAGTTCGTGACGGCAGACACAGCAATCACCGACGAAGACGCTCCTACCGAAACGACGCAGGTCGCTCGACGGGCGGCACTCAGAGTGTTAAGCGGTGCCGTCGCCAGCACAACTCTGTTCGGTGCATCCGGCGCGGCTGCGTCTGCCCCCGAACCGGAAGTGCGGTTCGAGAACCAGAAATCGGACGGGACATCACTCACAGTCACCTCCGCCGCGACGGACGTGGATGCGTTCGTGGTCATCGGACGGGACAATTTTGCGGATGTCGTCGGCGAGCCGTCGACGCGGCTCAACCTCGATGCCGGCGATGTCGTCGAGAATGTGGAACTCGAACCGGACGACGGGCCGCTCTCGGAGGGAAATCACCAACTGACGGCTCGGTTACTGGAGTCCAACGGTGGCACGCTCGACACCGACGACGCGACGGTACAGGTCGGGGACGCTCCGGAGGTGACGCCGGGGTTCGACACGCGACTTGTTGACGCCGATCCCGATGCCGGGTTCACCTATCCGTACTACCTGTACGCGCCGGACCGCGTGGAATCGGACCCTGACACACCGCTGTTGGTGGAGCCGAACAATACAGGGACAGCGACCGACGACTTCGATCAGCACTTGGAGCGCGCTCGCGACCGCGCAGAGGGTGGTGCCGGGACGCTTGCCAGCCGCCTCGGCGCGCCGCTGCTGGTCCCGGTGTTTCCCCGGCCCCGGAAGGAACCTGTCGACGGGACGCACTACGTCCACCAACTCGACGAGACGACGATGGGAATCGACTCCGGTCCGCTTGAGCGGGTCGACCTGCAACTCCTCCGGATGGGTGAGCACGCCAGAGAGAAACTCGCGGCCGAGGACTACCCGGTTGATGACGGGATCATGCTCAACGGCTTCTCGGCGTCAGGCAACTTCGCTGACCGGTTCACTGTGCTCCACCCAGACGAGGTTGTCTCGGTAACAGCTGGGGGACTGAACGGGATGGCGATCCTTCCGGTCGCGGAGCGAGACGGCCGCGAACTCCCATACCACGTCGGTGTTGCGGATGTCGAGGAACTCACGGGGGAACCGTTCAACCCCGACGAACTCGACGAGGTGAACCAATTCCTCTATATGGGGGCAGAAGACGACAACGACACTATCCCGTATGACGACGCTTGGACCGACGACGAACTGCGCGAACTGGCCCTCGACATCTACGGCGACGACATGATCGCTGAGCGGTTCCCGACCTGTCAGGAGACGTACCGCGAAGCCGGCATCGATGCTACGTTCCGTGTGTACGAGGACACCGGACATACGCCGCGTCCCGCGATGGACGACATCGTCGAATTCCATCAACGAAGCATCACGGGAGACGATGTCTCCGAGATGGGGGAAACGATCGTTCCAACCGTCACGTTCGAGGTCGATTCCGCCGAGGATGGCACTGTCGAGTTCGACGCCAGTCAGAGCGACGGCGGCGTCAGCGACATAAGTAGGTTTCTCTGGGCATTCGGTGATGGCGCGACGGCAGTCGGTGAGACCGTGACGCACGAATTCGAGGAAACTGGGGAGTACAGCATCACGCTTACCACCATCCTCGAGAGTGGAACCGAGTACGACGGCACGAAAGTCCTCTCGGTTGACCAGGAGGGGAACGTAGATGTCCTTGACCACGAGACTGACGGCGCTGTGGGCGATGGAGAAGCCAGTAATTCCAATGACACCGATGACGAGACCGACGATAACGCCAACGATGTCTCGGGTACTGACGACGATGGAGACATCGGCGAGAGCGTTCCCGGATTCGGAATTGGTGGCACACTCACGGGTATTGGTGGCGCAGTATACCTGCTGAAGCGGCGTCTGACCGACAACTAGATAGAATCCACAGGAGACACTGAGGCCCAAAATCGCTTACGTCCGGGTGCTGACTGTAAGTTCTCTATCTTGCAGGCGATTACTGCCAGGAATCAGCCATATATCGACCTGCACCGGTATGTGAGTCCCCTATACCGAGCACAAGTTTCGCAGCAGACGCTGACTGTACAACCCGCCTTCCCAACTACTGGTACATTCGCAACGGCTGGGCCTGCGAACTCTCGTCCTGGCCGATCGCCTGCATCTGCTGGGCCAACTGCTCCCGTTTCGCCCGAATCTCTTCGGCGCGGTCGACGAGTTCCGTCACGTCGATCTCGAGGCCGGTGACCGGCGCGATACCGTCCTCGAGCAGGACGCTCGCGGCTTCGGGGTCGGGGAACTGCGGGCTGCACTCGACGACGAGGCCGAGACTACCGTAGTCTTCCTGTGCGGCGCGGTTGATGAGCGCCCCCGTCGGCCCGGTGATGACGCCGTCTTCCGACGGAATCGCGATGTCGGCCGCCTCGAGTCGCTCGCCGCCGTTGCCGGTCGCGATCCCGTAGAGGCCGGGCTCCTCCTCGTCGCGTTCAGCGGGGAGCCCGCTCAGGTAGATCGGCGTGGCCCCCTGCTCGACGATCCAGCCGGTCAGGCAGTCGGCGACGCTTTCGACCGCCTGCGAGGCGATCGGCGCGTCGCTCTGGAGGGCGATGAGGTTGTGGTCTTCGCTGACGTAGAGCCGCACTGGGGGGCGCGCGGTTCGGTCACCGCTCCGATAGACGCCGATCCGGGGCAGCCCCTCGCAGTGGACACTCGCGTAGTAGCGCATTTCGAGTTCCTCGACGAGGTGATCGGTCGCGATTTTCCCGACGAGACCGACGCCCGGAAATCCCTCGACCAGCGTCGGCTCCTCGAGTTCCGGTTCCGGTCCCTGCACGCGGATTTCAGCCATACTCGGACCGACGGCTATCAGCGGCATAAAATCGAGGGCGGCACGACGGTGCGAACGACCGGGTGTCGTCGCCGACGGCTCGCCGCCCTCACTCGGGGAGGGATGCCCCCTCTCGAGCCGAGACGACAGCGACGAGCGCGTCGGCGATCGCGCTCTTCCGGTGACCGACCTGGAGGTGGCGATAGACGTGGTCCGGGCTCTCGCCGGTCAGCTGACAGAGCGGGCACTCGATCGAACGGTCCCGCGACTCCAGGGTAGCCTGCGTTCGCGCCGATTCGTCGTCGCTCGGTGAACCCGTTGACATACGAACGCACGTCTCTCACCCTCGCTGAAAGCGGTTTCTAGGAGGGCTATTGAGAGATCCGATGGGATAGGCAGCTGTATACAGTCGCGACCGCAACGACGGTCCGCTCCCCTCGCCTTCGAAACCCACAAGCGCTCCGCACTCGAATCCGCGCTTGATGGAGCCACTCGAGCGGTATCGACCGATCATCGACGACTTCGACGCCTTTCTGGCGGCCTGCGAGCGGCCACTCGGTAACGCCGTCCGCGTCAATACGATCAAAGCCTCCGTCGAGCGGACGCTCGCGGCCCTCGCCGAGGAAGGCATAGCCTACGAGCAGGCCGACTGGAACCCCCGCGTCCTGGACCTCGAGACCGACTCGCCGGGTTCGACGTGGACCTCCTTTCACGGCTTTACACACGGCCAGGAAGAGGTCTCGGCGGTGCCGCCGGTCGTCCTCGCTCCCGAGCCTGGCGAGCGGGTCTGGGACTGCTGTGCCGCTCCCGGCGGGAAGGCCACCCAGATCGCGGCCCTGATGGACGATCGGGGAACGGTCGTCGCGAACGACAACAACCTCGGGCGCATCTCCGCGCTGCGATTCAACGCCGAACGGCTCGGCGCGACCAGCCTCGCGGTGACCAACGCCGACGCGCGCAACTACTCGCTGTCCCGCTTCGACTTCGACGAGTTCGATCGAACGCTCGTCGACGCGCCCTGTTCCTGCGAGGGGACGATCCGGAAGAACCCCGACGCGCTCGACAACTGGTCTGAGGGGCACATCTCCTCCGTCGCGGGCATCCAGAAGGGGATCATCCGCCGAGCGATCCAGGCCACCCGCGAGGGGGGGACCGTCGTCTACTCGACGTGTACCTTCGCGCCCGAGGAGAACGAAGCCGTCGTCCAGCACGCACTCGAGACCGAGTCCTGTCGGGTCGTCGACTTCGACCTCGGCCTCGAGCACTCGCCGGGACTGACCGAGTGGGACGGCGAGGCGTTCGACTCGAGTCTCGCGAACGCGGCCCGGATCTATCCACACCAGAACGACACGGGCGGCTTCTTCGTCGCGAAACTCGAGGTGACCGCCGAATGAGCGACGAACGAGACGGTGACGGTACCGTGCCGGAGACGAACGACGGTCAGCGGTTCGACCGACTGCCCACCACCGAAGCGGAGCGAACCGTCGAGGGCCGGGCCACGCGCGAAGAGGTGGTCACTCTCTTCGCCGATCGGTTCGGGATCCCGCCCGAGACGTTCGACGACTACACCTTCTGGGAGAAGGGCGCGGGCAAAATCTGGATCTACGCCGGCGACGCGTCGACGCCGCTCGAAATCGAGGCAATCGGGATGACCTGCCTGCGGACCCGACAGGAACACTGGAAGCCCACAACGGACTTCGTCCAGCGCTTCGGCCAACACGCGACCGAGTGCGTGATCGAACTCGAACGCGAGCAGGCCCGCCGATTCGCGACCGGTGAGGACCAGGAACTTGAGTGGGACGGCGACTGGGGCTATCTCATCGCCGCCCACGAGGTCGGGGTCGGGTCGGAGGGCAGATCATCGCGAGACGGTGAAAGCGAGGCGCGCAGCGCCTCGAACAGTTCGAGCGGGCGAAGCCCGCGAGAAGAGGCCGTCGAGCGCGAAGCGCTCGAACCCCTCGGCGTCGGCCTCTACGTCCACGGCGAACTGCGCTCGATGGTGCCGAAGGGCCGACAGCGCGACCTCGAGTCCTGACGGTCGTCGGCACGCCGGATTCCGTTGTGGAAGCCTGCCGAGGGAACACTGGCAAGAACTCTACTCGCGCGTCGAGAAACCGGACGAGGTCGAAGCCGCGAAAAACGCCCCTCGTCCCGATCGGTAAACGCTTAGAACCAGTCTTTTGGACAGCAATCGTGACAGTACAGCGGACATCGACGGCACCTCACAGCGGCGCGCCGACTAGCACGAGCTTCGCGCGCTCGTCGCCGCCGTTGTGGATCTGCCGGGTCTCCTCGGGGTCCAGTCGAATCGCCTCGTCCGTCTCGAGCGTCACCGTCTCGTCCGCGTCCGGGAGCTCGATGTCGACCGTCCCGGCGACCACGTAGTACACCTCTTCCTGTCCGGAGTCGGCCTCGGCGTGTTCCATCCCCTTGCCACCGGGCTCGAGCTCGAGCACGGAGATTCCGAGTTCGTCAGTCGCGAGCGCGTCCTTGAGGAACCACATGCCGCCCCACTCCTCGTCGATGACTGAGTCCGGATCGGTCTTGGCTGCGGTATCGTAGCCCATACCCCATCGTTTACGTTTCGACCCTTAAAGCAGTGGGACGGCAAACCCGTCTGCCACCTTCGGTCACTGTCTCGCGGTCGGGAGCCCCAGCGAACAACCCGCATCCCTAAGCCGTCCCGGGACGCAACGAGACGTATGCGATCGCCAGCGGCGAACGCGGAACTGGCGTTGCTCCTCGAGGTGGCGGGGACGCCCAAACCGGGCAACGTCGACCGCCACCGCGACCTCGCGGAGCTGCGGTTCGAACACTTCCTCGCCGGAGCGGTGGGGGCCCGCGAGGGGCTCGAGTTAGCGGCCGACGGCGCGGCGGTCGGGCCGGCGTTCGAGCGGGCCGTCGAGGAGATGGCCGCCCAGAAGGGCGGAAACACGCAGTTCGGGGCGCTCCTGTTGCTCGTCCCGCTCGTGCGGGCCGCCCGCGACGACCTCTCCCAGCCCGTCGCCGAGGCCGTCGTTCGGGAGACGACCGTCGGCGACGCGGCGTCGTTCTACCGCGCGTTCGATCACGTCGACGTGGGCGTCGACGAGCCGCCCGCGGACATGACGGCCCTCGACGTCCGTCGGGGCGCGGACGCGATTCCGGCCCTCGAGGAGCGTGGACTGACGTTATTCGACATCATGGAGCGAAGCGTCCCGGGGGACGACGTCGCTCGTGAGTGGGTCCGGGGGTTCGACCGCTCGTTCGGGGCCGCCGAACGGCTCGCCGAGGCGGACGGCACAGTCTCGGAGCGGACCGCGGCGGCCTTCCTCTCACTGCTCGCCGAGCGGCCCGACACCCTCGTCGCGACGCGCCATAACGAGGCGACCGCCCGGGAGGTGACCGACCGCGCCGCGGAACTGGTCGCGGACGATGCCCTCGAGACGGATCGCGACACCGTCGAGGCCTTCGCCGACGACCTCGTCGATCGCGGGATCAACCCGGGGACGACGGCGGACGTCACCGCGGCAGGGTTGTTCGTCGCGCTCGAGCACGAGGCGATCGAGCTATGACCGACGATCGGACGATGCGTGAGAGCCGAGAGATGGACGACGATAGCGCCGATGGGACGGCCAAAAGCGAATGCGACGAATCCGCGCCGGCGGAGTGGCCTGTCACCCTCTCGGGCGTCACCGAGTCGGTCGTGACCACGCTTGGGCCCAACGGTCTGTGGAACGCCGCCGCGCTCGGCCTTCGCGCCGGCGATCCCGTCACCGCACGGACCTGGGGGAATACTCGTACTCGCCGGAACTTCCACCGACGGGGCGAGGCCTACGTGCAGTTCGTTGACGACCCCGTCGACTTCGCCGACACCGCCCTCTCGATCGTCGAACGCGAGGAGCCGATCCTCGAGTCCGCGAGCGCGTGGTCGCGCGTGAGCGTCGAGCGCGTCGAGTCCGGAACCGACGGCGGCACCGACTGGGAGACGTGGACGCTCACCCCACTCGAGTCGAAGACCGTGAGCCAACGGGTCCCGACGATCGACCGCGGATTCGGAGCCGTCATCGAGGCGACCGTCGCCGCCTCGCGGCTCTCGGTCGCGGACTTCGACGAAACTGAACTCCGCGATCAGCTCGCGTACTGCGCCTCCGTCGTCGATCGGGCCGGGGGACCGCGTGAGCGCGAGGCGCTCGAGCGAGTGCGGGAGCACTCGAAGTGGTAGCCTCGAAGCGAGGAGTGACTCGATCGATATTCCGGAGCGGCGAAGAGAAAGGGATTAAGAGCCTCTGGACGGAACCACTCCACATGGCAATCAAACCGGCCTACGTCAAGAAGACCGGGACCCTCCTCCTGGAGCGGTATCCGGAGGCGTTCACGACCGATTTCGAGCAGAACAAAGAGAGCGTCACGAAACTCACGAACGTCGAGTCCAAGGGCGTCCGCAACCGCATCGCGGGCTACGTGACTCGAAAGAAAGGCGCGGAAGTCCCCGCCTAAGTCGGTATTTTCACTGCGAACAGTCGTTACGTCGACCGACAGCGAGCCGCGGGACCCGGTCGGATCGCTCGAGTGCCATCGATCGGCAGCGTGTGTTACACCGTTGCTGGACAGTTCGCGCGTAGTGTCAGCGTTTCGACTCACTGACAGTCGAAATCGTAATGAAGCGTCAGCAATCGAGAATCAGTTGTAACGCGACCGAAAAATCGAGTTATTCGTCGAGGCCGGGTTCCATGTAGAACGCGGCGACGAGCGCCACGAGGGCGACGCCGAGCCCGAACACGAGCCCGACGGCACCCGTCAAAATGGAGAGCTGGTAGCCGATCCCCGGCAACACGCCGTCGATAAACCCGAGATAGCCGAACGCGAGGGCCAACAGTGCCGCGACGGCCGCGAGGGCCGCCGCACCCATGCTGAACCGCGTCTCGAGCAGTCCCCGATCGCTCGTACTCGTGGTCGAACTCGTCATCGGGACCACCTCTGGCTGGCGGCCTCGAGTCGATCCTGTCGGTAGTGCATCGGTCGCTAGGAGCCGCTCCCGTTTCTTAATATCTTCTATCCGACCGTCGCGATCCGCTGTCTCGCGATGGCAGAGCTCTCGGATCGGATGCGTTTCCCAGAGCATTGTTCAAAACCCCTCCGGCCGGTGCCTCCGTCGATTGACACGCGCTACCGAAAACCCAAACGGTTTTGCGGACACGACTCGGAGTGGCGGAAAATGGCAGTACGAGTAGGCGTACTCGGTGCGACCGGCGCCGTCGGACAGCGACTCATCCAGCTTCTCGACCCCCACCCGGAGTTCGAGATCGCAGCGCTGACCGCGAGCGACGCCAGCGCCGGCAAGACGTATCGACAGGCCGCGAAGTGGCGCGTCGACAGCCCCATCCCGTCGGATGTCGCCGATTCGACCGTCACGGCGACCGACCCCGACGAGGTTCCCGACGATATCGACCTCCTGTTCTCGTCGCTCCCCTCGAGCGTCGGCGCAGCGGTCGAGCCCGGATTCTGTGACGCGGGCTACGTCGTCTCCTCGAACTCCTCGAACGGACGGATGGACGACGACATTCCCCTCGTGATTCCGGAGGTCAACGCCGAACACCTCGACTTGCTCGAGGTCCAGCGCGACGAGCGCGGCTGGGACGGCGCGATGGTCAAGAATCCGAACTGCTCGACGATCACCTTCGTCCCCACGCTCGCGGCCCTGACCGAGTTCGGCCTCGAGAAGGTCCACGTCTCGACGCTGCAGGCCGTTTCCGGCGCGGGCTACGACGGCGTCTCCTCGATGGAGATCATCGACAACGCCATCCCCTACATCGGCGGCGAGGAGGACAAACTCGAGACGGAGTCCCGAAAGCTGCTCGGCGACTTCGACGGCGCGTCGCTCAGCCACAACGACATGGCGGTCTCGGCGTCGTGTAATCGCATCCCGACGATCGACGGCCACCTCGAGAACGTCTGGGTCGAGACCGAAGACGATCTCACCCCCGAGGCGGCGGCCGAGGCCATGCGGGAGTACCCATCGCTCGACCTGCGCTCCTCGCCTGACCCGCTCATCCACGTCTTCGAGGAGCCGGATCGACCGCAGCCGCGGATGGACCGCACGCTCGGCGACGGGATGGCCATCGCCGCGGGCGGTCTGCAGGAGTCGCCGTTCGGCCTCCAGTACAACTGTCTCGCACACAATACGATCCGCGGTGCCGCCGGCGCGAGCGTCCTCAACGGCGAACTGTTGCTCGAGAACGGCTACATCTAGTCGTTTGACCGGTTTCTCGCCCACGTAACGGCTCGAGGCGGCCCGTGCTGTGCACGCGTTGTGCGGACCGGCCCGGTCACTGTGACAGTATAACAATCGTGCGTCCCGTAGGCACCGACGATCATCTATGGTCCTCATCGTCGAGTTCGAGATCGAGACGCCGATCCTCCGACGAGTGTCCGACGCCGTCTCGAGAATCGACGTCGAGGAGATTTTTTACTCGGCGGCGGGCGAGACGAAGCTCATCTTCTGGACCGACGGCGAGGACTTCGAGGGCGTCGACGACGCGCTGGGCGACGACGAGACCGTCTCCGAGTTCACCCTCCTCGAGGCGACGGGCGACCGCCGTCTCTACAGCGGCACGCTGTCGGAACGGGGCGAGAAACACCTGACCTATCCGACGGCCGCTGAATACGATATCGCGTATCTGGATGTCACTGTCACGAAGGGCACGAGAATCCGCGCTCGCGTCCCGACGCGCGAGGCGCTGTTCGCCTACCGCGACGCCTGTCGCGAACGGGACATTCCGTTCCGAATCGAACGGATCTTCAGCGAATCGACGCAGTCCGGCGATCGGTACGAGATCACGGACAGACAGCGAGAAGCGCTTCTCATCGCGCTTGAGGAGGGCTACTTCGACGTGCCGCGGGAGACGACACTCTCGGCGGTCGCCGCGAAACTGGACATCTCGGATCAGGCCCTCTCCGCTCGCCTCCGGCGGGGGCAGGCCAACCTGCTCCGGAACACGCTCCGCGAGCGTGCCCCCTCTTAAATCGTTGACCCTCCAAGGGGGATCGTTTCCCCCGTTGCACCGATAGGATGGGTATGGAAACTGAAACCCCGACCGACGAGTCGCAACCGAAAGGCGGAAGCGGGACGTATCAGGCAGATCCGGATCAGTCGCTTTCCGGGGCGGTCGTCGAGGCGATTGCCACGAACTCCGAACTGGACGCGCTCGAGATCGCCGACGAGTTCGGACCGCTGTACGACGTGATCGACCCGTCCGCGCTCGATTCGCTGTTCCAGCCGATGGGAACGGCCGACCGATCCGCCTGCTGCGTCACGTTCGAGTACGCCGACTATCGAGTCACGGTCGACCAGACCGGCTGGGTCGTCCTCGCCGATCGGCAATAATCGACTCAAGACGAAGACCGACCGCCGAGAAGAAACGAAGCAGGGTGGTGTGAAGGCGGGAGACGGGGCGATATAGTAGTCGCTAGTCGTCGGTTCGCGGCAGCGCGACGACGGGAACTGACGCCCGCCTCACTAGCCGACGGGCCACATCGCCGGTGAGCAGTTCTACGAACCGGTTTCCCTTCCGAGGTTCAAAGACCACGGCGTCGACCGCTCGCTCCGACGCCGCGTCCATGATCGTTTCGACGACGTCGGTCCCAAAGAGGATCACCGTCTCGACCGTTCCGGCCGCCCCCTCGAGCGGCCCCTGAGTGCGCTCGAAAATATCCCGAGCGTACTCCTCGCGCTGTTCGACGGAGGCCTTGTCGGGCGCACCGCCGGCCTTCTCGATTACGTTGACGACGACCACCGTACTCGAGGGTGAAAGGTGCGGCGCGAGCGCCACAGCCGTTCGCTCCCCGTCGTCCGGATCGGCGACGGGAACCAGAACTGTTCCATCGAATGTCAGTGTCATCGTCTTTCCTCCGCTCGCGTGCGAACGGTCGGTAGTATCAGTTCCATACGTGTACTTCGCAGCAGACGCTAAAAAAGTGAGTTCGGTCGCGGGGACGGACGGACGGATGACGGCACCGTTCGAGTGGGTCGGTGACGGAACCGTTCGGCCGTCACCGATCAGGGGAGAACCTGATTCTCGAGATCGGCGTCGGCCCCGTCGTCGTCGATCCGCGTGACGTTTTCGGCGACGATATCGGCCAGCCGGTCGTAGTACTGCGGCGTGTGACCCGCGTTGTGGGGCGTGATCTGGACGTTTTCGAACGTCCAGAGCGGGTGCTCCTCGGGCAGCGGTTCGGGATCGGTCACGTCAAGCGACGCGCCGCGGATCCAGTTCGACCGCAGGGCCTCGACCAGCGCGTCCGTCTCGACGACCGGGCCGCGGGCCACGTTGACCAGCACGGCGTCGGGATCGATCGTCACGAACGCCTCGTGGTCGAGCAGACCGCGGGTCGTCTCCGTCAGCGGGCAGGCGAGTACGAGGTAATCTGTGCGCGCGAGCGCGTCGTCGAACGCCGCGCCCTCGAATCCGATCACCTCGTCGGTCGGGCCGCCCTTCTCGGGCGTGTAGCGAACGCCGATCGTCTCGACGCCGAACGGCTCGAGCCGGTCACAGACCGCCCGTCCGATCGCGCCTAGTCCGACGACGGTGACCGTCGATCCCTGCAGTTCGCGCGCCCTGTAATGTCGCCACTCGCGACGGCGCTGGCGGCGCGCGCCGACGTGGAACCGTCGGGTGAAGTGCAAAATCGACCCCAGCACGTGCTCGCCGATGTTCGGCCCGTGGACGCCCGAAGCGTTCGTCACCGCGACGCCTCGTTCCTCGAGTTTCTCGAGGGGGAGGTGGCCGGTCCCCGCGTACGCACAGGCGAAGACGGAGAGGTTCTCGGCCGCGTCGAGCAGGTCCACCTCGAGGGTCATGCCGGTGACGAACGTCGCGTCCCGGATCGCATCGCGCTCCTCGGCCGGCGTGCGCGCGAGCACGACGGTGTGGTCCGGCAGTCGGTCGCGAATCGCGTCGGCGTACTGTTCGATCGGAATGCCGTGAGTCCCCTTCCGGAGGACGAGCACGTCCGGCACGGCAGTATCGCTCATGTCCGTGGACTTGTCCAGTGCGATCAAAAACGTTCGTCTCGCGGCACGGTGCTCGATGTGAGAGATGGATTTCTCAGCGGTCAGGCGTGGGAAACCCGTCGTTCGGTATCGTAGCCACTGAACAAGGTCTAGGGCCCTCCAGGCCGGTCTCCGACCGCGAGCCGAGTAATCAGATCATTATGTTTAAGCGGGGGAGATGCGAAGTTGATTGCAATGCCTTCAGACGAGTTCCTCGATGGCGAAACGCTTACCGGACGGCAGGCGGCGATCATCTTCTTCGGGTTCCTCGGTTTCATCATCCTCTCCGGAGTCCTGCTGGTGCTTCTCAGGGGCTTCTTCTAACGTCGACGAACCGATCTGACCGTTCGCGGATGCCATAATAGTAGTCATCCGAGGGACATCACTGCGGACGGGCCGATTCGACAACCGGTCCACTGCGCAGACATTCGCCTCGCAGTTTTTATAATGGACCACTGAGTCTTCACGGCGTATGGAACGCGTAGACGTCGCGATCGTCGGCGGCGGCCCCGCTGGTGCGTCCGCGGCCGAACAGGCCGCGACCCACGGTGCCGAAACGGTGCTCTTCGAGCAGGGAGTGCCCCGAGAGGACCGGGATGGGCCGGGGCCGGACTCGACCGACGCCGCCGGGATGCTCGACTACTGGATCGACATCATGGAGTTCGACTACCGGGAGATTCCCGACGAGGTCATTCACCGGGAGCTCGAGGCCACGGAGTTCGTCGGCCCGAACAGCAATATCGAGTTGCGGACGACGGGGATGGAGGCCAGCTACCCCAAATTCGGGTACACCTTCCACCGCGCGCGCATGGACGACTGGCTCTACGAGCGCGCGACCGATGCGGGTGCCGACCTTCGCGTCGGGACCGGTGTCAAGGATCTTGAGACCGATCTGCGAGCGTCCGGTCCGAAGGGACCGACCCACACGCTGACGCTCTCGAACGGCGACGAACTCGAGGCCCAGTACGTCGTCCTCGCGGACGGCCCACAGCGACGGATCACGCTCGACGCGCTCGACCAGTTCACGGCACCCGGCCGGAGCGTCTCCGATCACCTCTCGCCGCCGGACGCGAATCATATCGCGTATCAGGAGTATCGGGAGTTTCCCCCCGAACTGTTCGCGGAGTTCGAGGACCGACTCAAATTCTGGTGGGGGTACATGCCCGGCGAGACCGCCTACCCGTGGGTGTTCCCGAACGACGGCACGGTCGCCCGCGTCGGCCTGACGATGCCCATCGGGATGGACCTCGCCGACGTGGAGAATCCCGGCTCCTACAAGCTCCTGCGACCGGACGACGACCGGATCCCATCTGGTGCCGAGTACATCAGCCGCCTCCTCGAACAGGAGTACGGCGACGAGTACGATATCGAGGAGGACATTCCGCGCGTCGAAGACCGCGGGAAGTCAAAGGGCACCGAGACGTATCCGATCTCCTCGACGCGACCGATTGAGTCGCCCGTCGGCGCGAACATCGCCGTCGCTGGCGGCGCGATGGGGACAACCTCGGCGTTCCACGAGGGTGGCTACCACGTCGCCGTCCGCACCGGCAAGATAGCCGGCCGACTCGTCGCAACGGACTCGATCGCGAACTACAACGACATCTGGAAGCGCGCGATCGGCGACGAGATCCTGCGGAACGTCGCCTTCGCGGACATCGTCGCGGACTACGGGCCCGACGACTGGGACTGGGCCTTCGACACCGTCAACGATATGCAGGGCAACGGGTCGGACAACGCCCTGATCAACAAGCGCTACACCGCCGGGATCGACGCCGCAAAGATCCTCACAGCGTACAAGCGCCAGAAGTTCAAGTACCGCGACGGTCGCTACGTCCAGCTTTCGGAAGCCGACTACTTCTACTGAGCCGGCCGGTTCCAGTGGTTCGGGATCGGGCCGGGAACGGGGACTCGACTGTCGACGAACCGCTCGTGAGAGGATCCGAAATCTCGGCCGCAACTCTAACACATCCCTCATTGCTTGTACGCGGTGAGCCTTTTTCGGGGCCGACGTGGAAGCGGGGATATGGACTCTGGTGGACGCACCGATACGTCCGATGACGGCCCTCCTCGAGCCGACGGCTCCGGACATCGCGTTCCCGAGGGGCAGGCTCCCGAAGAGTACGGCAACCATCGCGGCCACGGCGACGGCGACGAGCACGACCACCGGAGTCGCTGGCCGCTCGTCGCCGCTGCGGGAGCCGCCGGGCTGTACAGTGGGGTCGCGATCTCTATTCTCGGGAACGAAATTGGCCTCGTTCCGCCGCTCATCGGCATCGGCCTCGCCGTCGTCGGAGCGATCGTCTTGCTGGCCGGCATCGCGGGCTGGGTCGAACAGGCGTTTCTGGCACCGGCTCGAGACGCACAGGGAACGCTCAAATCGCGCGAGTCGTACGTCTCGACGACGCTACTCTTTCTCGCGACCGACGTCTCGACGTTCGGCGCGCTCTTTATCTACTACTTCTTCGTCAGGATCGGCTCGTGGCCACCGGAAACGCTCCCGCCGCTGCTCGGTTCCCTCGTGGTCGTCAACACAGCCATCCTGATCGCGAGCAGCGTCACCTTCCACTACGCGCACAAGGCGCTCGAGGACGACAACCGACGACGATTCATCGGGCTGCTCGGAACGACGCTCGGACTCGGCCTCGTCTTCCTCGCCGGGCAGATCTACGAGTACTACGAGTTCGTGGCTCACGAGGGATTTTCGCTCGCAAGTGGCATCTTCGGGAGCGCGTTCTTCGGACTGACCGGGCTCCACGGCCTCCACGTCACGCTGGGCGTCGGTGGCATTGCCGTGCTCTGCTGGCGGGCGCTTCGGGGCCACTACGGCCCGAATCGGGACACGTCCGTCGCGACCGTCTCGCTGTACTGGCACTTCGTCGACGCCGTCTGGATCTTCCTCGTCGTCGTCCTCTACGTCGGCGCGTCGATGTGACGGGGCTGGTCGTCCGACTGGTTTCGCCCATCCGTTGCAGACGGGGTCACGGTATCTCGTCGTGATCGAGATCCGTCTCGAGGACCTCGAGCGTGGGAGACGCACAGTCGCAGAAATCCGTCTGGCCGAGGGGCTGGAGAGTGCCGTCGGGCCAGATCTGGACGATACCGATCTCTCCGCAGTGTTCACACGTCGCCGCCGCTCGTTGTTTGTCGTCGGTGTTACCCACCAGAGTCACCTCAGGGACCGATTTGTACCACAGCCAGCATAGAAAAACCCCGGTGGCCGATCAAATGCAAGTGACGGGACGGCCTCGGCGGATTCACTACTGTCTCACTGCCCCGTGGCCCACTGTCCCGCTCGAGTCCGGTTGGTCACTCGAGGCTGACGGTAACAGAGGACTGGCGGCGACTCCCGACGAACCCTAGACGGCGCTGAACTCGAACCACTGGTCGGACTCGAGAGAGACAGTCACTGATCGACGGCAGCGGAACTGACAGCGTCCGTTCCACGGGATCTGAGTGATCTGTATCAATCAATTACCAGTCGGTAAAAGGTTCAGACGGAGCCGGAACAGTGGTTTATCCCACTAGATGTGGGCAGGAACGAGTGCGATGTTCTTCCAAGAACCGGAACTCCAGTACGAGGTCACCGTCGAAGAACCGGACCCGCACTTCGCGAAGCTCCTCCAGCAAGCGATCGGCGGCCAGGAAGGTGAGATGCGCGTCGCCATGCAGTACATGTTCCAGGCCTGGGCCCTCCCCGAGGGGTACGAGGAGTATCGAAATTTGCTGATGGAGACCGCTGCCGAGGAACTCGGCCATATCGAGATGCTCGCGTCGGCCGTCACGAAGAATCTCCGGGGGTCGTCCAAGCAGATGAGCGACGACGACCAGGAGACCGCGGCAACGGCCGAGGCGATGACGGGGCAGAGTCCGCGCCAGTTCCTCTCGGCGGGCGAATCGGCCATGCCCGTCGACAGTAACGGCGCTCCATTCACCGGCAACTACATCGTCGCGTCGGGGAACCTCGCCGGCGACCTCTACGCGAACGTGATGGCCGAATCGACCGGTCGGACCCTCGCAACGCGGCTCTGGGAGTATACCGACGATCCCGGCATGAAGGACATGCTCTCCTATCTCATCGCTCGGGACACCATGCACCAAAACCAGTGGCTACAGGCCCTCGAGACGCTCGACGACCCGGTTCCGGTGCCCGCGAGCTTTCCGCAGGAACAGGAGAATCAGGAGTTCAACTACACGTTCATATCGACCAGGCGAGAAGAACAGCCGGACCCCGACTATCCGTGGACCCAGGGTGAAGCCCCGGACGGCAAGGGGCAGTTCTCCTACGGCGCCGAACAGCCGGGCGACGGCGAAGTCATCGCTCCCCAGCCCAGTCCGATGACGAACGACACGCCGAACAGGACGGACGAATCGTCCGACTCGAGCGAATAACATCGGATCGATGCGGCCTGTTTGGCGACCGCTCTGGCCACCAGCCATCCAACTCGCTGATTTCGCTCGAATTCGCCGCTCGGACGTGACTGGGCAGCGCGCTCACTCCGTCCGACCGTTCCGCATGCGCTCCTCGAAACCGGCCATCTTCCGATAGATCGGTGGCGTCAGGACGCCGAGGATTCCCACGACGATTGCGATGGCACCGATCGGGAAGAGCAACGGGGCGACCTCGAGGCAGGAGTTCAGGGACGCGATCTGGACGTAGTAGCGATCGCCCTCGTACTCGACGATCGCTCCCTCGAGCAGCGCCTCCCGGTTCGCCAGTTCGCCGGTAACCTTCCCTTCCCGAAGCGGGCTATCGATCGCCTCCTCGAGGGCCGTCCGTTCGGCCGCCGAGAGCTCCTCGGCGGGCAACGTCTCGATGGTCGCCAACGCCCCCTCGTATTCGTCGGCCGGTGTCGTCGTGAGCGTGGGTTCCCCACAGAGGCCGACGCCGTCCTGAACGACGACGTAGCCGCCGACGATTGCGAGGGGGAGCCCGATGGCGATCAGGACGACACCAAGAAAGGGCGCAGCGTACGTCAACAGCAGCGACTCGGCGGATGCGGTCGGTTCCACCGGTCCCGTCTCGTCGGTGATGGGTGGGACGTCAGTAGCGGTCGGTTCGTCGGCAGCGGGAGGTTCGTCCGAGCCGGGAGATGCGCCGTTACCGTCGCTCATTCGTGCTCGTCCTCCCCCGTCGACGGACGGCGTCGACGACCACCGAGATACGTAATCGTTCCCGCGAGTCCGAGCCCGTAGATCCAGTGAGCGAGCGGGACAAAGATGAGGAACGTCACCAGTTCGAGACCGGTCTGTCCGGTATAGAAGGCGAGCGCGAACCCGGGTGAAATGACCGTCGCATACCACAGTCCGGTGACGAGGGTGAGCTCGCCCGGCAGATACTCGCCCAGCGAGAGGAACAACAGGGGCCAGACCGTCGTTCCGGCGATGAGGAAGAGCCCGTAGCCGAGAGCAAGATCCGGCGGCAACCCGACGAACGTCGCGAGGGTCGCGAACGACTCGAAATCGAACGCACCGAGAAGAACGGCGACGGCGAGCACGCTCGACATGAGTATCGCCCCGACGATGCCGCCGACCGCACCGGTACCGGCATCGTTCGCAACGGTCCGGGCGACCGGCTTGATACGGCCGTACAGCGACAGCGGCCGGTCGTCCTGTGTGGGCACGTAGGACGGACGCACCTCCTCCGGTTCGCTCGGCGGGACCCCGCGCTCGCGCTCGAGTCGGTCCTCGAACCACTGCCACTCGGGTGTGAACTGCTCCGTCGCCTTCAGTTCCCAGGGGTCAGCGGTTTCGATCGGTGTCCCCTGGAAATACGACCAGATCATGTTGTAGAGCCACATGAGGACGCTGATCCCGATGAGGAACGCACCGACGGTCGCGACCACCTGCAGCCCCGAGTATCCCGCCGGATAGGTCGCGTACCGGCGGGGGAGCTCGAGAAAGCCGAGCGCCATCAGCGCCATGAACGTGAGCGCGGAGCCGACGACCAGCAGCGACGACTGGAAGATCGCGAGTCGGCGGTCGTACATCCGGCCGGTGAGCATCGGATACCAGTAGTAGCTCGCGGCGAACATCATGAGGGGGATTATCCCCATGAGAATGAGATGGAAGTGGCCGACCACGTAGTAGGTGCCGTGATAGATGACGTCGACCGGGATGACCGCGAGGAAGATGCCGGTGACGCCACCGATGATGAACAGCCCGATCGAGCCGACACAGAGGATCGTCGGCGCAGCGAGTTTGACGTCGCCGTTCCACATTGTGGTGATCCAGTTGAACACCTTGATCGCGCTGGGAACGGCGATGGCGATCGATGTCGCCATGAAACTCGCCCGGACGCGTGGGTCGACACCCGTCACGAACATGTGGTGGGCCCAGACGCCGAACGAGAGGACGCCGATGGCGATCGTCGAGTAGACGATGAACTTGAACCCGAACAGCTTTCGGCCGACGAACTTTGGCAGTATGAGGCTCATCAGCCCAGTCGCCGGCAGGAAGATAATGTAGACCTCCGGGTGGCCCCAGAACCACAGCAAGTGCTGCCAGAGGATAGGACCACCCCCTTCGACCGCGAAGAACGTCGTCCCGAAATTGCGGTCGAACAGGAGCATGAGCAACGCGGTGCCAAGCAGCGGGAACGCGAAGATGATAATCGCGCTCGTGATGAGCATGTTCCAGGAGAAGATGTCGAGGTTCGCCCACCCGATCGACTCGTCGCGCTCGTAGATGATCGTCGTGATGAAGTTAATCGCGCCGATCGTGGTCGCGATGCCACTCAAGTGGAGGCCGAGCAAGAGGAAATTCGTCTGCGGGTTCGGTGCTAGCGATAAGGGCGGATACATCGTCCACCCGATCGCCGGCTCCTGAAACGCTAACAGGACCGAGATCCAGTCCGTCGGGACGACGACGGCCAGAACCGCTCCCGTTACTTCGGCGACGATCCCCAACCGAGCAAGCAGCAATGAGGGCGGCAACAGCCAGAATCCGATAGCGTTGAGCCGCGGAAACGCCATATCGTCAGCTCCGATCAACAGCGGCAGAAAGTAGTTCCCGATCCCGAAAAACACCGGCGTCACGAAGAAGATCAGCATCGTCAACCCGTGCATCGTGAACAGTTCGTTGTACGTCTGTTCGGTCCAGAGGTTCGCCTCCGGAGTCAACAGATGCGTCCGGATCATCATCGCATCGATCCCGCCCCAGATCGCCGCGACGGTGCCGAACGCGATGTAGAGCAGCCCGATCTCGCGGTGGTTCGTCGTCGTCGTCCAGCGAACGGCGGCCGCCTTCACGTCGCCGAGTCCGATGCGACGCTCACGACCCGTTGCATACCCGCCGTCCGGTGACGGCTCGACTCGTAACCGCTGTGCGACGAGGACAACTACTAGACAGCCAACGACCACAGCCCCGAACAACGAGACCTCGGCGAGTGCACGGTTCATCGTCGTCCGCCACCCCTGATGGCCCGACCGCACCGCCCATCGCCGTGCATAGCGGTGGACTCATTATCGACCCCCATAAAGATCAACTAACTATTTCGTGACTTTCTTTTATCCTCATATTTATTCGATCGTATTTCACTTGCCGAACTAGTTCGAAACCGTGAAAGTTTACTAATTCGTGAATGACGTATTTCAGGCCGGTTATTGAACCACCGCCAATGGGAAGCCGCCGTCGCACGATCGTCGCACTCGCCGTCGCGGCGCTTTCGAGTCTCCTCGCACTCACGGGAACGGCCGCTGCACAGTCGGAGAACCGAGAACTTATCGACGGCCTCGAGTACCAGCTGCTCTACGTGGCCCTGCCGCTGACGCTGTTCGTCCTCGTAATCTTGGTCTACGCGGCCGTCAAGTTTCACGACAACGACGATCCCGAACCCACCACGGAGGATCCCGCCTTAGAGATTACCTGGACCGTTGCAACGGCACTCATTCTGTTGTTCGTCGGTCTTTCCGGCTACAGCGTCCTCGTCAACCCGTACGTCTCTCCATCACAGGCACTCGATAGCGACAACCGCAGTCAGGACGGGTTCGAGTCGTTCGCCGATCTCCCCGAGACCGGCGACGAGGAGGTGTACGTCACCGGATACCAGTGGGAGTGGCAAGCGAACTATCCCGGAGCAAACGTCACGACCGAAGACGAAATCGTGATACCTGCCGACGAGAACGTAACGCTCTGGCTCACGAGCGACGACGTGATCCACTCATTGTTCGTGTCCGACCTCGGCATCAAGCAGGACGCATTCCCCGGACGCTATACTCGCGCCCGCACGATCGTTTCCGAACCCGGGCGGTACGACGCCGTCTGTGCCGAGTTCTGCGGTGCCGGCCACTCGCGGATGGACACCGACGTCGTCGTCGTCGAACCAGAAACGTACGATCGGTGGCTCGAGACGAACGAGGGTACCGTCACTACAGCACCGGAACCCGGATGATTGCTTGCAATCCCAGTCGATACTCGAGGCGATCTGTATACTGAAGCACCCCTCTGGCTTCTAACTATCGCGGCCACTGCGCACCCGATCACACGACGGGAGCGCAGTTCTGAGCGAGTGCGGTTCGGAGCGAACACAGTGAGCGAGAACCGCAGAAATGCGAACGGTGAGCGAAGCGAGCCGTGAGCAAACACAGTGAGTGAGCACCGCGGGCTGTTCGATCTCGGTTCTGTTGGTATTCTATCCACGACGCGCTGAGACTCGAGTCTGCAAGAGTTAAACGGGCCGCGTTCCTAGGGGAGATGCGTGCCTTTAGTCCCCGTCCGAGCAGACCCATTCGGGTGCGATGACAGTACGGCGAACCCGGGCACGCGACAATAGTATTCCGGAGAACTCCCACGAGTTCTCCCGCCCGGCACGAGGGTTAGCCAGCCGACGCGGCACGCCGCCACGGGATGAGGCTGGACGTTAGTGTTCCGGGCGCACATCAACTGCGTAGACGGATCGCTCTCGTTCGTCAACACCACGGCTTCCCCAGCCATTATTGGTTACCCGGTCCTCTCCCATACCAATCGATACGAGGGACAGTTCCAACACACAAGTAGCTACGTTGGACTCTGGTCGTCGCGTTCGGTTAATAGTTCGCTGTAAAGAAACGACTCAGTAGAGTTGCTGACGGTTATATCGGGATCTTCAACCGCTCGTGCACGTTCTACTGTCAGCCGTATCGCATCAAATTGTTCACTCACGATGACATTACCACTTCGGCGGTCGTAGTTCACTAACCTTTGATCAACCAATCGCGGAAGATGATTGTGTACTAACGACAGCGCCACCGTGTTCGCCGCGTCTTCAGAAACTGTCTCGATCGGAATATCCTGTTTCCACCCAGTGATCTGGAGTGATACTCCGTCGACGTTTTCGTACTCACTATTCAGTAAGTAATACAGAACGTATCGACGATATGAGTCGGATAGAAGCTCGCAAAGTGCGTCGAAATCCGCAGCGTCTACCCCTGTATCCATGTCTCGGCCTTTTGGATGCTACTACATGAGTTCCGTTCGAAAAATACTTGGTGTTGTTGGATATCGATTCGACGGCTTTCGTATAGTATGCCAACCGATGGCGTGTATAACTGCAGAAAACCCCACAGCGTTACCGCCGAAGCGATGACTCTGTGTGGGTGAAAGTATGAATTATGAGTGGAGGCGGCGAAACGAGTTTCCCAGAGGCTCGCGCACTCCAGTACTCACCGTAACGCTGGCGAGCTTATCTTCCGTGTTCGGGATGGGTACGGGAGGTACCTCGCCGCTGTGGCCG
>Ga0136594_1000056_pt1 | contig 37566 bp, 40 predicted proteins | sample AntDeeMetagen472_FD_104794 | JGI IMG/M metagenome (GOLD analysis project Ga0136594, IMG submission 104794) | Saline lake microbial communities from Deep Lake, Antarctica - Metagenome TFF #472 | ecosystem: Environmental > Aquatic > Non-marine Saline and Alkaline > Saline | place: Antarctica: Deep... | reverse complement strand
CGTTCTCCGCGAAGGGAATCCAGGTGAGGTATACAATATCGGGTCCGGCGAAGAGCGAACGAATCTCGAAGTAACCGAAGCAATTTTGGACGCCGTCGGCGCAGACGACGACCTGATTGATTTCGTCGAGGACCGTGCCGGTCACGACCAGCGCTACGCACTCGAAACCGAGAAAATCGAAGCACTCGGTTGGGAACCCGAATATACATTCGAGGAGGGGCTCGAACGAACTGTCGAGTACTACTTGGACTGACAATGCCCGCCGAGGAGAAACCGATCCCGCCGTCCGAGTGGCGGGCAATTGTGGAGAACGTTCCGCTCGTCTCCGTTGACCTTGTCGTCGAACACGATGACGGTGTTCTCTTGGGCAAACGCGAAAACGAGGCCGCCAAAGGGAAATGGTTCGTGCCCAGAGGAACTCTGTATGATTTGACGATTAGTCTCTACTGCTGCCAGGGAGTAGATACCGAACTCTTATTCTCCTACGAACGCTTTTGTAAGGCAGATTGTTAGTGAGGACTCGCCAGTTCAAGCTAGTCGTAAGAAGTAACGCTTCAGCCGGGGACACGTCCGTTCTGGAGGGGGAATTTGAGAGCATCTGCTGTACAAAACCGCAAGATAGGTCGCTACAAGCAATATTCCACACAAGAATATCTGATAAATCCAATTAGACTTATGCAATATCGAGTTAGATCGCGTACAATTGGGGTTCTATTGTTGATATCGGGTGTATCTCTACAACTTTCTTTACTTGATACCATAAGCTTATTTATTGCGGTGATTTCCATTTTCACCCTCGGTCCTGCAATAGTACGTAAATATACAGATAGTCAATTTGAAACAATTATCATCGGGACCGGTGTATCATTATCTATTGTTGTACTGGTTGGTTTAGTTCTGAATTTTGCTATTCCAGCCTCACTTCTCGGATCTCCTCTCGAAAAACTGCCTCTAGCATATTCACTGGTACTAATTTTGTATGGTACGTATGAGATATTCCAATTTGATTGCACTCTAATTACGCTATCCAAAGACGATATCCGAGGAATTTTGTTTTCCATTTCTATTGGTGTGATAGCCGTTGTTTCTGCATTTCTCTATAGAGGAAATGAAACAACACTTTTTGTGTTAATACTAATAGCCGTGTCGCTGTTTCCTCTTTTAATCGCTGTTCTGTCTCCATCTAACAGATTTACGATGTGGATGATATGGGCTGCCTCGATAGCAATTCTCTTGAGAGTTACATTAGCTTCACCGTATCTTCCTGGTATGGATATCTCAATTGAAGTCGGTTGGGCGAGGACTATTATTGATCAGGGTTTGTGGGAACCTAGTATACATAATAATCAAAACGCAACATTGTCTATCTCTATGTTGATTCCAGGGCTTTCGCTGATCACTGGTCTTGGCCCAGTTGTCGTATCTAAGACTATTGTACCGGCCTATTTTTCATTAGTTCCTGTCGGTGTTTATTACATATGCTCAAGGACATTTGACAACAGCATTGGGTATTTGTCTGCATTTATTGTCATCTTCTATTTCGGATTTTATGTTGCCCTTCCACATAATATAAAGACATCAACAGCGGAATTATTTGTAGTTATATTTTTGTTGTTGTTACTTCTGGAGCAGTTTAGCCTTGAGAGACGGATTTTGTGTATACTTGCGATGGCAGGAATCGTAACAAGCCATTATGGAACAGCGATTGTAGTACTTGCTGCGTTTACTATTGGCATATTGTCATACACCCTTCTCCAGTCTTGGAGAGACCTTGGAATAAAATCGCACTATTTACTCATGGCAATAATTGGTAATATAATCGTTCTTTCTTGGTATATGTTTGTATCAGGGAGTGCATTCATTACGTACGCCGTTTATGGGTCCAAACTGATACGTCGTTTAATTACATCTCAAACAGCTACTGGAAGTGGATCAGTTAGCCAGTATGTTGACGTACCGGCCCCATTGTCCATAGATCTGAGCCAGTATTTATTGATTGCCTTGGCTATTTTTGCTGCTGTAGGATTGACGATCACATTTGTGAACATCCTTCGCAGAAAAAGTTACTATAGTAGTCTATATATTGGTGTGGCATCAGGATTTGCGTTATTAATTCCTGGATCAATGGTTGTTGCAGATTTTAATATAGCTCGCGTAGGCCATATTTCTTTCCTGCTCATCTCTCCATTTGCTATTATCACATTGAAAAAAGCATTGAGCGTAGTCATAACAAGGCGTACTATTCAATTTTCAACAATAGCGTTTTTCCTAATGTGCCTATTTCTTGTTCAATCAGGGGTATTCGCTGTCGCAAATCCAAATCCGGACGTATCTCCTCATCCACTAACTTCGAGAGCTGATATTGAACATATGGATCCGAACTCTTCAATCGAAGTGCTAGCAATCAGGTTGTTGAATAAGCGGTATATCCCTCCCAAGGATGCGGCAGCGGCAAGATGGCTAAACTATCGAAGAGGAAAAATCATATCCCTTACGTATAATTCATATACTCCATCGACACTCACTGGCCCAGATACTGAGGGGACAATGGAGTATAAGTATATACGATGCTATAATTCTGAAAATAACGTTATAATCACTGGTGCAAACCCCCCAGAATGGGAATACTTTGAGATCAATCCACTGGCTAACAAGTTATATTCGAATGGGTGTGCGTACGTAACTGTTGATAACTGAACGAGTCTTGGGATTTTAATCCTTTTTCGTGGCCTGATTGTGAATCCATTCTCCCTTTCCAGATTTTAGCTTTATTCCGTCTAAAAAACCCCGGAACTGTCCAATTAGTCCATTCAGTTCTTTTTTAGTCAATCTTCGGATGACACCATATAGGAACAGAATAAAGTAGTACGGATAAAATCCCAATCCAACAAGTTCACTATATTTCTTTTTGAATAGAAAATAATTCCTGAAAATATAATAGGAAAATATAGGACCAGTCTCACCGCCGCCACTAGCAGAGCCCTTATGTAAAACTGTAGTGGCAAGATCAGTATATACATCTCTATTCAAATTTTTCACCTCTTGGGAGAATTCTACATCTTCAAAGTATAAAAAGTAATTTTCAGGAATTATCCCGGCCTCCTCAATAACATCAGCGTCGATAAGGGCAGCTGCTAGTGGAATATAATCGTTATCGATCAGACCTTCCTCTGATTCATCCGGTTCCGAATGCGTAACTCTTCCAATCCACCAATTTACTACTCCCTTTGAAAACCATAGGTTATTGTCAAAATCGAGAATTTTTGGAGATAAAACACCGATACCTACGTTTGAAGTCATTCTGTCAACTAGTCTACAAAGTGATTTCGGTTTTACTACTATATCATTATTTAATATCCACACATATTCTGTATCGTTCTCTAATGCAATTTCTATCCCTCGATTCATTCCACCTGCAAATCCCAGATTCGTCGCGTTGAATACGACGTTGATTGAGTCAAATTGTTGTTTTAATTTGGTGCCAGATCCGTCAACTGACCCATTATCTACAACTATGATATCAAAATTATCATAGTCCTGTTCAATGAGGGATTTAATGCAATTTGAAGTGTCTTCGTAGTTGTTCCAATTCAAAACAACGCAGGACACCTTTGGAGACTCGTCCATCGATGGTTGAATAGACATCGTAACCGGCATTAACATTGCGAATGATCTAGTGGCTATGAAAATACTCCTCCTCCATCTCGTTGGAATACCTCACTACGCTGCTGAGATTGCAAACTCGCTAGCGAGGATGGACCACGATGTTCATATTCTCGTTGCAGAACGAAATCTAGAACACAAATCAATATTTCACGATGATATTGAGGTGAGTACGGTCGGTCTCACGTCGAATATCAAAATACTTCTAAGGACCGTTAACCCATTAACTTATTATAGAATCTATCGGACAATCGCCACTATCGATCCAGATGTTATCCACATTACTCAGGGATTTGTATGGATCAATCCGGTTCTGCCATTTATTTCTAAATACCCAATTGTACTAACAGATCACGAACCTGAAGAAACTAATGACGTCACGTTCTACGGACGAACAAGAATTTACTCGTGGTCCAAGTCGCATATGCGTCGTAATGCGGATCGTGTGGTTGTTCATGGAGAGTATCTCAGGGACGTCCTCCTATCTTTGGGCCTACCCGATGAGAAAATTGAAGTCATAAAACACGGGGTCTACCGGCACTACACTAAACTTGATGCTGGAGAATCAACAGAGTCATTACCGGACAATAACGTATTATTCTTTGGCCTTATTGCTGACTACAAGGGGATTGATGTATTAGGAGATGCTATTCCAGAAGTTCATTCTCAACTACCAAATGTGACGTTTAAGTTGGCCGGAAACGGCGATATCACTCAATATCTTGATGAGAGTGTAGCGAATGCTGATTATGTGACTATTCAGGAAGAATATATCCCGGAAACAGATGTCGGCCAACTCTTTCGAAACGCCAGCCTCGTCGTGTTACCATACAAATCTGGATCACAAAGTGGGGTTCTCACGATAGCATACCAATTTGGAACTCCAGCCGTTGTCACAGATGTAGGGAGTTTGCCAGAGGCCGTTGATAATGGCCAAACAGGATTTATTGTGCCGCCAAACGATCCGGATGCCTTAGCTCAAGCAATCTGCGATATTTTTGAATCAGAAAGTATCCAATCAGATATGGTTGAGAATATTGATGAGAAAGTCGAAACTGAGCTGTCTTGGGACGTCATCTGTGAGGACCTCGTCGAAATATATAATCGGGTACAGAAGACGAATTAGAGTTATAGTTTAGCCAACGCTCATCTAGATAGATCGCTACATCTGTTTTGATGGATCTCTAAGCGGTAATCCCGATGAAAAAGAATTTAGCGTAAGTGGAAAGCGGCTACAAGGACGATCCTGGGCCGGTTATCAAAGTGCCTGACGACCTCTCCCAGCAGCTGGGAGGTCTACCGACGGACTGCTAGCCTGTCAGAGCGTGTCGTAGAACCCTTAACAAACTACAGTTAATTCGATTACTATTTTAGCAGATCACCTACTTAGGTATACGTGCAGAAGGTACACAACGTTTAGAATCGGTTAGAGGGTACCATTTCGTTTCGGAATAATGATCTCTCGAACTCGTTCATCGTGGTTCGTCTCGGATTGGACGAATGCCGCGAGCTGGCTTTGACGATCTCGGAGTCAGCCGCTCCGAGATCGTCACGCTAAATAACTACTTCATCTACTTCTCGCACAATTTCCTTGTCAACAGTGACTCCGAACTTCTCTTCCCCGTAGCTACAACAAGCTCAGAACAGCGTGTGTCAAGTGTCCGGCGCTTTCAATCTGTTAGAGCTGATTCAGCAAACTATGTGAACTCTTCTACGATACTCTGTATCAAGATATGGAGCACGATCACCGGCACGGCGGCCATAACGACGGATACGTCGCCGATGAGGGCTTCTATACGAACCAGGCAGAATATCTCTGGTAGCTGCTCCAGCCGTAATTGGCGAAGCTCTGCGACCTCTCTAAGCTCTGCTTGGAGCAAGACGCTCATTCCTACGGCCTCCTGCGGTTACTGAATTTACTGGAGCACCGATCTACGGATTCATAGATCACATCGCTGTCAACGTATTTCGCCACTTCTGCCGATATATCGAATAGTGACTGTAGAACATCTATCTACTACTCTTTATATCCTAACGCACTCAGCCTTCGTTCGATTTCGTCGTTAACTTCGTCGTCTTCTGTATCCATCCCTTTCTCAATCTGGACACGCTCCTCTACGAACTCTCGTAACTCGTCCCGGAGTGACTGATCCGAATCATTTGTGAATCTTATTTCTTCTGTATTCTGGTCACGCTCACAGTATACTACGTCGTTTCGATTACGAATGGCATATCGTCGGATGTGGATGTTCTCATCTTCTCCTCGGACCTGAGAGAACACGCGGCGATCTTCGGGAAGTGATCCTAGCAGAGACACTCCATCTCCACTCCCCTCACGACCGATCGCATCTTCGATAGTCGCTACGACATCTAATGTACTGGCGGGAACGTCAATAGTCTTGTCAGCACCCCCCGGTGGACGGACAAACAATGGAACGTGGGTCAGTTCTGGATGCAAATATCGAGGATGTTCATAGTATCCATGCTCGCCGAACGCGTCGCCGTGATCGGCAGTGAATATGATGAGTGAGTCTTCTATGAGGTCTCTTTTTCGCAATTCGTCGAGGAATACTCTAATCTGTTCGTCGTTGTATCGGATCTCTCCATCATAGAGATCGATGAGAAGCTGTTGCTCGTCGTCAGTAATTGACTCCGGATCTTTAATCGCCCGGCGATAGAGTGACTGCGCGTCACGATCTGATATTTCGCGCTTTGCATACTTTGTCCTGAACTCACCTGGTGGCTCATAAGGGCCATGAGTGTCCATATAGTGATTCCAAAGGAAGAACGGTGATTCGCGCTCGTCGATCCACGCTAACGATCGGTCGTTAATCTCATTCGCACGGGCATAATGCCGATTTCGAAGTTTATCGAGTGCTCGCTGGATAAGAGCGATTAATTTGTGATTTCCTAAATGGAGGTCGTCGTCGAATCGATCAAATCCTCGGTCCATACCGAAGGCACGAGATGCGTAAGGGTTGGAATGGAACGCCGCAGTCGAGAACCCCTCTTCGGAGAGTATGTTCCCCACGGTATCCACGTCAAGTTTGAAACTCTCATCTATGGCTACGTCCGAGTATTTCCCCGTGAGCAGAGCTGGAACTCCCTCTCGGGTATTTGCGCTCGCACTGTATGAGTTCGAAAATCGCAAGCATTCGCCAGCAAACTCGTCAATATTGGGCGATGTTTGTCGATCATACCCGTACCACGAAAGGTGGTCGGCCCGGAGCGCGTCACAGGATAGTAAAATGACGTTACGTGGTTTAGTAGCCATATTAAAGTGAATCCCTTTGCGGCGATTTTTATCTTCCGAATCGAGACGGCTAGATGAAACTTTTCAGGATGATCTGACAGTTGAGTAGTGTCTAATGGTCTTTAGTCTTGTTGACCAATCAGGTCTTAGAGGATAGTCCTATACAGACTTGATACCCGCTGTGTCCGCTGCTCCCACGTGAGGTTTTCAGTGATGTATTCGCGGGCATTCGTTGCGAGTCTCGCTCGTAACCCGGCGTCGTCAAACAGCTCGATAACTGCCTGTGCCACTTCGTCTGGATTGCCCGGCTCCAGAAGAATGCCTGTTTCGTGATCAGTGACCACTTCGGGAACTCCGGCGATTGCCGTAACGACAGGCGGAACACCGGATGCCATTGCCTCAAGCATTGTAAGGGGTAGTCCCTCGGAGTAGGACGGCCGACAAAACACGCTTGCATGATCATACATCTCAGAGATGTCATCAACGTAATCGTAAATCGTCACGGAATCAGAGAGACCAGAGGATTGAATCCTTTTCTGAACTTCCTCTCCCAAGGGGCCACTTCCGACAAGATGAATTTCCGCATCCGGATGGGTGTCCAAGATCGCTGGGAGTGCGGTCAGTAGATCTTGGATTCCATTGTTATGGACGAATCGGCCGATATACAAGAGTGACTTCCCGTTTGTTTGATTCGGTGAAAATTCGTCAACGTCTACTGCGTTCCGAACTACCGCCGTTCGCTTCGCCCCAAGCGATTGAGCAATCAGCTCGGCGGCAGCACTGACACAGACCACCTGTTCGCTCCGCGAGATCACGAATCGACTTATTGTCTGCTCGAACGTCTTCGCTGCGGCACCACCGAGGCCGGAGATCATCCCGATATCACCGAGATGAAGCGTAGTCACCAGTTTGTAATCTGCACGGATGGAGTAGAGCGCAGCGAGTACCGAGGTATAGAAGAATCGGTTGTGGGCGTGTACAATATCCGGCTGAAACTCTCGAAGAACCCTTCTGAACTCACGTAATGCGGAAACCGAGAACATACTCTGTAACCCAACAATCTCGGTGAGATCAAGAGCCGAAGCGGTGTAGAATGATATTTCAGGGATGTCCTGCAATTCGAAATCTCGGGTACCGTCGTTTAACGTGAAGATCCCGACTTCAAACCCTTCGTCAACAAGGTGAAGCGCTAATTTCTGCACTACCTGTTCAACCCCGCCATCACTCGGCGGTAAATAGTCCGAAGTGAGAAGTATTCGCTTCTCCGCCCGCTTGATCATATCGTCCAGTAGATGGTCTCCCCTAAAGTAGTAACTTATTCTGATATGCTGAACCGACCAGACCTATTCTCTTCCTCAAGACGTATTCAAACAAATTCGTGAGATTACCCCACTCCAAAAACCGGAAAACATCGGAATTGATTACCCCACTTCTCGAATGAAGACCAAATATGTCGATGAGGAGCAAGGCCCTGTTGGTGTTGATGACAGTCTCAGTTGTTGGCGCGATTCTCTGGATTGGGTTAGACGCGGTGATGCGTGGAGTAACAGAGATGGAGAAGAATATGGGCGGTGCTCGGCAGGCCGTGAAAGACGACCGAATGAGAACACAGGATGATTGAGAGATAAGATAGGACAGACCGGCTCTGTAGTTTCGGTATACTGCGCTGGATTTCACGGATATCTCACGCTCCGACGGAGGTTGTAGACGGTAGCTTTGAGAAGCATTTCACGGAACTCCAGCCACCAGCTTCGCGCACACACGGCAGCGCCGAGCGTGCGCTTGATTGACGAGAAGACGGTTTCTGACATCGAGCGACGGTTGTACCGATCACGGTCCATGCGGGCGTTGTGAGCGTGATCGAGCGGGTTCATGATGCGGTGTTTGATCAGGGGACGCACGCCGTTTTCACGAAGTTCGTCGCGGAACGATTTCGCGTCGTAGCCTCGGTCGGCAGCGAGGCTCCGCAGGTCGCCGGCGTTGCGCCGGGCGACCTGCGGGCCGATCTTCGCGTCGTGTTTCTTCGAGGTCGTCGAGTGGATGTCGGTGATGTACAGCGTTTCGACATCCACGAGAGCCGTGACTTTCAGCGCCCGGACGCGGTAGTGCGTGCGGTTGGCGTAGTGGTGGCTGGGCTGATCGCGGTCAAAGCCAGTTGAGTCGATGGCGGCGTGGCCAGTGCGTTTCTCGGCTGACGCGCCGAGAAACGCACGCCACGTTTTGGTCGGAATCCGTGCAAACCACGTGCGGAGGACAGTGTAGTGAGGCAACCGTGTGAGGCCGATTTCTTCGAGGACGCCGGGCATCTCGCTGAGCAAATCTACCGCGACGCGGTAGGATTTGCCCAGCTCAATTCGGAGTGCATGCAGCGTGAGCATCGCCCACTCGGCGAACCCGCGACCCCCTTCGGGGTCGGCGGGTTCGTCAGGATTCGCAACAACTGATTTAGACTTAGCAACCGTAACACGAGTGAAGAGACGGATTTCGGATGTCACACCGGTCTGTCTCTTCGCTTTCTACGGCAATAACGCAGTCGCGGCGGCTCAGTCTAGCGAAACTACAGAGCCGACAGACCAGATCACCTCCAGAGTAGGCATTAGTAGTTTTCACTCGTGTAGGACATCGCATCATACAGACCCCGAGCAATCTCGTATGTCCCACTAGTGAGCGGCCCATCCTCGGGATAATCCAGATTCTGCACCTCACACACGCCTTTCAACGCCACCGTAGGCGGATCTTCGTCATCCAGGTCAGAACTGTACTCGTCACGCGCTGCCAAACAGACTCGTAGCGCATCCTCCGGATCCTGCATCACGCCAGCCGCATTCCCACAGTCCCTGGTGCCTTCGAGAACCGCAATCAACTGGAGCGCACCCCCACCGTCGTCGTGCGCCCAGCACTTCCACCCGTTCTGGCTATCCACACCGAAGTTCGTGCTGTCCTTGTCGTCCGGCCCGGGATTGTCGTGAGTCGTCGTCGCCCCGTGGACGGGATGCGGGCCCTGCCCGTTCGTCCCGTACGTCCGGAATGGTCCGGTGTTCGCTATCGGAACCGGATCGAGGTCGTAGTACTTTGACTGACTATCCCCACTCTGGTCGCCCCGAATCTGGGACTGGTACCGTTCGATCACGGCAGCAGCCTGCTCCTGGTCGCTCAGTTGATCCTCGTCATCGACGTACTCAACGACCAACTCGTCAATCACGTTCTGTGCCTCGGGGACAGTGTGCCGCGGTGTATCCTCAACGTGCAGCCACGTCGTCCCGACTACGCGACCGTTGGCCGGGTATCCATAGATCTCGACGTGCCCGCCTTCAGTCAACTCCTCCATAATCTCCCGCCCATCGACGTCGCCGGGAATCCGCCCCTTCACGAAGACGTGTGCACCGGTCATCGACCGTGACACCTCCGCGTATCCGCCGAGCGACTGAATGATGTCCCACGCCTCCCGGGTCATCATACCCGTCCCGTCGTCCCGAACGTCGATGACATCGTCCAGATCGACGAGCATGAGCGGCCCGTCGTCAGGCTGGAAGTCTGCGTGGGGCACGATCACCATCGGGTACAACGAACGTGGCTCCACGGCCTCGCCGTGGTCTGTCGTCCCCCAGTACCACGCCGAATCGACGTGGCCGTTCACGGTTCCGTTCAGCGCCTCCATCACGTCGCCGAACCGTCCACCGACTCGGTTGTGCCACGAAACCGAATCCCGGCCCCACTTCACCGTCCCTGCATAGCCGTCGTTGAACGGGGCACGGGGTTGCTTCTGTTCCAAATCCCAGCAGAACCAGTTCCGGGCCGTCTGCCCGGAATCGATCAGGTCCTGTGGAATCACACGGTCGGCGTCGTGCACCGAGTCAGGTAGCTCCAACACGACGTGCTCGTCAGTCACCTCGTCAACGCGTACCGGACTCCCCGTGACCGCCGACGCGTCTGGAGGCCGTGTCGACGCACTCCTCTCCGTTGTCATCGGTCGTCAGCACCCCCGTCCGTCATCGCTTCGCTCGCCTGCAGTCGAGCGGACGCCGCCGCCTGCGGCGCGAGATTCCCCGGTAGATGATCGATGGATCCAGGGAAGGCGTCGTACATTAGGTGCAATCGCTCTGATGCTCTGCTCAGGCCGACGTACCACGTCCGAGCTTCGTTCTGGCGCGTCTCCTCCGACCGATCCATCTCGCGGGCGATCTTCCCTGTGATTCCATCGAAGCAGCAGACGTCCGTGGCCTCGGCTCCCTTGCTCGCGTGGATGGTGAGAACGCGAACGTGATGCGTGTCTTCGACGACGTCGTCGTACCGCGGGAGTGCTCGACAGAGTGCCTTCAGGTCGTGATCGGTCAGGTCGCCCTTGGTGAGCCGCTTCACGCTCGCAGCACCAGTGGTGTACTGCTGCCAGAACTCCGACGTCGCTATCTCCTCGACGTCACGGATGGTCGCCACGCGTTCCTCGCGGCGATGTTCCGCAGCCAAGTCCTCAGCGTCGTCACGGGACAGGGTGAGCGTCCGCGCGTTGGCGTGATCGAGAAGTTCAGCGAACTCGTCGGCTGTGAACCGGAGGTTGATTGCGTCGGCGGCGTCGGTGGCGTACTCGTCGAGTCCGCGGCCGTGGTGTGCGTCGCCGTACGTCGCCGGGACCCGCTCCAGTTTCTTCAGCGCGTTGAAGACGTCGAGGCGATGACCGTCCCATCCCCAGCCGCCGGGACCGCGCTGGCCGTCGTGGATGATGCCGGCGCGATCCAGCGCTACCGACACGCCCCGCGCCCATCGTCGCGTTCGGGCGAGGTACAGAATCGACCGCTCCGTGTCGGCGATGAACTCGTTGTACAGCCACGCTGGCGACCCGGGAGTGGATTCACTCGGCGTCGTCCAGTCACTGGTCCGGCCTTCCGGCGGTTTGATCGGCGGCGCGTTGTACGTCAAGATCTCCGACCGACCGGTGCGCTCGACCGGTGGCGGCGTGAATTCTTTCTGGAGCATCCGCGTGGCCGACTGCCAGTGCTCCTCACCGACGCGGTAGGTTCGATCAAGCAGGATCTCCGGCAGGTGGTCCAGCCGCTCCGTGAAGAACCGGGGATGGGAGCCGGCGTACTGATTGACCACCTGTAGCGGGTCACCGGCGGCAATGGCGGTATCCGCGTGCTCGAACCACTTTTCGGCGACAGCTGCCATCAAGGGTGTCGCGTCGTGGTACTCATCGACGACCACGACCCGCGTCGGCGGGAGTGACGAGCCGTCCAGCGCTGCTTCGAGGAGTTCCCAGAAGTCGTGCCAGCCGCGCTGGGCCTTGAAGTCCTGGTACTTCTCCCACTCCGCCTGGACATCGACGCCGGGCCACTTCTCCCGCAAGTCGTCGTAAGAGGGACACTGTCGGACGTCCGCCTCATCCGTCGGGTCCAGTAGGTTGTTCCGCATGTAGTCGAACAGGCCGAGCAGCAACTGACCGCGCGTGTCTTCCCACGGTCGGTTCTTCGGCGGGTAGAACTGGATGTCCTGCTTCTTGCAGTAGAACGCTCGCTCGCGGTAGCCCATCGCGTTTCCGAGGTTTCCGTCACGAACTGCCTCTCGCGGATCGCGCTGTAACAGCCCGGTCGCTCTGTTCGCTGCCGCGTGCATCGTGCAGAAGAACTCCAGTTCGGTGTCGTCGGGGACGACGCCCCAAGCACGGAGTTTCCGTTTCACCGCGTCTGCGAGATCGACCCGATACGTCACGACGGTCATCTCTGCCGGGTCGATGCCCTCGACGTCGATGAGGACGGCCAACCGGAGGGCGATCTGCGTGGTTTTCCCAGTTCCCGGCGGACCGTTGAGCCGCACACTGTCGGTCGGCGGATGGACGTCTCCTTCCCGGATCACGGCGTTCCGCAACTTCTCAGGGAGTCGGCGGACGAGGTCGAGCGGAAGCGCCATGTCTTCCCAGCCGTCGGGCATCGACAGCACTTCGCCCGGAGCTGCAACAGCGTGTCCCCACCACTCGGGCAGCGAGTCCACCTCACGCATCCGACTCACCTCCGTCCCCGTCCTCTTCGTCACTACCCGGCCCGTACCGACCAGTAATACCGTAGTCGTCGTTCGAATCGTTGTCTGTTTCGTCTACACGGTCGGCACGCTCTCCGTCTCCTGTCTCTGTTGGTCGAATAGTGTCACCGACATCCTCAGATTGATCATCAGCACTCCTACCGACAGCGTCGTCACGCCGTTCATCTTTGTCATATGCCTCGGACGAATTGCCTTCACCTTCAGCGTCGTCTACCTCGTTATCGTTGCCGTCGTCATTCGACTCACCATCATCGTTGCCGTCCTCATCCACACTATCGGAGGACGCCTCATTGTTGTCGCCAGTTGTGTTCGTCCCGGTCGCTGCGTCGATGGCCGCGTCTTCACGGTCTCGGCGGTCGTCTGGATCCTCGACGTACGCGTCTGGTTCGTCGAACGAGTCGGCGTCCAGCTGCCAGAACGTTTGCCACAGTCCGTTCACGTGCGTTGAGTAACTGACGGACTCACCGCCGCCAGTGCTGTCCTCGTCGTCGGGATCGTTCCGAGCGGCTGCGGCGTGTGCGTCTCGGGAGGATATCTCGATCTGCAACGCGCGGTCCGAGATGTCGTGGGTCTGCAGGATTCGGGCGATGTCCTCCCGCAGTACCCAGACTTCCGTGTGATTCGGAGGCTCATCATCGACGTACACACCTCCATGCTCGACGGCGTCCGAGAGGGTGCCGTACGCGACCGAGCTCGCCACGAGATTCTCTAGCTGGTAGAAGGCGGTGGTTCGCGGGCCGTCTTCCCAGGTCGTCTTCTCCAGTGGTTCGATGACTGACCCGATGAAGTTGCCCCACTCGGCGTCCTCCATATCGGGGCGAAGCGGGTACTGCCCGCTAGCGCTGGTGTACGCCTCCCAGAACTTCTTTTCGCTGAACAGGCTGCCACGCGGGACGGAGAAGTTCGTGTCTCGGCCGTCGTCGAAGGCGAGCGTGTACTCGGCCTCGGACGAGTCGCTGTCGCGCGTGACCTTCTTCTCGACGCTTTCCAGCGTTTCCCTGATGAGAAGACAGAACTGCGTAGGGAGCTCGTCGTCCACGCTCGCTGCGGACTTCGCACGGCTCACCTCCTCGTCCCAGATCTCCTTGAGCGAGGTGCGAGTGAGGTACGATTTTCGGTCGGCGATCTGGTTGACGTACCCCTCGATGATCAACTCGATCCGGTCACCGCTGTCGGAACCATTCACCTCGACGTCGGCCTGGATCGCCGACATCTCTTCGATCATCTCGATTGCTTTCCGTGTTCCCTGCCCGCCGTCCAAGTCCCGCAGTTCAGTCTCGTACTCGGTCCAGATCTCGGCAAGTTGCTGGTCGGGAGTCACCTCCTCGTCATCGGTGGTGTCGGCATCAGCGTCAGGCTCCTGATCGGCAGTATCAGAAGCGTTGTCGCCGTTTTCGCTCATCGACCACCACCGTGAGTTGGGTGACTTCCCGGTTCTTTTAGTAGCCTTAACGCGTACGTTGAGCTGGGTCGCATACTGTATTCACCTCGTGCTGCACGACGAGAGACCCAAAGGCGCGGGACGTTCACTTCGTCCCGACGCCACCTTCGTTCTGGGCCCGTCAGATCGTGTCTACTCCCCGCTATGGCTTCGCTACTTATAAAGTTTTACAGTAAACCTATTGTGTGTCTGTGTAGGTATTGTATCCATCCTCAGTCCATAATCACTAATACGACAGACGTACAGGAGACTGGTAAATGGAGCTTTCAGATACCGATTGGGGGATCCTCGACCTCTGTAGCGAGGACCGCGAAACACGCAAGAATATCGCCGCAGCGCTGGACAAGACACCGAACTACATCTCGAAAGAGCTCTCGAAGCTAAATGAGATGGGAATGCTCGAACAACCCGGTCCGGCCGAGAACTCCGGGATGCACGTCACGACGGAGAAAGGAGAGTTTGTCCTCTCGAAACAGGAGAAATACGAACGGCGGCAATCCGAACTGTTTGGCGAACTCGTCGAGTCGGCTGTCGAACTAGCTCGTGACCTATCAGCGGAAGCCGACGAGGAAGTTACTCCGAGCGATATCGTGGTTGTGACCGAACAGGCGCATGACTTACTTCAGAAACTGGAGAATCGAAGCGGGATATCCCCACGAGAAGCGGCAGATCGAATCGGGATGAATCTCTACGCGACACAGGGAATTTTGTACGAGCTGTATTTCTTCGACCTTCTTAGCCGGGCAGTCACGTCTGAGGGAGAAATCTATGATCTCACCGCCCGTGGGCGGCGACTCCTTGACCAGCCTGTACAGACGACTGTGAAGGACGCGAATCGAACCTGGAATATGATATCCTCGAAAGACAGATCAGAGCCTTCCTTCGATGAGTGAGTGTGAATGTCCCTTGTTTCTAGTTAGGGGTCATTCTCTAAGAAGAGACACAGCAAAGTATAATCCGAATGAACACCAACAGCTATCAGCATTCTAGTAGCTGTTGGTGGTCAGAATAATTAGACTTTGCTGCGTCTTCGGCGTAAATGACCCCCAATAGCTAGGGCGAAGAACTGGATTCGATGCCCCTACCAGCCCTCTCCTGCAGTACTCGTTGAACACTCTGTCCTTGCGCAAGACACTGCAGTACGTCTGGTGATATGCTTGGATAGGTGCTGAAATCGACTTCTTCTGTCGCTAACCGGGCGAGTCGAGCTGTATGCGTGTGGATGGACATTCTCGTTGTCCCGACTGAACTGGCGATTTCCTCCTGCGACACCCGGCCTCGCCCAGACACCGCCACCGACGCTATGTACAGCGCACTGCCAGCCAATCCGGAGCGAGAGAAGTGCTGGAAATCGACGCTCGGATAAGCCGCAGAAAGAAGGATACCTGCGAACCGGTACGCCTCCGGTTCAACAGCAACACGATCCTCGTTGGGTAAGTAAGTCGCCGGGTCAAGTTGGTCGCCAAGCCCTGCACTCATATCTCATTATTAGTCAGCCATCTACTTTAAAGTCAACAAACGTATGATTACGGTTCAGCCGATGTGGCGATAGAGGTATTATGGTTCGTTATCAAATTCGGATTGCTTCCCGCGAGCGGGGGCCGTGTGAGCGGGAGTCGATTCCTGCTTGGGTAGTCAGCTCGCGCTCGCACGCCCACCATTTACAGTCCTTTGTGATTAGTTCGAAATTCCGGTGTCATTGCACTTGGGGGAAGGGTTTTGTATCTCATCCTCTGTCGACAGAGTATGTTACGCCGGGCTTTCCTCAACACGGTCGCAACACTTCCCGGGGTATCACTCACTGAGCGACTTTTTGCATCCCCTGAGGCGTCGAGTCCATCGGCGGAATCAATCGAGCAAGAAAGCGACATGTGGTTCTGGTACTACGTCTACACGGCGATACGGGAAGATCGTGTGATGAGCACAGAACGGTCCCGGAAACACGTGGTCAGCGAAATGAACCTCACGACCCTCAGTAACACGGAAGCTCGCCAAGTCCTAAAGCGAGCGAACGACGGCGAGTATACGAGTAGCGACATGCCCGACCAGTGGCGGGAAGTGTTCGACAGTATTGACCGAGTCGAGTTCAGGTGAACACCCCTGTAACGAGGCACATGTCTGCTTGCAGCCTGCAACCAACATCCGAACTTTAAGAGTGAAACAGGCGGTAAGTTAGATATGGAGAAAGCGGGAAAAGTCGGGACGTACATTCGCCCTTCTACAGAACGACAAGACGACCAACATCAACGCGACTCGATCACCCGGTATATCGACGAGCATGACCTCCCTCAAGACAGGGTCGAACAGTATGTCGATATCGAATCCGGATCGAACGACGAGCGCGAACAATTCAACGCCCTCCTTGACGCTATCCGAAACGACGAGTTCGATCACGTAATCGTCTGGGAGATAAGCCGAATCTCTCGGCGCGGTGCGACACTACAGGAATTCTTCGACGCCTGCGAGGAACACGGCGTCACAATCCATATCACGGACGGCGCTGTCGAGAAGGTCAAACCGGATGGTACCGGTCGGTTCGTCGCTGACATCGTCGGTATGGTCTATCAGCAAGAGCGACGACAGCTGATCCGACGCGTGAAAGCCGGTGTGAAGCGAGCGAAAGACCAAGGAAAATGGGTCGGAAACGTCCCTGCGGGGTTCCGGCGCAACGACGACGGGTACCTACAGCCTATCGTTGAGCCTGACGATGGGGAGGACAGTTACTTCGAACTCGTAGACGCACTCGAACGACTGGAAGACGGTGAATCGTACCGATCCGTCGCTAAGACCCTCTCGATCAGCCGACAAGGGCTCTCCAATATTCACAAAGACCCCAAACGGCGACGATGGTATCTTAACGGAGAGAGCGATGACGAACGTGTTACTGAGGCACTCGACGAGGTAACACCAGAAAACTCGTGAAACAGCCGTTAGTAAGGGTGCGTGTTGACTAGGGAGAGACAGTTTGACCGCCGAGCCCTGTGTTTAAGCTAGTGTATGATCAATCCATAGTATGGGAATCGTCCAGGATTCAGAACACAGCGACGGTGCGCCGACGATCAAAGGGACAGGGACCCGCGTCAAGGATATTGCCTCGGCGTACGAACATAGCGGCTACGACCCCGACGAGATTACGCAACTATACCCCAATCTCAGTCTTAGTGATGTCCACCGGGCACTCGCGTACTATTACGATCACATCGATGATTTTCGGTCGCCCTCGTCTGAACCTGCTTCCGCATAATGCGACCGCTGTATTGCGACGAAAGTATATAGATTCCCGTCGCTGATGGACTTCGCCGACGCGGGTGGACAGTCCACACCGCCCGAGACGAGGGAACTCTCGGTGATCCCGACCGTGAACAGTTGCGGTACGCGGTCGAAAATAACTGGCTTCTCCTGACATTCGACGATGATTTTCTCTCACTCGCCGAAGGCCAAGAGCTGGAACACAGGGGCCTTATTTATGTGCGACAGGCTGGACATCAGATCGGCGATGTCGTGAAAATCGTCGATGAGCATCTACAGCACAGAGCCGAGGAGGATCAGTCGATTCAATACCTGTAAGGCAGATATCGTTACTTTTCAGTGAACCGCCTCGGGGTCAAGCCCCGAGGCACTCGGCCTGTTCCGCCTGTAGAGGAACCGCTAGGCTACTTCGTCCAATTTTGAGAGCAGCTTCGAATAGAGGCTCGGCGAGCAGTGCCAACCTGCATCAAGCATCGCCTCCAGCGTCTCCCGGGCGTCGTCTGCTTCGAGTTCGTCGTCCCGGACCAGTGAGAGAACGAGATAGGCGGTTCCCCGTGTTTTGATGCCTTCCACATCGGCGATGTCCCGACCGTACGCGTCGTCCATCACGGCTGTCGCTCCTTGATCAGCCGCGAGTGCCAGTACTGCAACGTCGGCGTCACTGACGTTCGGGTTCCCCCTGAGTCGTTCGAAGAGCGCATTCTCAGGTACTGAAACCACATCGAACGCACCTTCCTCTACCGATTGTTCGATACGGCGGGCATCCGGATAGCCGGCGTCGAGACCGACCGTCACAACCTCCTCGTACACGCGCTGTGGAATCAGTCGAGATGCATCGAGACGACTGAGCAAAGAGAGCCGCTCTGCTTTTGCGAGGTAGATGAGCGGCGTCGCGTCGAAGACGAACATTAGAGGTCGTCGAGGTCGGATTCGAGGTGGTCGTCGCCGACCCACGTAATGTCTCGTTCGCGGGCGAGGCGGGCGAGTTCCCACGTATCCACGCCCGCGAGTTCGGCCGCTTTACTGAAAGTCACCTCACCGCGCTCAAGCCGTTCGAGCGCCTGTTCCGTTCGCCACTCCTCTAATCCTTCCGAGAGCAGCTTTCGGATCGCCGTGCTCGTATCGAGACGTTCTTCGTCGATGAACCTCTCTAACTCCTCCTCTAAGTCGTCGGGGACGCGTGCGGAGATCGAGCCCATATGTATACTATGTTTTCATTGTATACAAGCGCTTCGGTGAAGCTAGTCGAACTACCAGTAGCAGTTTCTCGACGACAGTCGCTGAGCGGGGGCCCCGCTCGAACGTGCCCAACAGTTCGACTGGGAGACGCTCACCGACCAATCGGAGCAAGCTTACCAGTGTGCCACCGACGGCGAGTGGTGAGAAGTCCGCCCAAGGACCTATGCTCGTTCGCCGCTACAGGTGAGTATAACGAGCATCGTCCCTAATTTCGAATTCCCCACACCGGAACGGACGATTCGTTCGCAAACCTACGTACCGGCTGTTTCACGGCGCGGCAGTGGCCGTGTCGCCAGTATCTGGGTCGAACGGGAGATTGATGACGAGCTCGTCGAACCAGACGACCGGGCGCTTCCTCTGGCCATCTTCCTCGAAGAAGATGATGCCCAGCTGAGCGAGTCGGCTGAGTTCCTCGTGGACGTTCTTCACGTCCCGGTCAACGACCCGTGCGGTTTCGTTGATGCTGGCTGGCTCTTCCCGGCGGATGGCTTCGATGAGATCAAGCACGCGCGGCGTCAGTGTCTCCATCAGATCGTCGTAGCTGGTGAACGAGAGCGTCGGCGTGGAATCCACCGCGTCGCCCTGTTTGAGCGCCTCGATTCCGTCGGTGATGTCGTCGTGGAACTCACTGGATGACTTCACGGTCACGACGAGGGTTGATTCGGCCCGAAGCTGTTCGCGCTCCATTGGGTGCAGTGGCGGCGTGGTATCGTTCATAGGGTATCACCGTGGTGTGATGGGCTCACTTGACCTCGAACTCGGATTTCGGAATCTCGCTCCAGAACCGTTCCCAGAGTTCGACCATCCCCGGGAACTTGATGCTGTCTGGGTCGGGATTCGGGGCAACATGCAGTTCGTGCCCTTTGGTGTCCTCGTGTGAGTTGTCGTACCGACGAATCGTCCCATCGTCAAGCGTGCGGGGTGGGTTCGGCTCCGTCGCGCCATAGTGGAGGTTGTAGGCCCATCCAGACTGGTACGCGTCACTGTCTGTCCGCATGCAGAACACACGGACGACAGTCCCGTCAGGGTACTTCTCTACCCTGCTTACCCCGTCGAGATCGTCGTCGGTCAGTGAGGCCATCCTCACCCATTGGTATACAGACCAATAGAATAAGTCTATTGGTCTGAAGAACAATAGCAGTCGTCGCACTCCCAATACTCATACGACTCCTCGTCACCAGTCCATTTCACCACGTCGTGACCCTCCCATTCGCCTGTCTTCTCATATTCTCCTCCACTGCCTTCATCAGAAACAGTAAACTCGCCGAAGTAGTGGCCTCCCTCGTATGTGTCGTCCGCATAGACTGTAATCTCGATTGTCTTGCCGCATTCCATGCAGTCTCGTTCGAGTGTGCGTTTCTCCTTCGACATCGTATCAGTTGTTGCGTGTGATCTCTACCAACTGGCCGCCGAGGTCAGGGAATGCTACGTCAAGACCGTCTTCGAACGTGAGTCTATCGAACAGTCCCATCGGTACTCCTCCTGGACGTGAGCCGACTTTCACTACACCTAATCGATGTCTTGGAGACCGAGGCCCCTGTTACGTACTTACTCAAGATGCTTTTCTGCTCGTTCTACGGGATAAAACCTCCTTGGTCGGATATGAGATAACGATCTCCTAAATTCTTCATAGAAAATGCGCTGTAGGACGTCTGCCGCGTTTCTCTGCCGATTCGCTCACTAAGAATACAAATATCTTTTATAGTCTAGACAGTACGCTCAGTCGGCTGAAAGCGCCCCCGGTGATAGGACACCGGAGACTACGCTGCCAGGATATGACAGCACCCAACACTAACAGCGCCGCGAGTGATAACTCTGTCTTTCAGGGGACTGAAGACGGGGTTGACACGCCGGCCAACGACCTCGCGCTCGTCCAGATTATCGAACACGCATACGAGACCGCTGGCACGACGACCCGCCGCGGTCTCGAAATCGAAACCAAGTGGAGTACAGCCGAGCTCAACCAGCTTCTCGACCGGCTTGAGTCGAAGGAGTATGCGGAGTTGATCGGTGATTCGGATCGGCAGATGGTCGTGCTGACGAATCGGGGCGAGTTTCTCGCTCGGGGGCGGCGATGACTGACGTCGATTGCGGGCGTGCGATACCGATGAGTCCGGAGGACGTCTTCCAGGCGGTTTCGAACAGCCGACGCCGACGGGTGATTCTCTCTGTTGACCGGTCGGAAGATGGTGTGGACGCAAACGAACTCTCTGTTGAGATCGCGTCCCGAGAAAACGCGGTAGATCCGAGCAGGGTGACTGGCGAACAGCGCTCGCGCGTGTACGTTGGCTTGGTTCAGAACCATCTGGACACGCTCGATGAACTCGATGCGGCGCGGTACGACTCTCGGTCGAAACTCGTCAAGCCGACAGATGCGACGGCTCCACTCGCCCGGTTGATCCGGGAAGTGACGACCGAGTGCTACACGCCCGCGGAGGATGCGGGCGAGTGAGAATGGCCTCGGAGCTTGCAGCGTTCGACGGTCTCCCTGAGTCTGTCACCGTTCACGTCAGCGATGTCGAATCGCTTCTTGGCTGGGCTGACCACGCCAGTCACGTATCGACCGTCGTCATCGCTCCGGTGGAACTCCACAGGCGGAATCTGAAGCTGCGCCTCACTGACGCGAATCTACCGCTGGATGTGTTCGAATTTGTTGGACCCACAGCCGTCGCTTCGAGCGTTTTGGAGGCGGCGGGCAAGTCCTCGAAGGCCTTGGACCGTGTTGATCGGCTCGCACTACTCGGTGACATCTTGAGCGGTGAGAACGAGGCGACCGGACGGTTCCGATTGGTGTTCGGTGGGGAGCCGGCGCAGAACGGGGACGACGTCGAGCAGGCGCGGCGCGAACTCGAAGTGGCGACGAACTATCATCCCGTCCGGATGCGCGCGTTCCGGCAGGCCGTCGAATCGGCTCCGTCGCCCATCGACGTCGATGCAGGCGACCTTCTTCACGGGACGCTTGCCGTGGAGCGGGCGCTTCGACGTCGATCTGAGAAGTCTCCGTCAGATGGTGCGCTCATCCGTCGTGCCACTCGGACCGTGATCGACACGGACGGCTCGGCGTGGGACGAGGCGTACCCGTCAGCCGAGCGGATTGCCCTGGTCGGGCTGAGCACGGTCCCTGCGACACTGGTCGATCTGTTCAACGCCATCACGTCGCGGTGTGACGTCGAAGCCCACTTCTTCCTCCGGCGTGGAACGGGTCCGTTTCTCAAGCAACGGCTCGGAGACGTGTGGTCGGTACCGAATCCGGGGCAGGTGGTGGTTGCGTGACTGACGCGCCATCCGCGGTCCGATTCGATGCCCCGAATCTGGACACGGACGTCCCGGTGGCGGAGATCGAGACGACGACGACCCGGTATCAGGAAGCCCGGGCCGCGATGGCCGTCGTCGCTGGGCTCAGGGACCGCGGTGTTCCCGTTCGAGACATCGCCGTCGTTGCCCGTGATCTGGACAGCTACGAGGAACCGCTCACGCGGGCCGCGATTCGACACGGCGTCACACCGGTGTTCTGGACGCAGATCGACCTCGTCGAAACCGGTCTGTATCGGCTGGTAACGTCGCTCTGTGAGTTGTTCGCCGCCGCCGAACCGGATCGGGAACTCCTCCTCCGACCGCTGGAGCAGGAGTGGACACCGCAGGAGGCGACTGACGAATGGCCGCTTCCCGCCGAAGTGCTTGAGGAGACAGTTCACCGCCTCCCACAAGAGTCGCGTCCTACCCACGCGTGGAACTCGCTCATCAACGAGGCAGCGTGGGCAGACCAGCGAGTGGTCGAATACGCTGAGTGGGTTGCTCGTGATCCGGAGCCGACGCCGACAGCTGTTGCTGACGTTCTCGGTGGTGTGGTCGAATTGTATCGGGAAACAGTAGTACCCGAGCGACGGGCGACGGACCCGCCGGCGCTGCTGGAGACCGAAACGGCGGCGCGTGCGACCGTGCGGATGGAGACGCTCGTCGAACAGGTCGAGAGCAAGTACAGCCAGCGATTAGCAGACAGGTGGACAGACGAATCGTGGACAGCAGTCCACGGAATGTGTGAGTCCCTCGCACGACAACGGCCGGGGCGTCGGGAACACGCGAACGCACGGGCACTCGATATCATGGAGGCGAACGATATCTGGGCCCGCGAGATTCCGTACGTCGTCGCTGTGGGACTCGTCGATGGCGAGTGGCCGACACGGGCGAACAGTACCATGCCGTCGGAACTTCAGCACGCGATCCTCGCTGGTGACGGCCCTGCAGAGCGACTGGCCCCACAAACGGCCTGGCTCGCTGGTCGTGACCTCGACCAGTTCCATGATACCATTACCGCAGCCACGACGGCGCTCATCGTTACACGCCATACGCACGACGTCGATGGGAGTCAGCGGACACGGTCGCCGTTGCTCGACCACATCGACGTCGAACCCATCAGCCGTGGTGCTCGCCAGCGACTCCTGAGTGCTGACCAAGCGCTGCCGAGTAAGATCGAATCGATGCTTCCCGAGGAGACGCCAGCGACACCGGAGGTGACACCCGATGCCTGAGAGTACCAGCACGAACAACGACACGACGGACCGCGATGAACCGACCGAACTACGAGACGCCCAGAAACGAATCCGGGACGCCTACTTCGACCACGACGCCGGCTTGCACGTCCTGAACTGTAACCCGGGTGCTGGCAAGTCGGTCACGATCACGCACGTCGCAGCCGAAGAACTTCTGCGCCGGTACGTCGCCGGCGACGCAACACCCGAACAGCACGTCTGCGTGGTCTCGTTCACCCGCGATGACGCGGCCGACTTCGTGCCAGCAGTCATCGAACGCCTCCGCGAACTCGTTGAACACGACCTGTCGCCGGTCGCCGCAGCCGTCTCTGCGGACGACGTCGAATACCTGGTGGACCGCGTCAGGCGAGCGCCGCTCTTCGGGACGATTGACAGCGTCTTCCGGCGTATCCTCGGAGAGTTCGTCGCCGAGGTCGGATTCGCGGAGATGCCCGACGTCGGCAACGACGGGCAACTCACCCGCCTGCACGCTGACTGCTACGAGGAACTCGTGTCCGACCCAGCGTACGCGGACGCCATCGACGTCGTCGAAGCCGCCTATCCGCCGGGGGAGTACGACGACGGCCCACGCGAACTGCTGCGTCAGGCGCTCCACCACTGTCGAGCACGACGGCTCACGACGGCGGAGTTCACCGACGAACTCCGTGCAACCGTGGAGGCCGTGTATGAAGAAGGAGAGACGACGTCGTTCGATGACATCGCCAATGCACTCGCTCGCTGTGTCGGCACCGAAGCAGCAACGGAGGCGTGCCGGTCAATAGATGAATCTGACCGGCAGAAACTCGTCGCCGCCGACCAGCAGATACACGCGGTGTGGATCGAGACGGTTGACGCCTTCGAGACGCTCCTCGACGGGTACCGTGAGACGTACCAGCGGCTCACCCGCGAGCGCGGCGTCATCTCGCACACGGACTGCTCGTACCTCGTCGCGGAGTTCCTCACGGGGACTCTCGGCACGAATGCCGCGACGGCGAAGAAACGGGAGCGAGTGCTGTCTCGGTATCAGGACCGTCTTCGGAGTGTCATCATTGACGAGGCACAGGACATCTCCCAGCTCCAGCATGACGCGCTTGCGGAGATTGTCACCGAGGACTGTCGCGTCCTGGCAGCCGGTGATCTCCGCCAGACCGTCTACGTGTGGCGAGATGCGCATCCAGGGATTTTCGAACGCGCCGTCGAAACAGGTCGCTATCTCGGCATCGACTGGAGTACACACGTGACCGAGACGGCGGCCACCACGTATCGCTGCACGCCCAGTGTCGCCGCCGCAATCAACGAGATTGCCGAGCCGAGTCTTACCGACCCCACGCGGGGCGATATCGGTGCCCTCGACGTCACGTATCCCCGTCTTGACGCCGCCCGCGACCCGATTGCTGAACCGAACGTCCATATCGCCGCGTTCGACACCAATGCCGTTCCCGGGTCAATCCCATACATAGCCCCGGACCACGGCAAGGGCGAAGCCGGCATCCTAGCGACGTATCTCTCGTGTGGTCTCGCCGACGGTACGTTCGACCACTCCGATAGCGAGACCGAGGGAGCAGGTAAAGACGGCCCGGACGACCCTGATGTCACGGTGTTGTTCCGGTGGCGCACGCATATGGAGCGCTACCGGCAGGCGTTCGAGGCTGAGGGGCTCACGGTCGCGGACGCTTCGACGTATCTCTTCGACTGCCCTGCCGTCACGGCAGCCATCGACGTCGTCGAGTGGCTCGCGGATCCTGTCGACACAGCTCGCACGCGCACGCTCGTCACGGAGTCTGCACTCGGGCTGTCCACACTCGAAGCGACTTTTGAGGCACACCACTGGCAGCTGGACGCCGTCCGTACCAGCGCTACGAGCGAGATATCCACCGAACAACGTGATATCCTCGACCGACTCCATCGCCTCCGTGAACAGCGGGCGACGTTCAGGAGTCAGTCAGCCGCGGTCAGCCTCGCCGACATCATCGACACGCTGGCACTACGAGCCGATCCCAACGATGTTGCTCCCACGGTTGCGCCGGCCCAGTGCGTCGCAAATCTGGACAAGCTCGTGGAACTCGTGACGCAGTGGGAGACTGAGTCACTGAGCGGCCTCGGCGACCAGACGGACGTGCTGACACAGTACCGTGACGAACCCCATACAGGCCCAACCCAGCCCGTCCATACTGACGATCACAACGTCGTGTTCAAGACGGTACACCAGACCAAGGGCGACGAGAGCGACGTCGTCGCCCTCGCCGACGTCGGATTTCCGTTGCGCAAGCACGGGCCAGTCAGCCAGCGCCTCGTCGCCACCGGGTCGATGATCGGGCTCGCACCGCCGGAACACGCTGCCACGCCAGGTGTGGAGTCACTCTCAGTCTATTCGGGCGGGCTGTTCGACCCCGACGGCGACGACAGTCGGATTGGTACGACGCCGTATCCCCTCGATGTCGGCCTCCGGTGGACCAGCGAACACTGGACGGACGAAACCGAACCCGAGCCCACCAACCCGACACTCGCGGGTCACGACCGCGTCCAGACGGCGACTCGACTCACGAGAGCCGAATCCTGGCGGCTCTTGTTCGTCGCATTGTCCCGTGCCAGAAATCATCTCGTTGTCCCGCTCCCACGCGATATTCCCGGATCCGAGCGGCCTCGGGATCGCTGGCTCGAATCGATCCGTGACGGCCTCGGATTCGACGGAACGCCCGGTGCTGGAACGTACTCCCTCGACGTCGAAGCACCGGACAGTAGGGAGCGATCCATCGACGTCGCAGTCAATGCTGTCGACACGCTCACCAGACTGCCCACCCACGACGATGCAACCATCCGACCACCGTTTGCAGCGACGACCCCGCTGGAGAGAGCCAACCTTCCCAGCCTCGTCCCGCGAATCCTCCGTCCGAGCACGCTGTACCCGCTCTCCGAAGAGCCAACAGCGAACATTCTCGACCACCTCCAGGGACGACCACTCGACACGGACACTGACACGGTCGATGCTGAACTGCCGCTCACCCTCGACGAATTCGATACAGAGGTCGTCGGCACGTTCGTCCACAGCGTTCTCACGACCGCCGTGCAGAACGGCGTGTCAGCAACTGCTCTCCGCACCGTGAACGAGGACGTTCAACAGATCATCGACGACCAGCTGCGGGAGCACGGCCCACCCGCAACCGACGCCGAGCGAGACGGATTGCTCGCGTTTCTCTCCGAGGACGTACTGCCGGACGTCGTCGAATCCGACCTGTGGAGGCAACTAGAACGCGCAGACGACGTCTACGTCGAAAAACGCCTCCGTGGCCACGTCAGACAGAACGGCGTCGAATTCGAACTCGAAGGACAAGCCGACTTCGTCCTCCGACACCCCGACGGCACCATCACAGTCACCGATACGAAGATCGCCCTCACCGAGCCGAACGCGGACACACGCCACCGCTACCGGGTACAGGTCGCTTGCTACGCGTGGCTCCTCGCCCGCGAAACCGACGTCGATGACCCGACCACAATCACTACCGCAGTCGAAACGTTCGGCGCAGTCAACGACCGAACCGACGAACCACTGTCGCCGTCAATCATCCGGGATCGACTCGACGTACTCCTCGACGAGGGCCGATGAGATGCTGGCGAACACCGACTCTCGACCACCACGCGTTCTCACAGCCGACCTGACCTGGGAACGCGTTCACTCCCTCGACGTCGGCCAACAGGTGGTCACGTTCGACCAAACACCCACAGATCATCGCTACCGGATGTACCGCGTCGGACAGGTGACCGATATCCAAACGACCCGGACAGAGACACTGCGAGTCACGACTGCCGACGCCGAGATCGACGTCGCCGCCACGCAACCGCTCTTCGTGAAGAAGTGGAACAAAACCATGTTCCGCGATGCCGAGAAGCTGGACCCTGACGACCGCGTCTTCTGGTTCGCGCCAGCCACAGACTACGACGATAACAACGCCTACAAGCGCGGCTACCTCATGGGCGCGTTCGCCGGCGACGGAAGTGTCCCGGGCTACAAAGACCGCGTTGAGGATTCGCGGAACGCCGGTTCGTACGTCAGTTCAGTCGATGAAGAAGTGGGTCGAACCGTCGTGGAATACGCCGCAGATGTCGCGCCGGAATATGACCTCGCTCTCAAGGAACGACGCTACAACGAGCACGATGATACGGCGTCGATGCCCGTCGCACCTGGCGGGAGCGACGCGGTCATCCGCGACGATCTGCTGTCGGACCACCCGGTGAACGACGAGGACTTCGCTCGCGGCTGGCTGGCCGGTATGTTCGACACCGATGGGACCTTTCCGAAAGGCAAGGAGCTCGGCTACTGCCAGTACGAAGGCCCGATATTCGACCAGGTGTGCGAGTACCTCGACCTTCTCGGATACAATTGGGGCCACGACGAGGGCGAACGCGGTGAGTTCTCGGATAAGATTCGACTCCTACCCGGGAGAGAGACCGGGCGAGTCTTCGAACACTTGCTGGAGATCAGACCTGAGGTCTACCGGAAACGGATGTCGTTCGTCGGTAATCGGCGGATTGGCGGTCACACGACAGTCACGGCAGTCGAGTCAGTGGGGAAGGCGACGACGTATCAGGTAGAGACGACTCACGGGACGCTGATTGCAGAGGGGATGTTGTCGGCAGCGAGAAGATGAGGGTTTTGATCGTATTTAATGAGATACGATGTCGGGAAGATCCTAATCCTATTCTGCCCCGAACTCGCCCTCAACTTCCACGGCGTTCGTTTCACCCACGTCCACGGGTTCGAAGTCGTCGAAGACGCTCTCGTGTTGATGGACGATTTCGACGGGGAGGTTCTCCGCTTCGTCGGTCGTCCAGCGGAGTTTGTCACCCGGTTCGATGTCGAGACGCCGGCGGAGATCCGCCGGGATCGTGACCATCCCTCGGTCGCTGACCTTCGTTTCCTGTGGCCCTTGATCACTTGCCAAGCGTGTACGTACCGGCTCACCCACCATACATGTTGATCCACATGTGGGGCGTTCACGGAGTCTCAGCCGCCTAGAGGTACCGCTCCCGTCGCTCCCAGATGTGCCTAGGCCGTGTCCTTGGGCACGCCCGTTTCGGCTGCTACGCCCCTCCACGAGAGGCCGTTCTCCCGCGCCCGGACGACATCGAGCGCCTTCTGGAAGTCGATCCACGATGATAGAGAGCTGTGACGGGGACGGAGTGGGGTCGCTTTACTTAACTCCCGTATTCAGGGCGCTGTTCAGCTCAAAGAGTTCCTGCACGACGTCGCTCTTGGCGACTCGGTATCGGCGAGGGGACGAGTTCGGGATCTCTTCGACGACCTCAGTTTCCAGCAGGAGTTTGATGTACCTGCTCACCGTCTCCCGGGTCACGCCAGCGTGATCCACGAACACCGTCTTGGTGAACTCCCGGCCTGGCGGGAGGGTGAGGATCGCGTCGATGAGGATCGGGACGCCCCCAAGGTTCTCGACGTTGCCGACGAGAAGACTGAACGAATCTGCTAGTAGAACCTCGGCTACCTCACAGACAACCCGTACCCGGGACGCGATATGGGACAAGGAAAAGATCCCAATCAATGGCTGCCGTGACCGGTATCGGATGTATATTTCTCGAACCTATACGGCCATCTACACCGTTCAGGAGAACAAAAAGAGGGACAGGTACTGGAAATAGTCCAATCTACAAGGCGGTCACTGCAAAGCATCGGCGGCTGCCTGCCTGCACCGGCAAAGACTGAAGGCTACTGCAATGGTATCTTACACTATGTCAGAGCAGATGAACACCGTCATCTCAGGTGGCGAGTCAGAGATTCACGACGAGCCCCACATCCGGAACCGGCGAATCACCGTGAGCCACATCCACGCGCTGGTCGAAGAGCGCGGCCTCGACGCGCAGACGGTTGCCGACCGCTTTGACCTCACCTCCTCGGACGTATATCACGCACTGGCGTACTATCACGACCACCCCGAAGAGATGCGGGCGGTCGAAGAACGCCGCCGAGAGCTTCACGAAGCCGCAGAAGACGACCCAAGCATCATCACCGGCCCCGAAGATCTGCCGGAATCGTAGGCATGCAGGTGTCGTTTCTTCTTGACGAAAACATCGCGGCTCCGCTGGCCGACAAACTCGACAAAGCAGGCCACGACGTAGAGCGTGTCGTCGAGGTGAGCCAATTGGGCGAAGGCGTTGACGACACCACGATTCGACTATACGCCGTCAAAGAGAGCCGTCTCATCGTTACTAGCGACGACGACTTCGTCCAGATGCCGACCGACTCACACAGAGGTGTGTTCTACGTCCCCGACCAGTCGCTCCCCCCGCACGAACTCTACAACATCATCCAGCGCGTTGTCGAGGCGTTCCCCGACCGAGAGGCGATGGATACAGTGACGTACATTACTTCCGACTGGCTGTGATTCACGTCTTGTCCATGCCACTGGTAATCGCTGCGACCGCATTGGAGCGTGATGAGCCCGTTCTCGCTGGAAGCCGACACTTTGGGAACATCCCGGGTGTCACTCACGAAGCGTACCGATAACTACCACTCAAAGCGGCATCAGCCCCAGATGGTCAGCCCCTCGATACTGAAAAACCGATCTACGTACCGGAATTGACCCTCCTCATCACCCCCTCCGATTCTGCGCATCAGAACTCTCAATAAAATAATAACTAACACACCTACTTCCACACCATCCAGAATCCACTGCGGGGTTAACTACATGCGGGCCATTCACGGGGACATTATACCGGTAGTAGTGGCTTCAGTGAGTGAGCTCTCATCGAATGAGAGGCTTCCTTAGCACGTTTTCTCACTGCTGATGTCTTCCCAGGGTGCGTCGAGGTTCACTCTCAAGTGTAGTCCCCCACAATTTCAGGAATACGTTCTAAGAGGCGCTTAGAACTCTCAAATACCCGTCTGAACATCCCATTCGCTGATATCGATTTAGAGGTGGGTATATCTGCTAAGAACAGCTCTCCACGTGTTCTATGAATCGGGGGAACGTGCTAAATACATATCTGTATTAGTATATTTCTGGTCAGATTGCGCCGACGATACGATTCGCGTACTCACTCATCTCGCTTTGGCCAGGTAACCGTCTCCGGATGTTGTAGTACGTCAGGAGTTCGTCGAAAACAGTACTGATCGCCCCGGAATCAGCAAGTGCTTCACGCACCTCCGCCGGTCGATATCCATCCTCCTTGCGTTTGCTAACCGTGACGTCGAAGTGTTCTATGTCGGAGAGCCGTGACAGGATCGCAGGAAGGTGTTTTCCACTCGGTGTTGCGAAGTAGCGATCTATCCGATCCGGGAACGAGCGGAGTTTCTTCATCGTCCCCTGTGTTCCTGCTGTACCCCCTGTTTTCGTTTCGACCTCACCGATGACGGTCGGGTCGCCCTGGGAGAACCCTACGACGTCAAGGCGTTTCGTCTCCAAATGCGAGACTGCGTCCCAACAATCGGTCGGCCGGAGTCTCCAGGCATCGCAGTACCGGACGACGCGGTCAACGTCCGGCCGGGAAGCGACGAGAAACGCGAGCAGATCTATCCCGACCCGGTGGAGTGTCCCTTCGGACGGGGCTCGCTCTCCCCATCCGTCGTGGCTTACGTTCGTGATTCCCAGTTGCTTGCGCACCGATCCGGGGACAGAATAGTACGTCTGCGGGGTCTTGGGTTGAGAGAGGACGCCGCGGTCTTCGAGCTGTGCGACGTCGATATCGAGCTCCGATCCGTCTGGTGTGTCCCGGAACGACGCCATGCTCTCAGTCAATGAATACGTCCCGATTCGTCGCTCCATCGCTAAGCCGACCCGCGTAAGGAACAGGACTTCATGAGCGGACAGTCCCTCGACTTCGGACGGATCAACGAGCGGTTGGACGGACATCATTCGGGGAGCGTCGTATCTCGGCATCGACACCGCTGCCTGCTCTACCTGCTGTTGCGATGCTGCGTACTCCGACGACGTACTGAGTTGTAACGACTCGGGAAGGAACGGTGAGATCCTCTGTGAGTCCGGAATATCGATGGATGCCCGGGTCAAAGTAGCGAGTTCGTGCCGGTACTGCTTCCAGGGGTTCGTCTTTGTACGTGGGGCGAACGGGGTGGGGACAGGTGCAGGTATCTCGTAGGAGTCGATCATCTCAGCGGTGTCGAATCGGTCATCAATCGCACTCTCCAGTGCGCTTTTGAGCGTTTGCTTGTTGGAGACGTCGTTGCCGGGCCTTGCAGGGGACGGAAAGAACTCGCAGATATCGTCGAACAACTCTGGGAGGAGGATGGGCTCGTCGAAATTGAGCGTCGAACTCGCACGAATGGTATCTGCGACCGTGACGAGACGTTTGTCTGGTCTGGATATCGTGTCCCGCGAACTCGGGTCTACGAGTGGATTCTGAGAGGATGCGCCGTAATATGGGATAAACGACCGATTCGGCTTCCGCAAATCCAAGTGATCCCGAATCGTCTCAGCGACGCGGGGCGTTGTTTCGACGTATCGTTGGATGTCGCTCTCGGAAAGGGTCTGGTAAGCGAGACTCACTAATCGATACCAGCCGTGCCACGCATAGTTTGCGAGGCGAACCAACACCACTTCATCTGGAATGAAGAGAGAATCACCGCGTCTGGAGAGCGGCGGGAGCTCGTCAAGGTCGGGAGCTGGGAGATATAGCCGGTCGTCCACAGGCTCGATAAATGTCCGTGCAGTCACCTCAGTGAACGGTACTTCGTATCCACCTTCGCACTGCGTAACCCGACTCACGTATCGAGCGTGGAGCGTCCGCAACGACTCGTCCTGAGAGTAGTACGTTCGCGCCGGTCGTGTCGGTGTGGATGTCCGTCGTTCGGAATCAGGTGCGAAGAGCGCGGCAACGATTTCACGTTGTAGTCCCTCAGGTAGCAGATTCTGGAACATGTAGAGGACGTTGTAGACGTAGTGGTCTCGAATATCTCGTGTAAATCGGGAGAGGCCGGGATGCTTCCTGAGTGGACGTGTCATCATCCGGCGCTCCGAACTGTGTTCGGGGAACTGCGTGTGATGATGCGTTCCGGGAAGCGGATCGGCGAATTCGACGCGGACAGCAGCACGCGCTGCAAACGTGGCGATCTCGTGGATGGATTCCACAACGGGCGGGTCCTCAGGACTCCCCGTTCCCTTCAACGCCTCGACGCAGTACTCATCGAGCCGCTTACCGAGTGGCGTCTTGGATTTCCCAGATAGGGTCAGCAAGTGCTTCAACTGCTTCCGTGAGCAGTCCAATGGTAACACCACCGCTCGTGCGACATGGGCGTCGGAAGCGTCCAGATCAAGCATAGGTTGGAACGGAGACCAAGTCAGCGAGGGTGTCGAATCCCTCATCCAGGAATTTCCGTCGGGGAAGCAACGCAATCCCATTGAGGAGTGGCACCTCACTGATGAGCTGTTCGTGTAACGCCTGGACATTCGGAACCGACGAGTACTCGTGGCGCTCTTCAGGAAGAACACCGAGATCGCGGTTCAGTTCGGCTGTTTTCAGATGATGGAGGAAGTCGTAAATCTGCTTCCTATTCGGGAAGACGACGACGCCGGTCGCTGCTGTCTTGCCGAGTTGGGAGATCTGTAAGTAGACCTCGAATGGATCCTCGTCCCAATCAGTTACGACTCCCAGGTACCGTAGCCGCTGTCCATCACTCGTGTACTCAAACCCGGCGACGTCGAAACCAACTACTGGTGGCCTCAACGAGGAATCATCGGAGCTATCGTAGTCAGCATGAGAGTAGACGATGTGCGGTGCGACTGCCCAGTCCACGTCTGGTAAGCCACGTAGTTCTGCTTTCGCTCTTCGGACCACCAGATTGTGGTCACGGTGGTCGCCGAGCACGGCTGTTCCGTCGAAGGGCTTGTAGTCCGAGTGCGGGTGGGTACTCTGGAGCGATGAGTCGTTCACTAACTCTACGTCCCAGGCCTGTCGGAACTCCGGCGTCGTACTGTAGACCTTCGAGCGGTCAACACGGCGTTTCACTACCCACTCGGATTCCAGCTCGGACGGTCGTACGTCGTAGTACTCCGCACAGATCTCACTGAGACTCCGTCCCCCGCATCGAACGAGCGAATCGTATCCTGGAAGCAATCCGTACTGATCGAGAAACACAAGGTGGGAAAATACCCTCGCTGGAGTGACTTCGACCCCTGTTCGTGTGATCCGGTCCTCGCTGGCTTGAATCCCGGCCAGCACGCCCGGAACTAACTCATCTGTCTCGGACAGGTACCGACGGTAAACCGACGCGATCCACGTCTGATTCGGAATCTGGTATGGTGTGTCTGAGACGTACGCATCGAACTGGTCAGATTCAGATTGGATGAGTGACCTGACCGCCAAGTAGGTGGGTTCGAATGAGACGCGGTCACTACCGACGACGGGAGACTTACCAGGTGGCGTCTCAGGTGTGCGTTGTGTACTGAGTATCCAGTTCTGTGTGGCAAGTCGTCGTTCGAACCTGACCACAGGAGGTGGATGACATTCGGATCCGTTCTCACCGTATATGCGGCCACAGACTGTGCAAGTTCTTTCAACGAAGTCAGTAAGTTCTGGCTGATGTTTCTGACCATCTTCCTCTGGCTGGCTCTCGGAGTTCCTCGACATGCTGAAACTAAACCTCCAGTCAAATTTAAAGGTCATCCAGCAGCCGGGTTGAGGTACAGATGAATTGTGTAGATGTGAAAAGTTCGATGAGGATCGGATCAGAAAAGTCAGACGATACATCGTTCAACCTAACTCGGAAGCGTTCATCGAGGAGCAGCCACGACATGACTGAGAAGCTATTCCAATCGTCTCATCGCCTGATTCAGATAGTAGCTGAATTAATGGATAGGCAACCAATCGTGTCGAGCAGAACACTAATTCAGCAATGACCAACACCAGTACCGCGTACAGCGACGAGTTGTTCTCCGGCGCAATCTCGCTTGATGACGTCATCGAGTTCTATCTCGACACGAACCCCTGGGGTGTTCAACCGAACACTATCACAGCCTATCGAGGGCGACTCAAGCACTTCCAAGAATTCTGCACGAAGCACAAGATCGAGTACCTCGGAGATATCCGTCTAGACACGTTAGACAAGTTTCAAAGCTATCTCCGCGAAGAATCATCTCTCGGAGCAACGTCGTCGATCAAGAGCTGTCTGGCTGCCCTCAGGAAGTTCCTCCAGTACTGCGAACGGAGGGGTGTATTCGATCACGGCTTCCACAAACTCGTGATTCTTCCGACCCTTTCTAAACACGAGGGCCAAGACGAGCGGTGGCTGGCCAGAGAGAATGCCAAAGAGATTGTTGACTATCTGGAGACGTACCGACCGTTCACCAAGGAACACGTCGTGTGGGCTATCCTCTCAGAGACTGGGATTCGGCAGTCAACACTACACGCGTTCGATCTTGACGATTACGACGCCGAGGAACGCTACCTCGCGGCTGTCAACCGTGAAGAGACCGGGACGAGGTTGAAGAACGGCTACGACGGCGAACGCGAAGTCAGCATCTCCAAGGATGCTGCTCAGGCCATCGATGGTTATCTTGAGGCAAATCGGAACCCGGTCACCGACGAACACGGGCGAGAGCCACTGCTGACGACGAGGAACGGCAGGCTTCAGAAAAGTACGATTCGACAGTACGTGTATGCGTGGTCACGGCCGTGTGCCATCGGGAAGGACTGCCCGGTCGGTGAGGATCCGGACACTTGTGAGGCCGCCCAGACGAACAACGCCGCATACGACTGTCCAGAATCAGTCTCGCCACACCCTATCCGCCGGGGGTATATCACCCATCTCCGGGCGAATGGCGTTCCCACCGAGGACGTGATATCGGAGCGGTGCGACGCTAATCCCGACACGATAGAACAGTGGTACGATATGAGCACTGAGTCGGATCGGCGCGAAGCACGACGCTCCTACGTTGAAGACCTCTGATTGCTTTCACTGCACAGGACTTTATTGAGAAGACCAGCTAGCCAAGTCTGGAAAACACTCGGGACAATATTCAACCACGGTTCCTCCCTCAATTACATTTGAGATGGTTTGGACCTCTAAGTCCAGTTGGTTCCGTAGCTCCTCCTGAGCGTCACCGAGTATGTCCGACGCCCACTCACGTTCAAACCCACAGGGTGGATTCTCGGCCTGATGTACGACTGACGGCGCTGACTTCTGTCCCTCAGTGTACTGATGTTCAATCTCTACTGGTGTCGATAGAACTTCCTCACCCACAGATTCACGCAACGCCGACAGCTCGTCAGGTTGAATCGCGCGGAGTTCCGAGACGTGTTGCATCGCAGGTTCGAATCCCATCGCTTCCTCGAACGACGCGTAGTCGCACCGGCGTACCGGCATGTATGAGAGTCGAAGACGCTCTGCAGCAGAACCTACCTGTTGACGAATGGCGCGCGCTCGGTACAACATCGAGGTGTATGTCTCGTGGACGGAGTCGATTTCCCACGACGAACTCAGATCTCGCCGTGTCCGAACGACGAAGACAGCGCTCTCCACGCCCGGCTCGGTCAACAGCCCACCGTCCTCCTGTTCCCTCGCCAGTCGCTCCTCTGTTGCGTATGCAGGAAAACACTCAGAACAGGGAGAGATGTCACGTGATAGCGCCTCCTCGTGTGTCATGTAGAGATGGCTTGATTCGGGCCTTCCTGAGGATTGGCTTTCTGTCGTCACCCCTACCCCGGATCCGGTGACGAGTTCCCCCGTCTCTACCGCCGGTGGTTCATCGTCTACAATCTGGGTGGCATCATGGAACCCGTGAAACGTGTCCAGTTCGGGAGAGCCATCACTGTCGTAGTTGTGCCACCACTCGACGGCTACGGGTTCGTCAAGGGCGGGCGTTTCCTCGTTCAACGGTGGCAGTTCGGCCGGTTCTCGGATATCACGTGTCATTGTTGGAAGCCTCGTTCACGGGAACTTTTGGGATACGCTGTCGACACGGGATTTCAGGACACGTAAGTTCATCTGTCTGATTGGAGCGAATCCCCGAACTCCTCTTGAAATCCTTCGACAAGTCGAGCGAGTCCAGATTGAAGTGTGGATCGGGCTTCCGCTTTCGTCTCCTGTAAGTGCTGTTGCTGTTTTCCCGAGGCTTCAGCCGCCATCTCGTCTAGTTCGAGCATTAGTGCCTCAATGGTTTCCTCATCTTCGAGCGCATCGTAGGTTCGCAAGATGTCTTTCAGGCCGCGCTTGGCCGATTGCCTGACGCGTCCATCGTCGTCCGTGATGGCTTCCAGCAGGAAACCACAGAGGGCATCTGTCTGCTTCCGGATTTCGCTTGCATCGACGTCGAGTGATCGGTCATCGTTATCGAGAGCGACGACAGTCGGGATCCCGGGCGTAAGTTGTTCTGCAACCCGAACAATTGACTGTCGTACGTAGCCCTCATCGGCCGCTGCGTACATCTCTGTCAATTCGTCGAAACAGACCTCGAAGAGTTCAATTCGCTCTTCGAGAGCCATGTTCTTGATCTCGTCAATCGCCTCGTTTGCCCGATCCGAATCTCCAGATTCGAGATTGGAAACGTATCCCTCCCATCGGTCGCGCATAGACATAGTTTCTCGTGAACCCCGTATTAGCACTGGGGTCAAGCAGTACAGCTCGCCGGAAGACGCTCGCGCACAAATCGGCACGCTCCCTGAGCTTTAAGCCAATTCCGACATAAATAAGGTATGACGAACTTCCTCTGGCCCGAAGAATGCCAAGAATGTGGCGAGCCTCAAGTTCCCGGCTGGTATGTGAGGTACCCGCTCCACGACGGGAACGGGAACTACTATCTCGGTAACTACTGCCCACACTGCGAGGCACTACTCTTCAAATCTCGACCAAGCGGCGCTGACGGTCAGTTGACGGAGCATCTTGAGCACGTTGCCACTCTCGATGAAGATCCGCCCGACCACATTGAAGATGTAGAAACGTTCTAACCGACCCGCATCACCGGAGCCTCAACGGTTCCAATTACAGTAAAGTGAGAACCCCTGCTGATGCTCTTCTAGGGCTGCATTCCTTCCTGATAATCTTCGACGAGTGAATCGTGGTCGTCTTCGACGTAGTCGATGGTTTGAGAGAGTTGGGCATAGGTGTGATGTCCAGGGTAAGGTGTTTCGTATTATATATACTTTTTATACTCCTGACGAGCTGGACGAAGGCCGAGACGTAGGCGCGTAGGTTCGACCCT
>Ga0136594_1000024_pt1 | contig 53256 bp, 48 predicted proteins | sample AntDeeMetagen472_FD_104794 | JGI IMG/M metagenome (GOLD analysis project Ga0136594, IMG submission 104794) | Saline lake microbial communities from Deep Lake, Antarctica - Metagenome TFF #472 | ecosystem: Environmental > Aquatic > Non-marine Saline and Alkaline > Saline | place: Antarctica: Deep... | reverse complement strand
TAGCGCTGCCAGTCGATATCGAACGCCTCGGCCAACTCTCGAGCGAGTTCGACGTCGGACGGCGGTACGAACTCGTCGGAGGCCATCGTTGCCGCAGTCGTCGGGATCCCCTCTGCGTGGTACCCGGCCAGCACGGACCGCGAGTCGAGCCCCCCGCTCAACGAAATTACGTCACGAGTGCCGTCGCCCGATCGCTGGCGGCAGGCCCGTTCGAACCGATCGACGAGTTCGGCAGCGTTTCGCGATCGGCTTCGATCCGCGTAGGCCGGCTCACCGAAGTCGAACCGGTGGAGCGTCGTCTCCGTGACCGCGCCGCGCTCCGGATCGATGGTGAGTTTCGTCCCCGGACGCAGCCGGTTCGCCCCGTCGATCAGCGTCCGGTCGCCCAGCGAGTAGCCAAAGAGGAGACACTGAGCGACGCCCATCGGATCGAACCCCTCGATCGGCGCCTCGTTGATGAGATAGCGCAGTTCCCGCGAGAACAGAAACGTCTCTCCGTCGTGGAAGTAGTACGTCGGCAGCCGAGCAAGCGGATCGTTGAGCAAGCCGAGCCGGTCGGTTTCCTTGTCGGCGGCGACGAGCAGGAACTCGCCATCGGTCTCGAGTAGCCACTCGGTCAGGAACTCGTCGTCGCCGTCGGCCGCGAGCACGTGTGCCCCAACCTCGAGGAGTTCGCGTTCGAGCGTCTCGTCGTCGCGGTCGTAGATCCGGCCCTCGAGACAGACCCAGTACTCGTCGTTCTCAACGATTCGGATCGGATACTCGGGATACGCCGTCGTCCCGACCGAACGAGACGCCGATTCGAGGACCACGTTGGTCTCGTACCGATCCGTGTGAACGAGTGGCTCGAGCGATCCGGCGAACGATCCGTCGTCTGCATCCGGCGTTCGCCCGGTGATGCCAACCATATTAGGAGATGTGATAGTCAGCGTCATAGTAATGGCCGCGTTTACGATGGCCAAATCCGGGCTACCGAATGCGGTGATCGGCCGTAACCGACCTGAAGCACGAGGTTCTGATCGATCGACTACCGTCTTGGGGCGTTCGCCCGCGAGGCAGTCGACTCGAGACGGTATATCCACAGAAACGATTTATATACTGATCGCAACGCAATCGTGCGATCGGGTGTACAGCGATGTTCAGTGGCTACTATAGTCACTCTGCGGGAACGAAATTCGCGCACGTCGGCGAATCGGTCGTGTCAGAAGGCTCCCGCGCCGAGAACAGCTGCTGGCACGCGACTGTTCCGGTACTGGATGACGGTCGTCGGGAGCCAGATGAATGTACGGAAGCGGGTAATAAAAAGCCTTCTTAGCGGTCGATGGGAGACCGCCGTGTGAGAACGGATCGATTCCGTCGTCCATCCGTGTGGGGAAGGCGGGGAACCCGGGAACAAACAGAGATGGAGACTGAGGCCGGAACGGAAATCGAGACGGTGACGAACGCGAACATCCGGCCGGCCGGACGATTCGCCGTCCAATCGGCACGGAATCGACGACTGCGTCACTGTAGTACCAGCTGAAACGATTCACACACCGATCGCACAGTCCGCGGTTCTCGCTAACGGTGTTTGCTCACGGCTCGCTTCGCTCACCGATCGCACGATGGAGTGTGCAGTGACTGTCAGTGACTCCCATAGAATCACGATAGCAGAGAGCAGATTCGTCGCAGCCACGGCACGGTTGCCGTCGCGTGGGATTACTCGATACGAGAGAGCTTTCCGTCGACGTTGCGTTCGTGATGGCGGTTCCGAACAACGTGAGCGATCGAGAGGCAGAAGAAGGCGGCGACGACGAGGCCGGCGAGGGCGGTCATCGGCACGGCCGACAGGAGCGGAATCCCGAGGAACGCCGCACCGATGAGGGATGCGCCGGCCACGCTAAGCCCCGCATACCACCGATCCCATCGGTCCTGTCGATGGGTATCCGTATCGAGGTACATCATCAACAGGTCGGCGTTGTCCGCGAGCGAGATCAACCCTCGGTCTTGGTCGTACTCGACGATACCAGCGTCGTCCATCTTCGGAAGATGGGTCTGATAGAGGGCAACATAGACACGTTTCCGCTGGTCGGAGCTGAGGGCGTTGATATCGGTGTCGTTCTCCCAGGCGGCGATCTGTTCCGCGAGTTCGCCGAGCGTCACCGTTTCGTCGGCGTCCAGGAGGTACGCGAGGACTTCGCGCCGACGGCGATTCTTTAAGAGCTCGAAAATGACGTCCTTCGAGAGCCGCTCGTCCGTCTCGTCGGTGACCGAGGCGATCTCATCCGGAAGTGACGTATCTACCGACGACATTATCGCGACCCTCCGATCGTAGCGACCCCATTCGCGTTCGTTGTCCCCAGTACACGGCAGGAAAAGCCACCGGAGCACCGGCTCGACGATGACCGCTGTACGTTCGAACGACGGGTCCAAATCACGTTTGACACACCAAGTTGAACACCAACGGAGATACTCTTAAAAACGGCCACGTTTCGCACCGGCTGCAAAGGACGTACGGAACGGCTTCCGGAGGGAGCCACAGTGGTGACTTCTCGCCGTCGCGACGGCAGCTCTCGGTCGCCGGCGAAGTCGGTCGGTACCGATCGATTGTGGGCGCGTATCGACAGGGTACGGAGACGCGGGCCGAGAACGGATCTGATGCCGACGCGACTCGGGGAACTGAGTGACAACACAGCAGCGATACCGATCGTTCGGCCGATCGGATATAAAGTCGATCGACAGTTCACACACGAACGACGGGTTTACACATCGAATAGAGGGATTTATGCCGATTGCTCGAGTCGACTATCCTCGCATTTCATGTAGTATGGTCACACGAACCTATGTGGGTCGAAGCGACCGGTGACGGCCGTTTCGCCCGGATACGACCGATGGGACACGGTCTCGACGCGACCGTCACGGTTGTTTGCTCGAGAGTGACGGTCGCGTCGGTCGTCGTCGCCGCTCGGTTTAGCGTCGGCGACGGGACTCCTTACTGGCTGTTACGTAGATGCTCCCCGAACCCATCCGGTGAATACGCTTCCTGACAGTCAGACGTCAGAATGGTAAGTCGGTGTTTCCCGCGAAACCATGTGAACCCCTTACAGTGACTGCACGGTTTCGGTCGGATACTGATGACGCGGTCTATAATCGATCACGCCAGCACCGAATCGCAGTCGGAGGCGGTCGAGGCTGGTCTCTGTCCAGACTGTGAGACCGATACGATCGTCCACGATCCGGACCGCGGCGAACGGGTCTGTGAGGAATGCGGCCTCGTTCTCACCGAGGACCCCATCGATTACGGCCCGGAGTGGCGAGCGTTCAACGCCCAGGAGCACGACGAACTCTCGCGGGTCGGCGCGCCCCTGACCCAGTCGATGCACGATCGGGGGCTGACAACGACCATCGATTGGCGCAACAAGGACGCGAACGGTCACTCGATGTCGGCCGACAAACACGGTCAGCTCCACCGGCTCCGGGTCTGGCAGGAACGAATTCGAACGAAAAACGCGGGCGAACGAAACCTCAAATACGCCCTCTCCGAGATCGACCGGATGGTGAGCGCGTTAGGCGTCCCAAAGCCGGTCAAGGAGACTGCGAGCGTCATCTACCGGCAGGCGCTCGAGCAGGACCTCATCCGGGGCCGATCGATCGAGGGCGTCGCGACCAGCGCGCTCTACACCGCGTGTCGTAAAGAGGACATACCCCGGAGCCTCGAGGAAGTAACGTCGGTTTCACGCGTCGACCAACGCGAGATCGGTCGCACCTATCGCTACATTGCGGACGAATTGGATATTAACCTCGAGCCGACGAACCCTCGGCAGTTCGTCCCACGCTTTTGCTCTGATCTAGACGTCGACAAAGACGTCGAAACCAAGGCCGTCGAGATCATTGATCTCACGACCGAGAAGGGGCTCCACTCGGGCAAGTCACCGACCGGGTTCGCCGCCGCGGCGATCTACGCCGCCGGATTGCTCTGCGACGAAACCATCCCGCAGCGAGCGGTCGCCGACACCGCCCAGACGACCGTCGTCACGGTTCGGAACAGATATCGCGAGCAACTCGAGGCGATCGACCAGCAGCCGGTCACATGATCGAGCGGTCGTTCTCGTCTTCCTCGTAGACCTCCTCGTCGAGCAGTGCGTGGAGGTTGCTGTAGGGAACGAACGCGAGGAACCGGTCGTCATCGTCGTATAGCTCGAGTCCGTTGTCGGTGTGATCGTAGCGCTCGCAGACGATCTGACCTTCGGGGAGGATCGCACGATACATACGACGACGTACGTTCTCATCCAGCATATCTGTTGGCCGTGATCGGCGAGCGAAATCGGTTTACCCCCACCGCCGCTACGACCGGGCAGTGACCGACGAACGTTCTTCGACGCCTGCCGACGAACAGCGAAGCGAGCCCACAGCGGCGGGCGACGCGGATCCGACGGACGGCGTCGATGAGAGCGATTTCGGCGAGGAGAACGGCGCAGCCGAAGAACCCACCGCCGACGAGTTCACCATCGCCGACTTCCACGACGCCAGTCAGCAGGAGGGACGGCCAGTTCTCACCGCCGCGGCCGTCTCCCGAGCCCTCGAGCTCCCTCACGAGGAAGCGAACGAACGGCTCGAGACCCTCGCAGAGCGCGGCGACCTCGAGCGCCACGCCGTCTCGACGGATCCAGTCGTCTGGTACCCGACCGAACTCGAGGACCTGACGGATCGAGAACGGGTGGTCGTCTTTCCGAAACAGCGGGAGATCGTCGTCGATCGGCCCGACCAGTTCACGCGCGCGCAACTATCGCAGTTCGCTCACCTCGCGGATGCGAACGGCGAACAGGGCTACCGCTACGTCGTTCGACCGGCCGATATCTGGGGGACGCCCCACGACTCCTTCGAGGACCTCGCGCGGACGATGCGACAGGCGCTGGGCCAGCGGTCGGATGCGCTCGAGGAGTGGGTCGGGAGTCAGTGGGACCGCGCCCACCAGTTCCGGCTGGTGACACACGATGACGGGTATACGGTTCTCGAGGCACAGAGCCCCGAGATCATGGGCAACGTCGCCCGGCAGAAGCTCGACGAGGAACACGTCCACGCGCCGATTTCCGAGACCGAAGACTGGGTACAGGAGGGCTCTGAGGCCGCGATCAAGCGCATCCTCTACGAAGCCGGGTATCCGGTCCAGGACCACCGCGAACTGGCCTCCGGCAAGGAGTTGCCGATCGACCTGAACGTGTCGCTGCGGGACTACCAGCAGACCTGGGTCGATCGCTTCGCCGAGGCGGGTGAGGGCGTCTTCGTCGGCCCGCCGGGCAGCGGGAAGACCGTCGCCGCAATGGGCGCGATGGCCCACGTCGAGGGCGAGACGCTCGTGTTAGTCCCGAGTCGCGACCTCGCACAGCAGTGGGCCGATACGGTCGAGGAGTACACCTCGCTCGAGCCCCATCAGATCGGCCAGTACCACGGCGGCCGGAAGGAAGTGCGGCCGGTGACGATCGCCACCTACCAGATCGCGGGGATGGACCGCCACCGCTCGCTGTTCGACGACCGCGAGTGGGGGCTGGTGATCTTCGACGAGTGTCAGCACGTCCCCTCGGACGTGTATCGGCGGAGCACGCACCTACAGTCCAAGCATCGCCTGGGGCTCAGCGCCAGCCCAATCAGGGAGGACGACCGCCAGACCGAGATCTTCACCCTCGTCGGGCCGCCGATCGGCACCGACTGGGAGGCGCTGTTCGAGGCCGGCTTCGTCGCCGAACCCGAACTCGAGATCCGCTACGTGCCGTGGGGCGACGACGAACAGGCCAACGCCTACGGCTCGGCCGAGGGCCGCGAGAAGTACCGCATCGCCGCGGAAAACCGGGGCAAGATCGACGAGGTCCGATACCTGCTGTCGGCCCACCCCGACGCGAAGGCGATCGTCTTCGTCGACTACCTCGATCAGGGCCGGGAGTTATCCGAGGCGCTCGAGGTGCCCTTCCTCAGCGGCGAGACGCCACATCACGAACGGCGGCGGCTACTCGAGGAGTTCCGCCGGAACGAGCGTGACCTGCTACTCATCTCGCGGGTCGGCGACGAGGGGATCGACCTGCCGACGGCGGATCTGGCGATCGTCGCCTCCGGCTTGGGCGGCTCGCGGCGACAGGGGACCCAGCGCGCCGGGCGGACGATGCGTCCCGCCGGCGGCGCGCTCGTCTACGTCCTTGCGACTCGAGGGACGCGCGAGGAGGACTTCGCCCGGAAACAGCTCCAGCATCTGGGTCGAAAGGGGATCACGGTCCGCGAGCAGGCCGTCGAGCGCGGCGAGGACTGATACGGTCTGCTGTAACGATGTACCGGTGCGACCGCAGGCCGGATCACGGTCGCGCCGGAACTGACTTACAGCAGACCGTATGAGTCGGGACGGGTGGGCAGAGGGAAGTGAGGCAGAACGGCCCCACGAATGCGACCTCGAACCGAGGCCAATATTCAAGGTCGCGTATTCGAACTGTACTGATAGTATGAACGAGCCACGCGGTCGCGGGGTGAGGGAGCGGTGAGCGACGGAGGGACCCAGCGCCAGATTCTCGTCGGCGAAACGGCCGACGGCGCGAACCTGAAACTGCCGGTCGTGGAACTGCTGACCGGTCGCGGGTTCGTGACGGGGAAATCGGGCTCCGGAAAATCGAACACCGCGTCGGTCATCGCCGAGGAACTGCTCGAGGCGGGCTATCCCCTCCTCATCGTCGACACCGATGGGGAGTACTACGGGCTCAAAGAGGAGTACGAGATGCTCCACGCGGGAGCCGACGAGGAGTGCGACATCCAGATCGGGCCGGAACACGCCGAACAGATGGCGACCATCGCCCTCGAGGAGAACGTCCCCGTCATTCTCGACGTCTCGGGCTATCTCGACGAGAGCGTGGCCGATGAGTTGCTCCGGGAGGTCGCCCGCCAGCTGTTCGTCAAGGAGAAGAAGATGAAGAAGCCGTTCTTGCTGGTGGTCGAGGAGGTCCACGAGTACATTCCGGAGGGCGGCGGCGTCGGCGAGACGGGGAACCTGTTGATCAAGATCAGCAAGCGCGGCCGGAAACACGGCCTCGGAATCCTGGGAATCAGCCAGCGACCCGCCGACGTCAAGAAGGACTTCATTACGCAGGCGAACTGGCTCGTCTGGCACCGGCTAACCTGGGACAACGACACCAAGGTCGTCGGCCGCATCATCGACACCGAGTACTCGGAGCTCGTCGCCGACCTCGACGACGGGCAGGCGTTCGTGCAGACCGACTGGACCGAGGCCGACGTCCGAAAGGTCCAGTTCCGCCGCAAGCGGACCTTCGACGCCGGCGCGACGCCCGGTCTCGAGGACTTCGAGCGGCCCGAACTCAAGTCCGTCTCGGACACGCTGGTCGGCGACCTCCAGGACATCTCCGAGCGCAAGGACCGCGAGCAAGACCGGATCAACGAACTCGAGAACGAACTCGAGAAAAAGGAGAAACGGATCGAGACCCTCGAGGACGAGTTGTCCTCGGCGCGGGACGTCTCGAGTGCGGCCAGACAGATGGCCGACGCGTTACAGAACACGGACACGGTCCAGTCGGAGCTCCCTGGCTCGAGCGACGACCTGCGTCGGCTCCACGAAGAGATCGCCGAACTCGAGACCGAACGAGACGAGCTTCGGGAGGCACTCGACGCGCGCGACGACCGGATCGAGGGCCTCGAGACCGAACTCGCGGCTCGCGAGGACGAACTGTCAACGCTTCGCACGGACAACGAACAGTTACGCGAGGTCGTTCGCGACCTCGAGCGCGAGGGCGCCGACGGAAACGGGACCGCCGAGAGCGGGATCGACGATGAATCACCCATTCTGCAGGCCGGCGGCGACGACATCGAGTTCGGCTACACACCCGTTGGCGCTGGCGCCGGTTCGGACGGCGAGAGCGGGGCGAACGCGGCTGTGACCGACGATTCGACGCTCGTCGTCGCTGACGAGGAGCGCGAACTCGCGGAGCTGCTCGAGATTCCGTGGGTCCGTGATCGAGTCACTCGAGCGTGCGAGGGATCACAGTGCTCGGTCGGTGCGGCGCGCGAGATTCTGGCCGTGTTCGCCGAGGACGGGCCGCTCGAGGCGGCGCCGATCGCGGCTCGGGTGAACCGGTCGACGGTCGCAGTGCAGAGTCTCCTTTCGGAGTTGCGGACGGACGGGATACTCGAGCGCACCGGCGAACGGACGTACGCGCTGTCCGAGGATGTCCGCGCGGAGCTGACCCACTCGTCCGCCGGCGAGTGAACGGCGGGGACGGTATTGGACTCCGAGTGTCCCGTCGTTTCACCGTCATCGTCGAATCGCTGTTAACTATCGCCGGAGACGATCGCCGACGACATCGATCGCGGACGGCTCGATTCCCTGGTGGACGGGAAGTGCGATTAGCTCCCGCGAGAGCCGGTTTGTAGTCTCATACTCGTCGTTCCCCCGGACCGATTCTCGGAGTATCGGCCAGGTGTGGGCCCCCGTGACACCGGCTGCCTCGAGTTCCGCGAGAATCGCGGCCGAATCGTCGGCCCGGACGGGGAATTCGTACGGCGAGATCCCGGTGGGAAGCGAGTCGAACAGCAGCGTCACGTCGTCTCGGTCGCCGAAGACCTCCCGCCATGTTCGGTAGTTCTCCCGCCGCCGCTTTCGAATCGCATCCGGGTCGGCGGCGTCGGCGATCGATGCCGAGAGCTTCGACATGGGTGCTTTCGCGGCCTCGTATCTCGCCTTCGGATCGACCGATTTCGAGCCATCAGAACCGTCGGAGAGAGCAGACTCGACCGACCGGTAGAGCGACGGACTCGTCTCGAGGACGGCTCCGGCGACCGACGTGGCGAGGAACCGGCAGTCGACACTCCCGACGCGATCGGACTGCCCGGCGAGCGACGACGGGGAATACCGCTCGCGGATCTCCTCGTCGGATCGATAGAGCAGCGCCCCGTCGGGAACCGGGAGCAGCTTCCGTAGCGTCGTGATGCCGAGATCGCCGTCCGTCCCCAGCAGCGTCCCCTCGTGGATGCTGAGCGGCGAATGTGCGTTGTCGTCGATATGGTAACAGTCGTACTCGTCGGTCAGCGATGCGATCCGCTCGAGGCCGGGCTGTGGAAAGCCGAAGTAGTTGACGGACATGACGGCGACGGTGTCGTCGTCGATCCGTGCCTCGAGGTCGCCGAAATCGGGAGCCAACGTCTCCTCGATCGCGTAAAAGCGCGTCTCGAGCCCGAGGTCGCAGAACGGTTCGGCAATCGCCGGCGAGAGGTAGGCCGGAACGACGACGTTTCCGTCGGGATCGGCGACCCCGGCGAGCCCGTCCCTGAGCGCGGCTTTCCCGGAGCCGTAGTGCGTGTACGCCACATCGGGGGCGTGGCGGTCGACGAAGGAGTCGATTCCTCCCGTACCCGACCGGGAGCGGGAGAGATCGAAGACGGAGGGGGTAGTAGTGATCATACGTGTGACCGCTTTGTGAATCGATACCGAGAGCAGCGGTTATCGAATCAGTTGGGAGTCGCGTGGTCTTAGTGAACCGGACGATACAGCTCAGGACCGAGTGGCAATGGCTACTTACAGCCAATGCTCGCCGGCTCACTCGCTCCGCGATACCGAACTGACGGAGAAAGCACTTGCATAACAAAGCCCGGGCGGGCAGACATCGCGTCCATGGCAGGTTCGACTGACGATAACGACCTTCGTCTGCTCGTCGTCGGACTCGACGCCGGTTGTCGACCGGTGCTCGAGCCGATGTTCGAGTCGGACGAACTCCCCACCTTACAGCGGCTGTTCGAAACAGGCATTGCAGGACCCCTCGAGTCCCAGATTCCGCCCTGGACGGCCAGTGCGTGGCCGTCGCTGTACACCGGCAAAAACCCGGGGAAACACGGTGTGTACGATTTCCTCTCCTTCGACGGCTACGATTGGGACGTGGTCAACGCGACCCACGTCCGCGAACGACCGGTCTGGGAACTCCTGAGCGACAACGGGCTCTCGAGCGTCGTCGTCAACGTCCCGGTGACCCATCCGCCTCGTGCGTTCAACGGCGCGTTGATTCCGGGACTGACCGCCCCGGAAGATCCGGATTGTCACCCCGACGGGATCCTCGAGGACGTGAAACTCGCCTGTGGCGACTACTGGATATACCCGCAAAGCGGGCCGTTTCCGGACCGCTCAATCGAGGGCTATCAGCGGACGATCGAACTCCGAGGAACGGCCTTCCGATACCTCTGTCGGCGGATCGCACCGGACTTTGGCTTCCTCCAGTTTCAACAGACCGACTCGGTGTTTCACGAGCGACCGGGAGACAAGAAGGCGATCGAAGCGGTCTACCGGGCGGTCGACCACCAACTCGAGGAGACGCTCGAGCGGACGGAGCCCGAAAACGTCCTGATCGTCAGTGATCACGGTATGGGAAAAGTAACTGGCGACGAGTTCCGCGTCAACGAGTTCCTCCGGGACGCGGGTTACGTAAGCGCCCAGAGTGGGGGTGAGGGAATGCCCGACTGGTCGAAATCATGGGAGAACGATCTGCTCGAGGGTGCGGTCGCCGGCGACTCCGGGCCCGGTGCGCTCGAGCGGGCGATGAACCTGGCCGCGACCGTTGGGCTGACGACCCAGCGAATTGCGGACGCACTCGAGCGCGTCGGGCTGAAGGAACCGATCGGCACGCGGGTGCCCAACGATATGATCCGGGCGGCGAGCGAACAGGTCGACTTCCCGAACTCTCGAGCGTACGTCCGCTCGAAGAGCGAACTCGGCGTCCGGATCAACCTCGAGGGGCGCGAGCCGAACGGACAGGTTCCGGCCGCGGCGTACGAGCGCGTCCGCGATGAGCTCATCGAGACGCTGTCGGCCGTCCGGACGCCCGACGGCGAGCCGATGTTCGACGCCGTCGAACCCAGGGAGACGTACTTCGAGGGGCCGTACGTCGACGAGGCACCCGACATCCTGACGGTTCCGGCGGGATTCGACAACGCGATCGCCGCCGATCTCGGCACGGAGCGCTTCGGCGAGCCGATGGAGCCGTGGAACCACAAGCCGACCGGCGTCGTCGCTGCCGCCGGGCCGGCGTTCGACGAGTCCGCCGCGCTCGAGGGGGCGACGATCTTCGATATTGCGCCGACGATCTGTTCGCTGTTCGACGTGCCGATCGATGTCGCGATGGACGGCGAAGCGCTTCCGGCCGTCGACTGGAGCACCGAACAATCGTACCCGGCCTACGATCCGGAGCCGATCAGGGCGACCGACGAGGGAACCGTCGAAGACCGACTCTCTGACCTGGGCTACCTATGAGCGTCGAAATCCGAACCCTCGATCCGCGAACCGACGGTGACGAGTGGAATCGGTACGTCGAACGATCCGACGGGTCGAACCCGTTCTTCCGGACGGAAGCGCTCCGATTGCAGGCCGAATACACCGGAACGACCCCGTACCTGCTCGCCGGGTTTAAAGGGCAGGAGCCGGTCGGGATCTTCCCCGTCTTCGAGTACACCAAAGGCCCGGTGACCGCCGCGTTCTCTCCGGCACCACACTCCTGGACATCGTACCTCGGACCCGCCCTGCTGAACGTCGACAAGCTTAAACAGCGCAAAGCAGATCGCCGGATCAAGCGATTCCTCGAGGGCTGTCTCGACCGGATCGACGCCGAAATATCGCCGCTGTACAGCAAGTTCGTCACCGCCGAGTTCGACGACATTCGTCCATTCGTCTGGAACGAGTACGATGTCAAACCCTGTCACACGTACGTCGTCGACCTCGAGGGGACCGAAGAAGAGCTACTGGGGCGGTTCAGCAGCGATGCCCGGAGCAACATCCGAAACGCCGACGACGACAGCTACACGATCAAGGAGGGCAATTCCGATGACGTCGAACGCATTGTCGAGAAGGTTCGAGAACGCTACGAGAGCCAGGGCCAACCGTTCCGGCTGCAGTCTGACTTCGCCAGGTCGCTCCACGAACAGCTCCCCGACGGTGCGATCCGTCCTTACGTCTGTCGCGTTGACGGCGAGTTCCTCGGCGGGATCCTCGTTGTCGAATCCGACTGGATGCGGTATCGCTGGCAGGGCGGGGTCAAACCGGACGCGGACGTCGATATCGCGATCAATGATCTGCTGGACTGGCACGTCATGCGCGACGGCCTCCGCGACGGAATTGAGGAGTACGACCTCGTCGGAGCCGGCGTCCCGAGCATCAACCGGTACAAAGCGAAGTTCAACCCGCGCCTCGAGACCCACTACGAGATCACGTCGGGTTCGTTCGGCGTCGACCTGTTGGTCGATCAGTATCAGAAACACCGGTAGCGTCCCTGCTGTCACAGCTGTCCACGCGTCCCCGGGATAACCCCGACCGACGGAACTCGATATATCGCCAGTCTAGATGATGAGTATCAGATAAATAATAGTTCGATTGCCGTTTCGTCATCTATTTATATTATATCACTGCTTTGAAGGGACATGGGGATAACTATCAATGTTGCAGACGACGCAAATGTCGAACTCGACGATGTGGACATTACAATCTACGGAGATAGCATAGCGTTTTCCGTCGACGGAGAGATCACCGACGTTCCCTCGGACGTGCTGAACGAATTCGCCGGGAACAAATTGACACCGGTGGAGATCACGTTCGAGCGTAATTCCTAAATATCGCAACTGTTATACAAGGGCTACAGTATTACCTTGTAAACCCATGACTGAGCGCGACACGGGGCCTCGGTCCGCTTCTCCTCCGGTTCCCGATAGTGTCCAGGTGATCGAAACGATTGCAGACCATGTCGAGAAAGATCCCACTGAGGTCGATTTTACGTTTGGAGACTACCTCGACCCGGACGCCCTCGATACACTTCTCGAGTCCGCGAGTTCGGAACTGGTCATCGCATTTACGATCGACGATATGCTCGTCACCGTGGCCACTGACGGAACGATCGAGGTTCAAGAGTAGCAGGACTAGGCCCGCGACTACTATAGGAACCACTGAAACGAGTTACGTACTGATCGAGTTCGCCGTCACGTTCGTTGACGAACTCGAAAACGACGAGGGGATTTACACGCAACTCGGCGTCGGATGCTAACAACACACTTTTCTCCGCCAGCTATCAACAGATAAACATGGGAATACGAGAATACTTCGAATCCGATCTTCGGTTCTACTATGCAGTCGGTGTATTCGTTATTCTGGTCTTCGTCAGTGGAATCGCGATAGTAGGAGTATTGGGACTCGCTGTCATCGATGCCCGACTCATTCCGCTTATCGTGGGCTTCTTCTTGTTTATGTTCGTCTACTTTATCTCGGTGAGTGTTCAGGCTCTCGAACCGAATTGAGTTGTGAACTATACGTAAGGGACGATACGTCCCTCACCTTCGCCGGACGGTGACCACGCATGCAAACTCAGCAGTGCTTCGCCCATTATTTGTGATCGAATTGAGTCAGCAATACTCCTAATTTCTGTGCTGTCGGGAGATTCCAGTTGTACGTAACCGCAGCTAACCGAGTCACAACGGTCACTACCGCACACACCCCGGCAGCCGTACTTCCGGTAGCACCTGCCGTCCCCACCAGCCAGTATGCGCTTCCACCGAGGACTGCACAACTCGCATAGAAATCCTCGAAGAGGATAAACGGGGGTCGATCGAGAAGAATATCTGCAAACGCACCACCGCCCACGGCGTTGATCGTCGCAATAGCGACGACACCAAACGCTGAAACGCCCGCCTCAGTTGCGACGATGGCACCAGTCGTGGTAAAGGCAGCAAGGCCGATAGCATCCGAAACAAGGGTGACTGGATGTGTTTCCGGAGACGTCAGAACGACGCTCAGCGCGATCGCCAAGCCGACTCCGAGTAGCCCCAGACTGATTTCGATCGGTGACTGGAGTGCTAACGGAGTTCGCGTCACGAGAAGATCGCGTGTCGCTCCACCAGCAAACGCCATCGCCAGTCCAACGATAGTAATCCCGAATACGTCGAACTCCTCACGGATCGCCTTTGATGCCCCCACGAGTGCAAACGCGACCAGACCGATCGTATTCATAACGGCAAATGGGTCGCCAAATAGTATTTCAATGAAGCCCTGACTCATTGCTCTCGCTCTGTGGGTTTCTCTTGGGTGCTCCGTCTAAAGTGTTCTCTCCTCCCCCGTTCCCGCCGATAGCGGTTTGGCGAACCGGTGGTGTGAAAGACACCGGTGCAACTCGAGCGACACCAGCACCGAGTCGACCTGACCGCCAAAAATGGCACTCCTGTCGCACTCCCACCCCCCTCACCTATAGTAGCCACTGAACGTCATTGTACACCTGATCGAACGACGGCTGTACGATCAGTGTGTGAATCATTTCAGTGGCTACTATAGAACCGCCCTCGATGACAGTGCTCCGCGCCGGTTGAAGCGGGATAACCGGTATGCGTTCCGTTCGCTACTCGCCGATCCGGTACTTGGACTGGCGGGCGTCCTCCAGACAGACGCGGCTGGTCACGAGGCCGCCGTCCTCGAGCTTGCCGAGCGCGTAGCGGACGGTCCGGGGACACAGTCTGGATTCGGCGGCGATCCGCTCTTGGGTCAGCGGCCCCTCGTACTCGAGGACCTTGTAGACGAGTTTCGCGCTGGGCGGGAACTCGGAGATGGCGCTCTCGGCTGCCGTCTCCTCGCTCTCGTCGCTTCGCTCGTCCTCGCTCGTCTCTTTGGTCTCATCCGTGGCCTCGTCGAGCTCGGAATCCGATTCGGTCGCGCTCATGCGTATCGATCGATGGGGTCAGCGCGCGATGGGCCCGAAGACTGTCCGTCAGGGGCGATCCGACCGAAGCGGCGTGTGGGAATCAAACGAGTTATATATCGATCAATTGATCGGAAATTGCGTCTATTGGCCAGCAGACGCCGTCGACAAGCCGCAGGTCCGTCTTGTTTCATTCTCACTCGAGCATACCGGTGTGAGTCACATATACGGTACCGACAGTTCAAAATCGCAGGGAGGAACTAACGATCCACCGATCGGACGATCACCCGCAGTGATCACCCCGCGGATCGACCGTCGACGACTGCTCGAGGTGACACGGAACGGGCCGCTGTGGACCCGGTAACGGAGCGCGCAGCGGACGACAGTAACCCGTGCATAGTAAGGCGGTAGCCCACCTCAGGAACCGATATGTTCGGAACCAGCGGTATTCGCGGGCGGGTGGGCGACGAGGTGACGGCGGCGCTGGCGCTTTCGGTCGGCCGCGCCGTCGCCTCGGAGGGGTACGACCGGGTCGTCATCGGCCGCGACGTTCGAGAGAGCGGCTCGATGCTCGTCGAGGCGGTCGGCGCGGGACTGCGCGAGTGCGGTGCCGACGTCGTCGAAGTCGGCGTCGAGGCCACGCCGACGATCGCCCGTGCGGTCCACCACCTCGAGGCCGATGCGGGGGTCGTGGTGACGGCCTCGCACAACCCAGCGACCGATAACGGGCTCAAACTCTGGACCCCATCGGGGAAGGCCTTCGGTCCCGACCAGCGCGCGGCCACCGAACGACGGATCCGCGAGGACGACTACGGACTGGCCGCATGGGACGGGGTCGGCGACCGAACACGTCGCGACGGCGTTCGGGACCACCACGCGGACGCGATCGAGTCAGCGGTGGACCTCGAGCGGTCGCCGAGCGTCGTCGTCGATATCGGGAACGGGACCGGCGGCGTGACGGCATCGGTGCTCGACGACCTCGGCTGTCGGGTTCGGACGCTCAACGGGCAGGAGGACGGCTCTTTCCCCGGCCGGCCGAGCGAGCCGACAGCAGAAACTCTCGAGACGCTCTCGACCCTCGTCGCGGAAACGGACGCCGAGTTGGGGGTGGCTCACGACGGCGACGCCGATCGAATGGTGGCCGTCGACGAGACGGGGACCTTCGTCCCGAAGGACGCGTTATTGGCCCTGTTCGCTCGAGAGGCGGCGGGATCGGGCGATCGGGTTGCGGCCCCCGTCGACACGAGTCTGGCCGTCGACGACGCGCTGACCGACATCGGCGCGTCGTTGACGCGGACGCAGGTTGGGGACGTGTACGTCGCGGAGCGGACGACGGAGGCCGATGTCGTCTTCGGCGGCGAACCGAGCGGTGCGTGGATCTGGCCCGAGGAGACGCTGTGTCCGGACGGCCCGCTCGCGGCGTGTAAACTGGTGGAACTGGTCGCCGAACGAGGGGCGCTCTCCGAACTCGTCGGAGACATCGAGGGGTATCCGATCCGGCGAACGTCGATCGAAGTGGAAGCGAAGGCGACGGTGATGGCCGACGTCAGCGAGGGGGTAAACGAGCGATACGACGAAATCGATACGCTCGACGGCGTTCGGGTCGAGACCGATGACGGCTGGTTCCTACTTCGCGCCAGCGGCACGCAGCCGTTGATCCGCGTCACGGCGGAGGCGCGGTCGGCAGCCGACGCCGAGGCGCTGTTCGAGGACGCGCAGGCGTTCGTTACCGAAGCCGTCGCGACGAGGGGGGAGTGACGACGGCGACAACTGATCGGCGAGACCTGCCCGGCCGACGGTGGAGCGCCCGAGACGGGTGTTATGAACGGGTTATCTGGCTTCTTTCGGAATGAAATCGGAGGTCTTCATTTCGCGGTACGTCGCGCAGTCGGGACAGGCGTGGACGACGTCGCGGTTGTCGCCGAAGACGCGAGCGAACTGTCGAGTTACCTGGTTGCCACAGTTGACACATCGGGGGGCGGTCGTTTGCTGGCCGGACGTCATTGGCGTCCAGTTCGCGGATGGATCCGTCGACATCAACAAGTCGTACCCACAGAACGGTATTTACTATAGACCGCATAATCGACGCGACGAGCGGCCGTTCGCGCTGCCGGCAGCGATTGATCCCCCATCGAAACACTCCAGATATCGAACGTATTAGGCCCGCATTCGAGAGAAATACAGTATTACCGAAACGAAATATCGTATTTCGGCCCGGTTTCCGGCCTACTGTTCGTCGTCCCGGAGCGACCGAATCGGGACTGTCGTATCGATCACTCGGACCCCACCCGATTCGGAACTATCCGGATCCGATCCGGTTCGGATTCAGTGCCGGAACGGGTCGCCGAATCGAGTCGCGGAATCGGATCGGCGACGCATCGGTCCGCCGCTCGGGACGCATCCAATTATCGCTCGGGATGCATCCAACCGTCGCTCGAGTCGACCACTGTAACTGATCTATAATTATCCGCCGGATCAGCGTACGTCGATTCGATGAAAGCCATCCTTCTCACGGCAGGTGAGGGGACGCGGATCAGGCCGCTCTCCGCGTCCCGTCCCAAGCCGATGCTGCCCGTCGCCGACCGGCCGCTGGCCGCGCACACGGCCGACGCCGCCATCGACGCCGGCGCGGACGAAATCGTGCTCGTCGTCGGCTATGAGGGTGAGACGGTCCGGGAGTACTTCGGTGAGGAGTACCGCGGTGTCCCGGTCTCCTACGCCGTCCAGGAGGCCCAGACGGGGACTGCCGATGCCGTCGATGCAGCCCGCGAACACATCGACGGCCCCTTCGCCGTGTTGAACGGGGACAACCTCTACGATCCTGCCGCCATCGATCGGCTGTTCGACGCGTGTCCGGCGGTCTGCGCCGCCGAGGTGTCGGACCCCCGCAACTACGGCGTCCTGAGTACGACCGACGGCACCGTCACGGACATCGTCGAAAAGCCAGACGATCCGCCGACGAACCTCGCAAACGCCGGAGCCTACGCCTTCCCGGCGGACGCCCGCGAGTGGCTCGAGGTGCCCGCGAGCGAACGGGGCGAACGCGAGATCACGGACGTGCTCACGCGGGTCATCGAGCAGTATTCGGTCACGCCGATCACACTCGACCGGTGGCTGGACGTGGGCCGTCCCTGGGAACTACTCGAGGCCAACGAGTGGAAAGTCGGCGAACTCGAGCCCCGGATCGACGGCGCGGTCAGCGACGCGGCTCACCTCGAGGGGCGGGTCGTGGTAGAAGCGGGAGCGACGGTCGACCCCGGCGTTGTGATCGAGGGACCGGTGCTGCTCCGGTCGGGGGCCACCGTCGGCCCGAACGCGTCCGTCCGGGGCGCGACGGTGATCGGTGAAGGCGCTTCGATCGGAAACGGTGTCGAGGTGAAAAACAGCGTCCTCTCCCGGGGAGCATCGGTGAACCACCTCTCCGCCGTCGCCGATAGCATCCTCGGTCGGAACGTCAACTTCGGTGCGGGAACGACGGTAGCGAATCGCCGCCACGACGACGCGGACGTCTCGTTTACGGTCAAGGGCGAACGACTTTCGACCGGCCGACGGACGTTCGGCGTCGTCGCAGGAGACGGGGCGAAGACCGGCATCAACACGAGTCTGACGCCCGGGCTGAAACTCGCGACCGGCGCGACCACGGCACCCGGTGAAACGGTCGACCGGGATCGATGACGGCGGGCCGCGATCCGATCCGTCGTAATTACCCGCGAACTGATAGTTCGTCTCCCCGTCGCGGTCGAGCGCAGCCGGACGTTTCGGCTGCCCGGAGCAATCAGGTGTACCCTTTATGCAGTGGCGAACACCTAGACTACTTGGAGGGTATCGGTCGATACCCACGACATCGGTGACGCCGTCACCGTGACTCGATCGCCACAGTGACCCTCCACGTTCGATTCCGACAGCGTTCGAGTACGGGTCGTCACGACCGACGCCGTGTGGATTCGAGACTACGGGGGTGGTTTCGCGTCCTGCGGCCTCGAGACCCCTACTCGAGACCGATCGATCGGTTTACCCGCTGATTGGTGACGGCGCTGCTATCCGAAGACGATGTTCTGTATCGATGACCGAGAGGAACGCCATCTCGAGACGGACGTTCGAGTACAAACGAATCGACGCACGAGCCCAGCGACTCGACTGGGACGATTCGAAAGACGTGGGAAGGGAGGACTCGAGCGCGAGCGGCGTCAATCGCGTCTGAGTCGCAGTCGACTGTGCTGCGTCACTCGACGGTAACGCTCTTGGCGAGGTTTCGTGGTTTGTCGATCGGCCGGTCGAGCAGGTCGGCGGCGTGATAGGAGACGAGCTGGAGCTGAACGTTCGCGACCAGCCCCGCCAGATCGGGATCGGTGTCGGGAATCCGCAGGTGTTCGTCGGCCACCTCGACGGCGGGGTGGCCGTCGGGACAGACAGCGATGACGGGTGCACCGCGGGTCTGTGCCTCCTCGGCGTTTTTCAGCGTCTTCTCGTCTTCCTGTCCGGTGAAGATCGCGAACACCGGCGTCTGGGGCGTGACCAGCGCCAGTGGGCCGTGTTTCAGTTCGCCCGAGGCGAAGCCCTCGGCGTGCTCGTAGGTAATTTCCTTGAACTTCAGGGCCCCCTCGAGCGCCACGGGGAAGCCGAGCCCGCGACCGATGAAGAAGTACGCCTCGCTCCCGCTGTACTTATCGGCGATCGCCTCGGCGCTCGAGTACTCGAGGAGGTCGTCGATTTTGGCGGGCATCGATTCGAGCGCCGGCAACAGCGACTCGAGGTCGGCCGGGGGTTCGCCCCGGACGTCATCGGCGATGCGCTGGCCGAGCAGCGTGAGCATGACCGCCTGCGAGGAGAACGTCTTCGTCGCGGCGACGCCGATCTCCGGTCCGGCGCGGATGAAGAGGGTGTCGTCGGCCTTGCGAGCGGCCGTCGAACCGACGACGTTGGTCACGGTGAGCGTGCGAGCACCCTCGGCAGCGGCCTGGCGGAGCGCGTTCAGGGTATCGGCCGTCTCGCCGCTCTGGGTGACCGCGATCACCAGCGTGTCGTCGTCGATCGGCGGCGCGGAGACGCTGTACTCGTTGGCCAGCAACGCGATCGAGTGCACCCCCGCCTGGTTCAGCGCGAGCGAGCCGTAGAGGGCGGCGTGATACGAGGTGCCGCAAGCGACGAACTGGACGCTGTCGACATCGTCGAACGTTCCCGGTTCGAAATCGGAGAGCGAAATCCGGCCGTTCAGGGAATCGATCCGCCCCTCGAGCGCCTGGGTCAACGATGTCGGCTGCTCGTTGATCTCTTTGAGCATGAAGTGATCGTACTCGCCTTTCCCGGCCTGTTCGGGATCCCACTCGACCGTCTCGGACGTGCGCACGATCGGATTCCCCTTGAGATCGGTGAACTCGACGCCGTCATCGTCGACGATGACGACGTCGCCGTCCTCGAGGTAGACCACGCTATCCGTGTACTCCAGGAAGGCCGGGACGTCGCTCGCGAGGAAGTACTCGCCGTCTTCCATCCCCACGACGAGTGGGGAGCCCTGCCGGGCCGCGTAGAGGACGTGTTGGCCCGTCACCATCGCGGTCACGGCGTAACTGCCCTCGAGTTCGTCGATCGCCTGCCTGAAGGCCGATTCGCTGTCGAAGCCGGCGTCGAGGTAGTACTGGACGAGATGCGGAATGACTTCGGTGTCAGTGTCGCTCGTGAACACGTACCCGTTTTCGGCCAATCGCTCCCTGAGTTCGACATAGTTCTCGATGATCCCGTTGTGGACGACTGCGACATCCTCGCTCTCGTCCGTGTGCGGGTGGGCGTTCGCGTCGGTCGGCGGCCCGTGCGTACTCCAGCGGGTATGCCCGATTCCGACTTCACCGTCGAGCGGTTCACCGATCGATTCTTTTAGTTCCTTGACCTTCCCGGAGCGTTTTTCGACGTTGATGCCGGAGCCGTTCTGGACGGCGACGCCCGCCGAGTCGTAGCCCCGGTACTCGAGGTTTTCCAACCCGGTCAGCAGCGGCTCGAGGGCGCTGCCGTCTCCGACGCGGCCGATGATTCCACACATCTGTTAGTCACCACCCGTCGGGACGCTCGGAGTGCGCGCGCGGTCCGGACACGGGTTCGATTTCCGCTGACGAGACAACGCCTTGCCTGCCCCCGAACACTGCGATAGAAGTATCGTGGAGGGCTGCTGGCTCGCAGCAACTGGTCGAGACGACGAACGGTACGCAACCATGAGAGGAAGTCAAACCTCCTGAACCCATTACTATAGACGGACTACTGAGCACCGTAGTCACAGGGTACTCCACCGCTGGCTGTCGACCGCGGCGACTGTCGGCCGCACAGTCGAACGGAACCGCAACTCGATATCGGACACGAACTGTCGGTTTGAGGCGCTCTCTCCTCGGAAAACGTTCGAACTATCACATCGGTCTCAAAAGTACGCCGAACAAACAGGGAATCGGCACTCGAGTATGGGACGTCGAACGAGCGGTAGCGACCCCCAACTGACGTAGGAACGGAAAACAGTCGCTGCGGTTCCCAACGTATAGTAGCCACTGAAACGATTCACACACTGATCGGACAGCTGTCAGTCGATCAGGCGTGCAATGAATTGCAGTGGCTACTATAACACACAACGATGTTTCGGCGGTCGGTCGCGGTGTGACGAAACCCTGATCGCAGACGGTGTTCCGAACCGAGACGCCGGGAGACGCGCGATGGGCCGACCCGCTGGGACGGTGGCTCGAACCGCCACACCTTTTGCGGTGGACCGGGTTGTACGCGTATGGGTTTTGGTAGCTACGATGAATCCGAACAACAGGACCAGAGCACGGACGATGAGGACGTAGAAGCCGTCAACGTCCACGAACACGAACACAAGGGGGAAATGTCGTTCGAATCCGACGTCTCGACGGACGAACTCGTCTCCCAGCTGGGCTCGATGAAAGAAGACGAGTCCGACGACTCCGACGAATAACGACCCGACCGTAACGGACACGATACTGGTCCGGCCGTCCGCGGTCGACGGCGATCGCTCGCGCGTCGTCGAGCGCTATCGATCCGATCGCTAATTCACTCTTTCTCGCAACTGTGGCTCGAGCCGTCGAATCGATCGAAACGAGTGGGTACTCGAGAGATCGCTGCGTCAATAGCCGGATCCGAGTCAGCAGAGGGTCGCGGAACAGAGTTCGCCAATCGCCCGCCGCAGTCGCTGAGAGACGGCCGACTTCGAGACGTCGAGTCGATCCGCGAGTTCGTTCTGGGAGATGCCACGCGGGACGTCGAAATAGCCCTCCTCGTAGGCGACGGTGAGCAGTTCCTGCTGTTTCGCCGTCAGCGCGACGACGCCGTCGTCGCCGTCGTCGGAGACGCGCAGGTGATCGACGGTGACCGAAATTTCACGGTCACGACAGTACTCATTGAACGCGACGAGTCGATCCCGGTCGGCGAACCGAAGCTGCACCTGCCAACCGTCTCGAGCGCTCGAGAGGTCGAGCAGGCGGCCGCCGACGTCGGCGATCTCGGCGGTGAACGTCGTCGCGCGATCGGTACGCGTGACCCGGTAGATTCGTCTGTCGGGGTAGCGATCGACGAGGACGGGGTCGGTGACCGTCGGATCCGTCTCGAGGGCGGTTTCGAACGCGTCGAACGCGGTGCCGTAGACGGTAACGAACACGAGCGTCCGACCCGGCTCGACGGTGGTCCAGTAGTCGGGTTCGACGGTGACATCCGACGCGTGCCGAATCGTCGGGCGCAAGAACAGTTTCGGGTGGTCGAGTCGAAGCTGAGCGACGATCCCGCCGTCGGCTTCCGATCGAACGCCCGACCGGTCACCGGTCGCGTCGCGAATCGATTCGATAGGCTCCCCGTCGTCGGTGACTCCCTCGACGCTCGTCTCGGGATCGGCATCGGTGACTTCCTCGACGCCCTCCTCGGCGTCGGCGATATCGATGCTCACGAATTCATCCGCCATCCAGAGAGATGACCGGCGTAATTACGTCTTACCTCGAACGCACTCATCGAATGCCTCATTAGGAGCCGAAGATATGATCGTGGGCGCTATATACGGAAACGAATCGGGGTCGCCACTCAATCTATATTCATCTGTCGACGTATTGACTGGCATTGGAACCGGCGGAAAGACGATATTACCGACTCGAACGGCTCGAAGTAAGGGAAATACCGGGATGATACCGGGTGGTGGCGGCTCGTACGGACTGCTGTCAGTCAGTTTCGGCGCGACCGCGAACCGTCCTGCGATCGCAACGGTACATCGCTGCAGTCGACCCGGTACATCAGCATATGCGCCGGTACATCGCTGCAGTCGACCCGGTACATCGCGGGACACGCGCCGGTACATCGGGACAGCAGACCGTCTCAATCGGCCTCGAGTTCGTCGAACAGCAGTTCGAACAGTTTTCGTTGGGCTAGCCGGAGATGGCGACTGAACGTCGGCTGGGAGATCCCGATCGACTCGGCCACCTCCTCGCCGGTGTGCTCGCGCGGCCACTCGAAAAAGCCGCCGTAGTAGGCCGCCTCGAGCGTCCGTCGCTGTCGCTCTGAGAGGTGCTGGCTCAGATCGTCGAACGGGCGCACCGGCCGGGGCGATCGATCGCGTTTCCGGCGAGCGACCAGTTCCGTGCCGGGATGGGCCCGCTCGAGGTGGTCGAGGAACGAGCGAACGTCGACAGGGTCGCCGAGTTCGATCACGAGCCGGCAGCGACCGTCAACCGGCGTGACGGATCGGAGGATCCCACCGTGCTCCGCGATCGCTCGCGCGACGGTGGGTTCCCGCAGGCCGATTTCGAGGACCGTCCCGCCGGTGTCGCGGTCGACGATCGAAATCGCGTCGACCGCCGATAGCGATCCGATCGTCTCTTGGATCGCGTCCGCATCGCCCCCGTCAACCGTACAGAACACCGTCGATCCGCCCGACGACCGCGGGACTATCGCTCGCACGTCGAGTGGTCGATCGATGCCGCGGGCGATCGATGATAGCGCTTCGGCGTCGTCCCGGATGACGACCTCGAGTTCGGTGATCCGATCGGCGAGCAACGCGCGTTTCGTCTCGATCGCCCCGATCACAGCACCGGCGATCGAAGCGAGGTGGCGACAGGCGCGGCGAGTTCGATCGTCGAACGCCGACGGTCGGTTCGCATACGCGGTCAGCGTTCCGTATCGGACCCCGTCAGCGGTGAGCGCCACGCCGATCGCGGACCGGAATCCTCGCTCGAGGAGCCGCCGTCGCCACGACTGGTCCTCGGTCGTCTGCTCGCGCCGATCGATCGAGAGGTCGTCGAGGACGACCGGCGCGCGCGCCGCGGCCGCGGCTTCCGTCGGCGCACCGACATCAGTCTCCAGGGGAACGGTCGTCGACTCGAGGAACTCGCCGTCGCGGCCGACCCACGTCGACGGGACGACTCGTTTGCGACCGTCGTCCGCGTGACCGACCCACGCGAGCCCTATTTCGCCGGCCGACTCGAGCGGGTCCAGGGATACGATCGCTTCACAGAGCCGTCGCTCGACCGCCTCGCGCGTGTCGGCCGCCAGTATCGACTGCCCCGCGTCCCACACCCGTTCCGTCCGCTCGACGACGGCTTCGAGGCGGTCTCGCTCGTGCCGGGACGCCCGGAGGCCGTCGGCACGCTCGAGTGACTCGAGGGCGACGGTCGCGGCGTCCGACACCGCATCGATCGGGTCCGACTCGAGTCCGTCGAACGCCATCGGTTCAGTACTGGTCGCGAGGACCACGGCACGGTTCGCGACCGGGACGGCGAGAACTCGCTCGGCCCGGAGCCCAGCACGCTCGAGGAGACCCGCCAAGTCCGCCCGCTCGTAGACTGTCAGTCCACCGGTCTCCTGGTGATCGGCTGCTCCGTCATCGTCTGCCTGAGCAATCGCTCCTTCGTTCTCGAGAACATCGGACAGCGGGCTCCCGTCGGGATCGATCGGTGGCGGCTCGAGCGAGCGCTTGTCGCCACCGATGCGCTCCGCCGCCGCGACCGTCGCCGGACGAAAGCGATCGTCTTCGGCGCGATACCAGACGGCTACGTCAGCGCCGGCCAATTCCCGGACGGCAGCCGTGGTGGCGTCTCGAACGGCCGACGGCGTCTCGGCCCGGCGGAGCGCGACGAGCGCGCGTCGGATCGACGACAGGGCGGCCCCTCGAGAGCCGCGCCTGTCGCGGACGACACAGAGCGTTCGATCGGGGTCCGAAAGTGGCGCGACGAAGACGTCGACCGGCGGTGACGCATCGGTTTCGAGAACACCCGAAATCGGATCCATCCACCGGATGACCGGTGATCGAGCGCGCTCCCGAATCGTCGTCGCGAGGTCGTCGGCGAACACGTCCTCGAGTTCCCGTCCAACGAGCGCGTCCGCATCGGCGAGATCGAGCAGCGCCGGATTCGCTAGCCGAACCGTCGTCCCCTCGAGGACGGCGATCCCGTCGTCGAGCGCGTCGACGACGGACTCGAGGAGTTCGAGGCGGTCTTCGGTCACCGCGGTCGCGGCATCGGGGGGCTGTTCCCGCGCGTGGACCGAGACACCGTCGTCACCGGGGTGAACGGTGACGGCGAGTCGCCCCTCGAGTGGAGGAAGGGCCGTTTCGAGCGTCTCAGCGGAGCCCGTCGTCTCGGCCGCTCGAACGCCGTCGTAGAGCGCCTCGCCGAGCTCGTCCGGAAGGAGGTCCCAGACGACGGTTCCGATCGGGTCGGCGCGGTCGCTCGAGCGCTCCGCAGTGCTCGTCTCGGTCCCAGTTCCCCCGCCGATACCGGTATCGGTGCCGATGAACAGCGACATCGCGGCGTCGTTCGCATACCGGAGTTCGTCCCGCGGGCCAAGGGTGAAAAACGCGTCCGCGAGCCGGTCGACGCCCGCACGAATCCCGTCATCGATTGCCGAATCGGCCGCCGAGCCCGCACCGGTTCGGGTGACGACGACCCCCTCGACGGTCGGATCCGCGAGCCGGTTCGTGAGGGTCAGTTCCGAAACCTGCCACGTGCCGTCGGCGTGGCCGAGCCGCGGCGTCACGCGGTCGGTCGTCCCAACCGGCGCGTCGGTCACGAAAGCGAGCGTCTCACGAACCGCCGCCCGATCGTCCGGGTGAACGAGCCGGTCAATCGCCGTTCGCTCGAGGTCGGTCGGCGTGTACCCCATCCGCGACTCGACCGCTGGCGTCGCGTACTCGATGTCGCCGTCCGCGTCGAGCACCCAGACGACCGCGCCGGCGCTCTCGAGGATCGATCGGTAGCGAAGATCGGTTTCCGCCGCGGCCAGACGGAATCGCGCTCGCTCGGCCGCGTTTCTCACTCGAGCGGTCAGCACCGTCGGGGATTCGTCACGAGCGACGACGTCGCTCGCTCCCGCCGCGAGCGCGCGGTCGGCGCAGTCTGGGTCTGTGCCGTCGACGCAGTCAGCACGGTCTGTACGGTCGGCGTCGTCGCCATCGAGGACGGCCACGATCGGCCGGTCGTCGGCTCCGGCGGCGAGACGCTCGAGAAACGTTCCGCTCGGTTCCGATCGTCCGTCGTTGGCCGGGACGAACGGGCAGACGAGACAGTGCACCTCGCGGTCGGCGAGTCGCTCACGGGCCCCCTCGAGCGTTCGCTCCCTGAGTAGCGAAGCGCCATCGAACCGGGCGGCGAGCGTCTCCATCGCATCGTCGGCGGCAGCGGAATCGCCGACGACCAGGACGCAAGGGGCGTCACCGACGACGGTTGCGGTACCATCGCTCACCCAGCAGTCACCTCCAGTCTGGCCCGATTCAGGTCTTGCGCCCCGGGTCGGTACCGTCCGGTCTGATCGACATCTGCTCGGTGAATCGTCGGACGATCGGGTACCGAACGAGCGGGTATCGGACGACCGAGAGCACGAGCCGAGCAAGCAGCCACGAAAGGGGCCACAATACCGGCCGGATCACTCTCCCACAAGATAACTATGGATCTCGTACCCGCGCGTCGCGGGAGAGTAGGCGGACTCACCACCGGATTCGGAGGTCGTTATGACTGCACTGTTATGATTGCTCTCGAACCGTGAGGACCGGGACCGGCGCGTTCCGGACGATTTCCTCGGCGACGCTGCCCGAGATGAGGTGATCGAGCCCGGATCTGCCGGCCGTCCCAACGATAATCATATCGACCGGATTCGTCTCCGCGAAGTCGACGATCTGTTCTTGGGGGACGCCGTGGCGGATGTCCGTGGTTACGTCGACATCCGCGCGAGTCGCCGACTCCTCGGCCTCCGTGGCGGCCGCGGCGGCCGCCTCCTCCGGATCGTTTCGGAGGCGATCCTGTTGGTCCTCCGCATGCGGGCCGTCCTCCGACACCGAGAGGACATGCAGGGTCGCGTCGAGTTGATTCGCGAGTTCGATCCCGTGATCGGTCGCCCGACGGGCCGCGTCGCTCCCGTCCGTCGCAAGGAGTATATCCTGATACATCGGTTGACTATCCGTTGGAGCGACGCCCGGATACATCCCTGACCTGCCGTTGCCTGCCGGCTATGCGTCGATCGGACTTCCTCAGAACACCACCTCCCACCCGTGCCCGCAGTTCCGGCACTCGAAGCGACGCTTCAACCCCGCATCGGTCACCGATCGATCCGCTTCTTCTCCCGACCCCTCGAGACAGTTCGGGCAACGATACCGGCTCATGCGCTTCTCGCAGCACACAGTCGGACATAAAGAGCCGACTCGTTTCGGGATAATTGAGACCAATTCGTTTCGTTTCACGCGGAACCCGATCGGTCGATCGGACCGCTGAATTCCGGGCCGAATCGTCGCGCCGCGAGCGTCGGCGTCAGAGCAACTCGAGGATCGCGTGATGCAACTCGAAAACGACGATCGCGAGATACAGTTGCCCGATCCCGGCGGCGATCATCACGACTCCCGCGATCCGCTTGAGCAGGCCGGAGTAGGCCGCGAACCGGCCGGCACCGGCGACGAGCCCCATCCCCGTCGCGACGGTCAACGCGATCATGAGCACGACGACGGTACCGACGTACGTTCCCAGGAGGACCATCGCGTCGGTCGTCGACAGCGATAACGCGCGTGTGACGACGCTGATGAACAGCGGCGCGACGCAGCCGGCCGACGCCAGCGCGTAGCCGACGCCGAAGACCCCGAAGCCGAGCGTGCTCGAGCGGCGCTTCGGGAGCGGAATCGAGAGCGACGGCGCGCGCTCGAGGACGATCAACACGCCGAAGCCGATCAGGACGAAGCCGGCGATGGCTTCGAACCACTTGATCGACGACAGCGTCGACTGGCCGACCCAGAACGTCGCCCCGAGCAGGGCGGTAAACGTGACGAGGACGCCGAGCCCCGCGAGCAGGCCGCGGCTCAACGCACCGCCGAGCGACGCCCGCTCGCCGTCGGTCTGACTTACGTAAAAGCCCACGTACCCCGGCAGGAGCGGGTACGCACACGGGGAGAAGAACGTCGCGATCCCGGTCGACAGCGCGAACACAATCGACGTGGTGCCCGTCGCGTCGACCATCCTCACTCGGCCCCGCCCTCGAGGGCGCGTTCGATTCCCGCGACGAGTTCGTCGGCGGTTTTGATGCCGGAATCGTGCCACCGGACGGTCCCCGAGGCGTCGATCGCCACGGCGGACGGATAGGGCGATCCCCAGTATCGGCTGGTGAGCTCCGAGGTCGGGTCGAGGCCGATCGTCCAGTCGCCGTCGTTTTCGTCCCACCACTCGGCGAGCTCCGCCTCGGAAATCGTGTCGCCGACCGGTTCGCTCGTGACGGACAGAAAGAGGACGTCGTCGCCGACTCGGTCGTGGGTCGTGGCGAGGGCGTCCATCTGTTTGATACAGGGGTCACACCACGTCGCGAAGAAGTCGATGAACGTCGGTTGATCCGGCGCGGGGACGGTGACAGTGCCGGCTTCGCTTCCCGGCGCGTCGACCGTCTCGATCTCGTAGGGCTCATGTTGTCGGCCGACGAGTCCGGACGATCCGTCGGAGTCGTCGTCGAACGAGGGGACGCCGAACGCTGCGACGGCACCGGCACCGGCGACGACGCCCACACTGCCGAGACCGGCGAGGACCTCACGGCGACGCATCGCTACTCGTCCACCCCCACGACCGTTCTCGTGTCTTCGACCATCACCTGGGTGTTCACTGCGTCACGTTGCCTGCTCGCCTTCGGATATGCTCGCTCGACGATTCCGCGTTCGTTGACGATCTGGACGAGCGCGGAGTGGGTGAACGTGTACTCGAGGCCATCGGCACCGGACGATTCGTTCCCTGCAGCGGTCTCGTTCGTCGACTCGTTATTCGACGACTCTTCGTTTCGCCGAAGCGGGAGCCCGAACGTCTCATTGAGAACCGTCTTGGCCGTCTCGTTGTCCTCGGGGCGGAGGTAATGCCAGTGTCCCGCGGCGGGATCGATCCCTCGCTCTGTACTGTAGGCCCGCAGGGCGTCGGCCGTGTCTCGGTCGGGGTCGAACGTCACCGCGAGCAAGCCGACCTCGTCCTCGTAGCCGCTCTCGATGGCGTCTTCCTGTATCCGAGCGAGGTGCTGGAGGAGCGCGTCACACATGCCATCCGGACAGGATCCATAAAAATACGTGATGACGAACGGGCGTTCGCCGACGAAATCGTCACGGGAGACAGCCTCCTCCGCGATCGGATCGGTGAGCGAGAACGAGGGGAACTCCTCGCCGTACGTCTGATACGAGTAGTCACCGTACTGGGCCTCTTCTTCCGGGGGCTCGAGTATCGTATCCGGGTTGGAGTCACCGCCGAGTAGATCACCGAGACAGCCGGCAACGCTCGTGATCCCCACCGTCCCGAGCGAGCCGAGGTATGTCCGCCGTTCCATAGTTAATTCGATGGAACCCGTAATCAAAGGTTCATTGGTTCGATCGCCGAAGGCGGCCCCCGTGCGTTTCGTTCTCGATATACGACACGCGGACGTGCCGCCATTCGCCGCCGATCGAGCGGGCATTCAGAGCGGTGATTCAATTCAGTGAACCGATCGTGAGCCCGTCTCCGGCCGTTCGAGTGACGAACCAACAGGCGTTTGATCGCCGATACCCAACCCTCACCCGATGAAACGCCGGGGTTTTCTCCGCGGAACAGCAGGGATCGGTGCAGTCGGGACCGCCGGAATCGCGGGACTTGCCGGTTGTCTCGAGCGACTCGGGTTCGAAGAAGAATCGGCGTGGGCGAACCCACCGCTCGTCGAGAATAGACCTAACGCGGTCTACCTCCCGGCATCACGCGAGGAGATGGGGACCTACGGGACGGCGACCGACGGCGACTACGCGGCCGCGCTGTCGTACACCTTTCCCCATCGGTTCTGGACCGTCGAAGCCACCAGCGAGGGGAAGACGCTCGTCGAGGTCGACGCCGACGACAGCCTCCACCTCATGGTCTCCGTCTGGGATCGCGAGACGCATACCGCCCTCCCGGCGACCCTGCGCCTCGAGGTTTCTCAGGACGGCGAACCGGTCGACACCGGCACCTCGTCGCCGTGGCCCATGATCTCCCAGCGAATGGGGTTTCACTACGGCGATAACGTCCAGCTCCCCGGGGAGGGCGCGTACACCGTTCGGGTCACCGTCAACCCCGTCACCGGGATCAATCGGACCGGTTCGTTCGAGGGCCGCCTCGAGTCGCCGGGCTCGCTCGAGATCGACTTCGAGTACGCTCGGTCGGACATTCACGACCTCTCGTTCAAGACGATCCCCGAGGACCGGCGGGGGAGTCGCGAGGCGTTATCGCTGATGAGTCACGGCGGCGACGGTGGGGGAGACGGCAATGGTGGGCACAGCGATGGGGCCGGACAACCGCCGATGGGACGGGGAGTGCCGATCGAGGACCTTCCCGGCCAGGTCTTCGAACCCCAGCGCAGCGGTGACGCGACGTTCGCCGCGCTCGTTTCCGACGCCGATCGGTTCACCGACGGGAGTTCCTATCTGGCGATCAGTCCCAGAACGCCGTACAACGACATTTTCCTCCCGTTTACGTCCCTGTCCGCGGCCGTCGAGGGCAGCGGTTCGGTCCGCCAGAACGAACTCGTGGAAGCGCTCGATCACGAGATCGGTCACCACTACGGGGTCGCGATCGACGATCTCGCAGCCGGCGACCGCGTGACGGTCTCGGTCGACTCGCCACCGCAAGTGTCCCGTCACGACGGCTACGAGACGGCGTTTTTCAACTTCGACGAGCTGAGCTACACAGTCTGAGCCGGTTCGATGGCTGAGACGGGCTGAGCCGGTTCGATGGCCGAAACGGTTTGCGATCGTTCATGAGACAGTTCACCACCCGTCTCGAGTCGCTCGAGGCGGGGCCACTTGTTGCGATAGTCTCCGGATGTAGGTTGTCGATTTCAGCGTGGAAACCACGGCTTTCGGGCGGAACAACGATAAGAGCCGGTCGACCGTCGAAAACCGTTCGCGCCTGGGCTCTGTTTCAGCCCATAAATTCGTTCGTACCGTAACCGATCGATTCGGACCGGATACTGGTAGTTCCTTACGGTTATGATAACTATCGGGGATCGTCGAATACGTCCGAAGCATGTCTCGTACAGGTCACGCAGCCATGGATATCGGGTGTCCGGAGTGTGATACGACGATAGCCGCATCCATCCCGCCAGGCCCGGGAATCCACTCGGAGAGCGATTCGAACCGCCTCCTCGGAAAGGAAACGCAATGCCGGAACTGCGGTCACGAACTCGAGTTGTACTACTACTGAAACGGCGCATCCGCCGGTAGCTCCTGAGACGGGTGTCAGCAGGCGGCCTGTCCCTGCGTTTCGACCGCTGCACGTTTCACTCGTTCTCGCGGTCGGGCCGACGTCTCGGCGAACCGACTACTGGTCGCGTGGGAGCGACCCACACCGGGTTTCCGGTGAAAAGGGTACGAACTGCTGGCGAGTCCAGGAAAGGGAGGGGGTGACTCGCACATCGAGTTTCATCGCCGCTTGACGTCGAAAGTAGCCGATTTTCACCGGAAACGCGGTGTCCCTCTTCGACGGTGATCGAACCGTCTCCGACTCACTGACCGGTCTCCCAGCCGCGCGGCGTCTCGTTCAACCGCTCGGCACCGTCCTCAGTCACCGCGACGAGATCCTCGATTCTGACGCCGAACTCGTCCTCGAGGTAGATCCCCGGTTCGACGCTGAAGACCATTCCCGGCTCAAGTTCACGGTCGTTGCCCGCCGCGATGTAGGGCGGTTCGTGCACCTCGAGGCCGACCCCGTGGCCGGTCCGATGGACGAAGGCGTCGCCGTAGCCGGCGTCCTCGATAACTGATCGGGCGGCGCGGTCGATCGACCCGGCGGTGACCCCCGGCTCCACGGCGTCGATCGCGGCTCGCTGTGCTTCCCTGACGGTGTCATGGACGCGCTCGTACTCCGCGGGCGGTTCGCCGACGACGATCGTTCGGGTCTGATCGCCCGGATACAGACCGGTTCCCGCCTCGAGATCGGCCGCGACGAATGCACCGAAATCGAGGACGACGGGATCGCCCGATTCGATCTCGCGCGAGCCGCCGTGGTGGTGCGGGCGAGCCCCGTTCGGGCCGCTCGCGACGATTGTCTCGAAGGCCGGTTCCTCACCGCCGTCCGCCGCGAGCAAACGGTCGATCTCGGCCGCCAGTTCGGCTTCGGTCATCCCAAGCAGTTCGTCACCGCGCTCGCGAATTTCGAGCGAAACGCGATCCGCGAGTTCGCCGGCCCGGCGGAGCGCCGCGAGTTCAACCTCGTCCTTGCGGATCCGCAACGGCTCGAGGACGGTACTCGCGAGCCCGAACTCGGCGTCGGGGAGTAGTTCTCGGAGGTCCTGCGTGAACGTCGCCCACATTCGATCGTCGACGAGCACGGTCGCCGGGTCGGTGCCGCCCAGCGAATCGGCTTCCGAAACGGTCTCGACGACCTCGAGCGGGTCGTCGGAATCGGTCCAGTATCGCAGGTGCAGGTCCGCGATCGGCAGGTCGGAGAGTTCGGCCTCGTACATCGCCGGCGCGACGAGTTCGGGATCGCCGCGCGCGGGAACGAACAGCAACAGGTGCCGTTCGGACGGTGATTCCGCGAATCCAGTCAGATAGGTCAGATTCGGGCTCGGGAAACAGACCGTCAGGTCGGCTCCGGCCGCCGCGAGGCGATCCTGACAGGCCGCGATTCGTGTTTCGAACGGCGGTTTCATGGAGTGGGGTTCACTCGAGCGAGAAATCAACGTTTGGTTGCCGAAACGAGAGCGGGAGAGGGCGGTATGCACGCCGGAGGTCGGCGTCCCGGTCGTGGCTCGAGGAGTCGGACGCGGCGAAACCGCCGATCCGGAGGACCACCAGCGTCCGTCGATCGAAGTGACCCTCGATGGACGGTGTGAATGGAGTAGTGGATTTCGCCGGGAATGGATGGAAAAGAGCGCCCCGCTATCGTGGCAACACGGAATCGCCACGCCCTCCCCAGCCGATTGCTGCTCACGGGCGCGCAGCGCCCGTCTGCTCACGGCGGCTCCGCCGCCGTTCGCATGGTATGCGAGACCTCCGGTCCCGCGCTATTCGCTTTCGAGGCACTCCCTACGTCTTCGCGCGGCGTTGCCGCGCGAATGGTCTGCGAGACCAGAGGTCTCGCACTAGTCGCGCCTCGCCGCCAGCGCGCGCCACCGCACGCCGGTTGACTGGTCTGGAGCGATACGCTGCTTCCCTTTATCGAGCACCGCTTGCTAATCACAGAGTCGAATCAGTCCCGAGCGATCCGTTGGCGGACCGTAACGACCTCGCCGCCAGCACCGGGTTAGTGCTGATCGACGACTGTCTCCTCGAGCGAATAGTCGGCCGAACGCGAGTAGTAGCGGGAACCTATTAGCGTCCCTGCGGTTGCAGGCCGCGAAGCAACCAGTCGGGGCGCTCTGTTGTTTCAGCGAATGCGAGTTACCGAGCGGTTGTCGTCGATGCCTGTGCACAGTCGACAGCTTCGGGCCGACGGCCGCGGACGAGCGGACGAAACGTCCGACGACGACGGCCCCACCTGTCCCGGTTCGTTGATCGTGGTCTCGAACCGGCAACCGTATCGTCACGAGTACGAAGACGAGCCGACCGCGGAACGGGCGTCCGATCCCGCGGACACCGATGAGAGCCCGCCAGCGGGAACGAACGGCGGGGCGCAGACGGGAACACAGCGGTCCATCACGGTCGACGAACCGACCGGTGGGCTGACCGCCGGCCTCGATCCAGTGGTTCAGGCAACCGACGGGACCTGGATCGCCTGGGGCGACGGCGACGCCGACTTCGCAGTCACGGACGAGCAAAACTGCGTTGCCGTCCCGCCGGACGAGGAGGCGTACACGCTCCAACGGCTCGAGCTATCCGAGGAGGCGGTCGAGTCCTACTACTACGGATTCAGTAATCGCGTGCTCTGGCCGCTCTGTCACGGCTTTCCCGACCTGATCGAGAACCGAACGAACGACTTCGAGTGGTATCGGACGGTCAACGAACAGTTCGCCGACGCGGTCGGCGAGCACGCCGAGGACGACTCGGTGATCTGGCTGCAGGACTACCACCTCGCGCTCGCACCACGGATGATCCGGGAATCGGTCCCCGAGAGCGCGACCGTCGCCCACTTCTGGCACATCCCGTGGCCGACGCCGGAAACCTTCCAGCGCTGTCCCGCCGGTGACCACGTCCTCGAGGGGCTGCTCGGGAACGATCTGCTGGGCTTTCACGTCGATCGGTACGCCGATCAGTTCCTGCAGTGCGTCGATCAGTTCCTGCCGAGTGCGTCCGTCGACTTCGCTCGTCGAACGATCCGGTACGACGGGCGGACGACCCGCGTCGTCGCGACACCGATGGGCGTCGACGCCGAATCGTACGACCGGGACGCACGATCGGCCGATCTGGACCGCCTCTCCGCCCTGTTCGAGGAGTACGGGATCCCGGAGGGGACCGCGGTCGGACTGGGGCTCGACCGCCTCGACTACAGCAAGGGGATTCCGGAGCGGCTGGCGGCGCTCGAGCGGTTCTTCGAGCGGAAGCCGGACTGGCGCGGCGAGTTCACGTTCATTCAGAAGGCGACGCCCTCCCGGACAGATATCGAGACCTACGAACGCTACGGCGAACTCGTCCGCAGCGAGGTCCAGCGGATCAATCGACGCTTCGAGACCGCCGACTGGCGGCCGATCGTCTACACGGAAGACGTGTTGCCGCGCGAGGACATCTGTGCGCTCTATCGACACGCGGACGTGATGGTCGTAAGTCCGCTGATCGACGGGATGAATCTGGTCGCACAGGAGTACATCGCCGCGAGCGTCGACGGGGACTCCACATTGTTGCTGAGCGACCGGACCGGAGCCCACGAGCAGTTCGGTTCGCACGCACTGACGATCGATCCGACCGATACCGACGGTTTCGCGGCCCAGATCGAGCACGCACTCTCCCTATCTACCTACGAACGCCAACGGCGAATGAACACGCTTCGTCAGCGCGTCTTCGATGGGGACATCGAGTCGTGGATGGAGACGCAATTCGACTGGATCCGACGCGTTCACGACGATTCCCGGTCGGCCGAATCGCGGTCCGAACGCGATTCGGACTCCCGCGAACCCACGCCACCAATATAGTCGATGACGAGGACCGAGTCACCGCCGCGGCCGATCGACGAGCATCTGCCCCGGATTCGAGAGACACTCGAGCGGGCGGAGGGGTTGCTCGTCTGTCTGGATTTCGACGGCACGCTCGCGCCGATCGTCGAGGATCCGGACGCCGCGGTTCCGACCGAACAGAATCGGTCTGCGGTAGCGACGCTGGCAAACACGCCGTCGGTGACGACGGCAGTCGTCAGCGGTCGCGCCCTGACGGACGTCCGCGAGCGCATCGCCGGACCGTCTATCTACGCCGGGAACCACGGGCTCGAGCTCGTGCGCACGGGAACGATCGCCGTCCATCCGGTCGCGCGAAAGCGCGCCGCCCGCCTTGAGCGGATCTGCGCCATCCTCGAGACCGCGCTTCGCACCGTTCCGAACTGCCGGATCGAAAACAAGCGCCTGACCGGGACGGTCCACTTCAGATCCGTGCCGCCGGCCGCCGAACCGATCGCCCGCCGCATCACCCGCGAGGTGGTCGAGCGATTCGGCGGCGACGCCCTCGAGATTTCGGCGGGGAAACGGATCCTCGAGATCGGACCGGACTTCCCGTGGGGAAAGGGCAACGCCGTCGAACTGATCGCCGCGGACGAACCGCCGGCGACCGCCGCCGTCTACGTCGGGGACGACGTCACCGACGAGTCGGCGTTCCAGGCGGTCGAACCGGACGGGATCGGGGTCCGGGTTGGTGACGAAGCCCCCTCGAGCGCGTCCTGTCGGGTGGAGTCGCCGGCCGAGGTCGCGTCGTTTCTCTCGTGGCTGGGATCGACCGGAGCCGATCTGGTCGCTCGCTCTGACGTGTCCACTGCGACTCCCATCGAGGCCCGATAGCGGTTCCGAGGAGAGAGACTCACGATCCGCGCTGCGGTCGGAAAGACCACGACCGTCACGAGCCACACCGCCGCCACTATCGAACCAACTGAAATGAATGCGCGCCCGATCGCACGACGGACGCGCGGTTCGGAGCGAGCGCGGTTCGGAGCGAACGCGGTTCGGAGCGAACGTAGTGAGCGAGAACCGCGGGGACGCGAACCGCGGACTGTGTGCTCGGTGTGTGAATCGTCGCAGTTGTCGGGCTAGTTACCGCCACGAGTCATCGCGTCGGACCACCGGCTCCGTGATAGTGGGCTTGCCAAAACGAATAACTGAAGGATATACGCATGTTCGAGCCGAAAGTATTAGTTACCACTGGAAATATAGTACGGTACGAGAGTGAAAGAGAGTGAAACTCAGACAACCAACTGATTTCCTGATCCTCGAGGCGCTCGAGGACAAGGGTCGCAACGTCGCAACGAATCTGGCCGCGCACACGGGGAAGAGCCGGAAGAACATCAATACCAGACTGCCGGTGCTAGAAGACTACGGTCTCGTCCGCAAGATCGGCCCCGCGGAGCGGTCCGGGCTGTACGAGATCTCCTCGACGGGGAAGGCGGCGCTGATCTACCAGGACCAGTACGACGAAGCCGACGACTTCGAGGCGCTCATCGAAGGACCAAGCGCCGGCACAGAGCAGGGCGATCCACAGGCGAGTTTCGCCCGTGGTGAAACCGACGACGAATCCGACGAATAACCTGACGACGCGGTCCGTATTCGACCGCTTCACTCCGTCTCGAGTCGGCGTCGTAACGAGTTCCGCGACGGCGGGTCGGTCGCGGCATCCGGTCGATAGTTACTACTGTTCTCCGTGCGAGTCAGAATGGAACTTCGCCGTCGTAGTCCGCGAGACGGCGGCGGGCACAGGTCGAAAAGGCGAAGCTGAGCGTCCGTTTCCGGTCTGCAGCGGCGGGGATCGCCGACCCACACGGCGATGCGTCGCTCTTGTACTCGGGATCCCACGCGTAACTGCTGAGCATCGGCGTCGCGGTCAGGGCACCGTCGGACACGAACGCGACGCCGTCTTCGTGGTTCAGACCGAGCGCGTGTCCGATCTCGTGGAGGAGGACCTGCATCGTCCGCACCGGCGTCGTGTTCGGCGCGATCGCGCGGGCGTCGTCGGTGACCACGTCGTCGAACGACTCGAGGGCGGCGAGATGTCGGGCCCCGCCGACCGATGCGATGTGAGGCACGCCGTATCCGGTTGGAGCCTGTTTCATCCCCCCGTCGGTCACCAGCAGGTTGACGTCCGACGCGGGCTCGAGGTTGCGCCCGCCGAGCGTCCCCGACGCGACTGCCACGGGCCACTCCCCGCGGCGAGTGAGGCGTGCGGCGTCTTCGGTCGAAACCGAGACGGTCCCGCCGATCGAAGCCTCGAGCGTCCAGTACTCGAGGGAGAGGGTTTCGTCGAGATACGATCGAATCCGATCGCCGACCCCGTCGTAGGTCGCGGCCTGTTCGGAGAGCCAGATCCGCACCTCGAGCGTGTCGCTTGTCCTCCGTGTCGCATACGCCAGCGTACCGAACGAGGCCGTCGATCCGACCGTCCCGAGGAACACACGGCGTTTCACGAGCGTGCGTCTCGCAACGAGGTCGGAGTGTCTGCGGGTGTCTATGGACACGCGTTAACTGTTGGTCGCTCCCTGCGATACGGACCACGTTGACGTCCTCCCCGCGCTGAAGCGCGAGGATTCCCGACCGCGTTGGGATATTAAGGTCTACGAGCGGACTTGTTCTTGAGGTACGAACGCGCCAGTTTCCTTGTCAAACAAGACTATCGAAGGCTGCGCCAACCAGCCGTTACTCCTATCCGCGGCCGAAACAGCCGACGGACTCAGAGGTACTTGCCGAATATTCTCCGCCCCGTTCACATCCGCATTCGCAACCAACTCACACGAATCACATACGTACAACCCACGCTCCACACGATTCGAATCCCGCTCCCGCCCACAACACGAGCACGTTTTCGACGTGTCACGCTCGGACACAGGGTTCACCTCGACACCCTGCATCTCAGCCTTGTACGTGAGAATGTTCGTGAACCGGTCGAACGCCCAGCCATGCAAATCAAGATTGCCGTGCGTTCCCCAGTTTTTCACTTCGTCATCTTCGTCTTCACGAACTCCACTCAAGTCACCGATAGTGATGGAACCCACTCGTTTCTCCACACACCGTTCGACGATGTGTTTCGCGAGAGCGTGGAAGTAGTGAGTGCGGCGATTCGACCACTTACGGTGGAGTTGCTCTGTCCGCTCCGACGAAGAGTCACCGCAGTTCGCGATGTGCTTGCCGAAGTAGTAGCCGTCTTCTTTCAGACAGCCAAGCGGGTACAATTCCGCGGTTTCATCTTCGTAGGCAAGTGCAGCAAACGTGCAAATGCCGAGGTCGATTCCGACGGTTGATTCGCCGGGGGCGTCGGCGACTTCGATTTCGACGCGGCAGACGAAGTGGAGTTCCCACTTGTCGCCCGTCCATACCGCGCGGACTTGTTGAACACTCTCTACGGTAGGGAGGTCGACATCCGGCCGCGTTTCGTACTCACAGAGTGCGAAGTCGGACCAGTAGTCTTTCGTGTTTTTGCCTTTGGAGAGGCGGACGCGGTTGTTTTCTGTGTCAAGTTTGAACCCTTTATTTTTGAACGTGATGGTGGAGCGTGGGTGTTCGTCGCCGTGTTTGCGGTAGCCGGGTGGATTGGCTCGGGTGTCTCCGTTGGTTCGCTTGCCGTACCATGAGTGGAACGCTTCAGCGAGTTCTTGCAGAATTCGCTGACTTGACTGCGAGTGTAGGTCATCATAGCGTTCGTGGTTCTTGAGGTACGCGGTGAGTTCGTCGTGTTCTGGAATGTGTTCGATTTCGTCCCAGACGCGTTGAACGGTCCATCGTCCAACATTCCAGAGTTTGGAGCCGGAGAACCCGAGGGCGTCAAGATCGCCTTCCACTTGCGAGTGGTTGCGGAGACTCGCTTTGAAAGTGCGTGGGACGACCTTATTCGCCATGCGCAACATATGACAGTATAGTTACTTGAAGGTTTGGTTTCGTGTTTGCGTGGAATATCCAGTCGTGCCATCGTCAGTGGATAGCGTCACCGTGCGACGGCGCGTATCCCCGCCGTGAACGGCGAGGCTTTGCGCCTGCTCAATCCGTAACCGACACGGCCGCCTCGAAGTGCGTGCCGGGGTCCGGTCACGTGCGGTGCCGAGGGCCATACAGACGGGATCCGAGCGTTCGGCCGACGCGACTTACCGCGGCGGCACGCGCCGAGTATCGACGACGCGGGCACGGCGCTCGATGACGCGGATCTCGAGCCCATCGGGAAGTTCGTCCGGGTCGGTCGGTGTGAGCATGAGCAACGCGTTGTCCGCAATTTCGACCAGTCGTCGATGCGGTGCGCGCTGGTACATACAAACCGTCCACTCGCCGTCCCGGAGCCGTCGTCTGACCTGCCAGTCGGTGTAGTACCGACCGTCCGACCCCTCGAAAACGGTCTCGAACGGGAGCGCTACCACGAGTTCGATCCCCCTCGCTCTCGAGAGTCGGGACTTCCGTGCGAGCCGGCAACGGCGTGGGCGATTCGAGCGGCCCCGGTCATTCCTACAGCATCGAACGACCGTCACGCACGTTGGCACTCGGATTCATATGGACGACGTTTAAGCGAACAGTACTTTCAACCGAGTGTGATAGTCAGAGACAAGCGAATTCGATGGGTAACGGACTGCCGACTACAGTTGTGAGACGCTTCACGACTCGGTCGAGTTCACCGCTGAGAACGACTACTCAGGGGTTCTGCCATCCTCGAAGAACTCACCGAGAATCGATTTGAGTCCCTTTCGCAGGTGCTGGTGCATCGTCGGCGGCGAGATGTCCATCGCGTCGGCGATATCCTCGCCGGTACTCTCGCGCGGCCAGTCGAAGAACCCGCTGTAGTAGGCAAGTCGCAACGTCGTGAGCTGGCGGTCAGTGAGCCCGTCGAGGATTCGGTTCCGTCGTTCGGCCGCCGTCCTGACCGGTCGATCCACTTCCCGTCTGGCGACGAGTTCGGTGTTCTCGTAGATCACAGTCAGCGCCTCCGCGATCTCCCTGATATCGGCATCTTGTGAGACCTCGACCAGACAGGTTCCGACCCCGCCCTCGACAGAGACGTCCCGGATCGTCGCGCCGTGGTTCGTGAGCGTCCGGATCCCCGACTGCGACAGCCGCATCTCGATCGTACAGCCCTCCTCACCGTCGTGGATGAGCCGACACTCCTCGACCGAGTCGTGGGCCGCCGCCTCCTCGAGCACCGTCTCGCCGTCCAGCCCGTCGATCGTCACGTACTGGAACGTGCGTCCGCCGGCGGTCGTGCCGGCCCACTCGAGCGCGCAAGTACAGCCGTACTTCGTCGAGAGGTCAAACGAGAACGTGTCGCCGCCGTCGATTCGGAACTCGAGTTCGACGACGGAGTCGGCGAAGAGTAGCTGACGGTTCTTGACTGCCATGATCGTAAAGCCGATCGTCTCGCCGAGCAGTCTGAACCCGGCCCGCTCGCGCTCGCTGAAGGCGTCGTCGCGACTCGCGAGCACGGTAAGCACGCCGTAGGTCGCGTCTTCGTGCGTGATGGGGACGGCGATCGCAGACCTGACGTCGTCCTCACGGGCCGCCGCCCGCAATTCGTCGGGAATCGACTCGTCCTCGAGAATGCGGTTTGTCGTCCGTAACTCGCCGGTTTGTGCCGCCTTCGCGACCGGGTTATCGTGATCGTCACCGGGATACTCGCGAATGCGCTCGAGGACGGTCTCCGCCTCGCCCGCGCCGGTCCGGTAGGACAGTCGCCCGTCCCCGGTCCGTTCGGCGATCCACGAGCCGCAGTACAGCTCCGAGTCGACGAGTTGCTCGCAGACCTCGCGTTCGATGGCGTCTCTGGCCGGGGCCTCGACCAGCGTCTCGATAACTCGTCGGACGACTGCGTTGATCCGGTTGAGCGTCTCGAGTTGGTCCTGTCGCGAGCGGAGTTGCCGCTCGCGCTCGACGCGTTCGGTGATATCCCGCGCCAGCCAGACGACGGCGTGCCGGCCCTGAACCCGTTCGTCGATCGGGACGACGCGAGCCTCGAACTGTCGGCGGCCGTCGGTCGTGTCCGCCTCGTACTCGACCGACTGGACGTCGTCGGTTCGGATCGCCCGATCGACACACTCCTGTAACTTCGCGGCGACCGCGTCGGGGAACGCGTCATCGAGTGTGGTTCCGACGAGGTCGTCCGCCGGCATCGAGTACAGATCCGCGGATTCGGACCGAACCTTCGCCTCGAGATACGTGCCGTTCTCGCCGATGACGAAGGCTTCGTCGGGCAGTTCGTTCGCGAGGATGTGATGGTATCGGTCGTCGCTGCCGTCCGCTGGAACCGAGGTGGAAGATCGGACCGTCGAGACGATCCGATCGATCGGGTCCTCGTCTCGCGTCGTCGGCACGTACTCGGTCGCGTCGGCCCGGAACGCGATCGTGGCGAGTCGTTCGGTGCCCTCGCGTGGCACAACGATCGTCGGCACGCCAGCCAGGCTGGCGTGGACTCGCCGGAGCACGGTTTCTATCTCGCCGGGACAGTCGAGTTCGATGACGACGGCACTCGGCGTAATCGATGCCGGCTCATCGTCGCGTCGCTCCATCGCCGACTCGAGATCCGCGCTCGCGGGCACCGTTCGAACGTCGTTCTCGGTGGTCCGCTCGAGGCGGGCCCGAAGACGGCTCTCCTGGCCCCGCGCGTCAGTTACGATGATGATCGGTCTCGTTCGATGTGCAGCGTTCATCCGTGTATCCCCGTCCGCAACCTCATCGGTCCGTTTCCGCACTCCTTTCTCCCCCAACTACGCTGTGAAATAAAAATCTGCTGGTCGTCGTTCGACCGGCAGACACCTCACGGCCGGTGATCGATGCACCGTATCCCGGCGCGCCGACACGGTGGGTCTCGGGTGTGCCAGGCTGGCAGGAGTTCCCGAGCTGTGAGACACAGGAGTCCGTCTCACAGCTCATCCGCCGCTTTCAGTTCCGCGATCAGGTCGTCGACGAGGGAGTCGACGTCCTCGTAGGGGAATTCCCCGCCGTCAGTTGTGGCGTTGAGCTCCATCGCGGTCATCGAGAAGTCGCCGCACTCGAACCTCGTCCCTGGCCCGTCGGGCAGCGCCGGCACGAGTTCCATCGGACCCGAAACCGGATAGTCGGCGTTCTCGAACGCGTCGATCAGCTGTTCGCGGAGTTCGGCTTCGTCTGTCATGAGATTGTGTTTCCGCGCGGACACCAATAACTCTACAGGGAGCCCGTCGACCGGTCGGCGATCGCGATTCGCGATCAGACCCGGTCACGGACGGCCACTCACCGGACGCAAGCGACTAGAGCCGTCGCATGAACTCGGGGAGGATCCCCCGCTCACTCGAGTCGGTCGCCGCGGCCGGCTCGGCACCGGGCGAGTCTATCTCTGCGTCGCCGGTGTCCTGGAACGAGTTGGGATCCCCATCACCGGCGCTCCCTGAGCCGGCCGACGTGCCGTCGGGTTCGGCTGGGGTCCCGCCGTTTGTTCCCGCCGTGGCTGTTCCGTTCGATGCGTCGGACTCGGCGTCGATGGTCGCCTGGAACTGGGCTTCGGATTCGGGACCGAAGTAGTAGGGGTCAGCGGGAAGCGAGCCCCGGAGGCGGACGTTCGCGTAGCCGGCCAGCGCCAGCGCGGGAACGAACAGCGGCTCGATCCCGAACAACGTCGGTCCGGCGGTCAGGATGACGAGAAAGACCGACAGCGGCGAGTAGAGGAAAAAGGCGACGACCCGGAAGGCGTCACCGACGTAGCCGTCGACGACGTACGCGTAGAGTCCGTACGCACCAACCAGCAGGCCGACGTCGGCGTAGAGCCCGACAAGCAGTCCGACGTCACCCGCGACGAATCCGTGGATGTGGACTGCGATCGCACCCGTAAGTACCGTCGTTCTGTTGACGTAGGTCTCGTCGAGCGCCATCCCGAACACGAGCACCGAGAGCTGGATCAGCGGGGCCGCAATCCACCACGGGAGGGAACTGAAGAGAACGCCATAAGACACGATTACACCCACTCGTCCGAGTGGAGTCGGCCCCGTACCTTTAACGTTCGTTCCGTTTCGAGACTCGATACGAGCCCCGACGGTCGGCGGGTACGACGATCGACTGACTGGTACGACGACGACCGACTGGTACGACGACGACCGACTGGTACGACGACTGACAGGCTCGAGTACGTGTCTGCGTGCGTCGGCACTCGAGCCGTCGCTCGTCACGAGACGCCGCCGTTCGACGGACGCTCGTCACGGTCAGACGCCGCTCGATGGACGGTCGAAACAGTAATTAATCAGCGGCGAACAGTATGTCGATATGGCAAAAGATACCGTCAGATATCCCGACGACGTGGTCACGGAGATCGACGCGCTCGTCGACGACGGTATGTTCGAGAGCAAGTCGGAGTTCTATCGGTTCTCCGCGGAGTACGTCCTCACCCTGATCGATTCGGACCACGATATCAAGACGTTCAACTTCGACGAGATCAAGTCCGAACTCGACATCAGCGACCGCGACCACGCCAAAGCGCTGGGCGCCGACGGCGGGACCTTCTTCCTCGACGCCGTGATAAACGTCCGAAAACACGGTCTGCGCGGCAACTACGAGGCCGCCGAACGCTTCATCGACACCCACTACGACGAGACCGACCAGGAGTGTATCATCCTCGAGGAACTGCTCGGGACCTACCGCGACGGGTCGTCGTAGCCGCTGCCGTTCCGTTTTCGCTACTCGAGTCGCTCAAACGGTTCGCCCAGGGCCACTAGCTCGACGTGATCACGAACCAGCCGCGCCGCCCGGTCGGCGGGCGTCTCGCCGGGTTCCTCCCCCGCCCCTGGCGAGTCCGCGGCGTCCCGGTCGACCCCCGCACTCGCCGCGACGGTGTCGAGAAACGTCGTTCGGACCGACGCGTTGTCGAACAGGCCGTGCAGGTAGGTTCCCAGCACCCGCCCCCTGGCCGCACTCGAGTCCCCGAGCGGTCGGGTCACATCCTCGAGCGCGCGGGTCCGACCGGCGTGAATCTCGTAGCCCGACGCGGGACCCGTGGCTCCCTCGAGCAGCGGCGATGCGTCCCCGTCGACGGGAACCGTCGTCTGCTCGAGGCGCTTGTCGCCCTCGAAACGAGTCTCGACCGGTAACAGGCCCAGTCCCTCGACGACGTCGGCCTCGCCGGTCCCCTCGAGCGCGGCGTTGGTGATCCGCTCGCCGAGCAGCTGATAGCCGCCGCAGACGCCGACGATCGGTCCCTCGAAGGCTGCGAGCGCGTCGGCGAAGCCGGCGTCGTGGAGTGCAAGCAGGTCGTCGACCGTGTTCTTCGTACCCGGGAGGACGACCGCGTCGGCGTCGACGCCCTCGAGTGGATCGGCTGTATCGCCGTCGACCGGCACGTACACTACCGAGACACCGGGTTCGGCCGCCAGCGCCTCGAGATCGGTCGCGTTCGAGATTCGGGGCAGTCGGGGGACGGCGATCCGAATCCGGCGCTCTGCGGGAACACCGTCGTCGTCGCCGACGACGCCCCGTTCTTCGCTCCCGGGGAGCCCGACGCTGTCCTCCTCGGGGAGGCCGGGATCGTCGTAGGGCAGGACGCCGAGAATCGGGACGCCGGTCTTCGACTCGATCTCCTCGATGCCGGGCTCGAGCAGTGACGGATCGCCCCGGAATTTGGTGATGAGCGCGCCGACGATGCGCTCGCGGAGGGCGTCGGGAACGAGTTCGATCGTCCCGTAGAGGCTGGCGAAGGCTCCGCCGCGTTCGATGTCGACCAGCAGAAGGATGTCGGCGTCGGCGAACCGAGCCGTTTCGACGTTCGCGAGATCTCGATCGTGCAGGTTGATCTCGCCGATACTGCCCGCGCCCTCGGCGACGATCACGTCGTTGTCGGCCGCGAGTCTGCGATACGATTCCTCGGCCGCCTCGCGCGCCCGCTCCCAGTACTCATCGTAGTACGTGCCGGCGGGCACGTGCTCGTGGGCCTCGCCCTGCACCACCAGCTGGCTCTCGCCGTCGCCGCGGGGCTTGAGGAGCACCGGGTTGCAGTCCGTGGTCGGGGTCGTGCGGGCCGCTCGAGCCTGGACGAACTGGGAGACGCCGATTTCGCCCCACTGGCCGTCGGGACCGTCGTCCGCTGCGACGCTCTGCTGGCCGTCCGCATCCGGCCGAACGACGACTCGAGCGTTGTTGCTCATGTTCTGGCCCTTGAACGGCGCGACGTCGATTCCGCGATCGGCGAGCAGCCTGCAGAGGCCGGCGGCCACCGTCGACTTGCCGACGTGGCTCGCGGTTCCGGCGACGAGGAGGGTTCTGGTCATCCGCGTTGGGTGGGACTCGCGGGGCCGACAGTATCGTCCTATCGGTTCGTTTCGGACGCTTTCCGTTCGCGCGATCGCTGTACGTCGCCGTCACGGCAGTGTACTGACGCAGTCACAGAGGTCGTCCTCCGTCTGCCAGACGCACAGTCGACCCGCGTCCGCCAACATGTCGAAGATCGCCGTCTGCATCCCGCTGTACGGCTTCTCGAGATCGACGGCCGTCTCGATATCCGCGTCCGGCAGATCGTCGTAGGCTCGCTTGAGAACGTGCGTCTTCACGAAGTATTGCTCGAGCGCGGTGAAATACCCCTGTTCGACGAGGAATCCACCGCGGTCGTGTTCGGTCACTCCAACGATGTAATCGGCGTAATCGGCGAGGATACGGAATTTGAGATACGTGTTCGTCCACTCGCTTCGAATGTCGACCATCAGAAACGCGTAGCTGTCCGATCGTCGGTTAAGTCTGTCCTTGACGAGTTGGAGGCGATGGATCTCCGGTCGGCCGTAACTGCCGAGAACGAAGTACGTGCTACCGGTCGTGAAAAGCGGTGAGAGCTCCGCGACGCTGTGCTTGAGCGCTTCGTACTCCTCGGGCGTCAACGACGACTCGCGGAGGTGTGATTCGGCCTTCTCCGCCAGTTCGTCGACGGTTACCATCTCCTCGCTCATTAGTCGGTGTGTCACAGGTCAACTGCTTCAATTCATCGACTGAGACGCCAATATCATTCCGCCGTATAGTTCGTACACCACCGATTCACATTTGAGCGAAACGCTTTTGCACGCACCGTCCGAATCGACGGGTATGAGCACGCCGGATCGAACGCCGACCGACCTCGAGCACGTTCGCGAGCGGCTGAACGTCGTCACCCAGGAGACGCGGTTCGCCCTCGTGCAGGACCTCCTCGGTCATCCCGAGGGACTGCCGACGTTGAAGGAACTGGACTACGTGAATCCGAGCAAGAGCCGAACGACGATCCGGCAGCACCTCCAGCAACTCATCGAGGCGGGGATCGTCGAGGAAGTAACGCTTCCGACGGAACGCCGACGGAACGACCTCCCGTACAAGTTCTACGGTATCAGCGAGGAGGGACGCCAGTTCCTCGAGGCGCACGACCTCCTACGAGCGGAAGAGACGCTCCGTGACGTCTACGCGCGGGTAGAGAAGACCGACGAGATCGAACGGTACGAGACCGCACCGCGACCCGAACGCTAGGTTCGAGTCGAGGACGCAGCGTCTCCGTACCGACTATTTTGCCCTGTATCGCGCGTCCCAGCGCGGCCCGGCGCGACTCGAGAGCACGACCCCGACGATCCCGAGGACGAGTCCGCCGATTCCGAGGACGGCGGCGAGTTCCAGTGACGGCGGGACGACGACGAACCCGGCGACCAGCGTCGGGACGAGCGCGACGGCGACGCCGACGGTAAACGTCATGAACCGGACGGCATCGAAGAGAAACTCGTTAGGATCGAAGCCGGCGATGTAGACCGTCAGGCCGTAGTAGTACAGCGCGTAGCCGGCCAGCAAGACGGCCCCGACGGCGGCATCGACGAGCGTCGCGTCGAACCAGATGACGGCCGCGAGGTAGGGCACCGCGACCGTCGGCGCACCGACCAGGACGAACGCGATTCGCTTCGCCCGGAAGACGTCCGCGATCGAGACGGGGTAAGTGAGATAGTCCTCGAGCGAGTCGAACTGCGTCAGCCAGTTGTAGGTCGTAAAGGCCGAGAGGCCGAGGACGCCGCCGAAGAAGATCCCCGGCGCTGGCGCGATGCCGGTGATCGAGTCGACGACGCCGACGAGCGTGGCCACCAGTGCGAGCAGAATGCTCGCCGAGACGAACGGCTTCCAGACGCCGCCGGAGGAGCGCGCGAGGTCGAGCAGGGTCTTCGTGACCAGCGGCGCGTCGTCGATGGGAAGCACGTCACTGAGTCGTGCGAAGCGATCGGTCGCCGTCCGCGAGGGCCGACCGTAGGTCGGGTCGTACATCGCGAGCGACCCCGTCGCGACGATGAGGGTCCCGACGGCCAGCCCGCCCGCGGTGATCGCGGATCCGCGCATCGGAACGAGAACGGACTGAACGAAACTGAGCCCGCCCATCGCCCAGCCGCCGAGGACGGCGAGACCGATCGCCACCCCGATGGCCCACGTCGGCGCGCCCCGGGTTCGGACGGCGATTAGCGCGACGGTGACGGCCATTCCGACGGCGAAGACGAGGAAGAGCGAGAGCCAGAACAGCCCGACATCGAGCGGCGTCGCGGCCGACAGTCCGTCCAGGGCCGCGCTCCCCAACGCCATCGGGAGCACGAACGCGACGCCGTAGAACAGCGCGTCCTTCAGGAGGAACGCACCCAGCAACCGCCGCCGCGAGAGCGGCAGCGTCGTCGACGAGGAGAGCAGTAAGGAGAGCCGTCCGAAGACGTTCTCGAGCATGTCGGAGCCGGCGAAGCCGGCGGTGCCGCTGTAGAGTCCGAAGGCGAGGGCGAGGACGTGAAGACCGCTCACGATCGTCCCCGGCGCGGTGCCGGTCTCGACGAGGGCGACCGTCGCACCCACGGTGAGCAGCGCGATCACGAACGGGAAGAGCGCGAAGCGCCAGCCGCCGAACAGCTGGGTGTGCATGCGCCACTCCTCGCGGAAGAGTATCGCGAGCAGCCGTCGGAACGAGAGCCCCGAACTGGCGTGATTCGAACCACCTCGAGCCGCGGGCTCGGTTCCAGTTCCGGTTCCGGTTTCGGTCCCACTCATGCGTTCGGCCCATCCATCCGCTCGAGCGTCGGCACGTCCCGTGCGTCGGCCCCGTTGACGCGGTCGAGGAAGAGCTCGAGCAGCGATTCGTCGCCCGCGTCGCCGTCGGTGATCGTCCGTTCCGTGACGAGTTGGCCATCGGCGACGATGCCGACGCGGGTGCAGATGTCCTCGGCGACGTCGATGTTGTGCGTCGAGACGAAGACGGCGTTGTCGCCAGCCGCGTAGGAGACGAGGAATCGCTTGACCTGCTCCTGGACGAGCGGGTCGAGGTTCGCCAGCGGCTCGTCGATGAAGACCACGTCCGGCTCGTGGACGAACGCCTGCGCGATCATCACCTTCTGTTGTTGCCCGCGGGAGAGATCGGTGTGCAGCGTGTCGAGCTTGCTTTCGAATCCGAGTCGTTCGGCCCACGCCGCGGTCTGATCGGCGACTCGCTCCGGGCGGAGATCGCGGACCTCGCCGACGAACTCGAGATACTCACGCGGCGTGAGAAAGCTCGGCGGCGACCCCTGTTCCGGGAGGATGCCGACCCGCCGGCGCGTCTCGATCGGCTCCGTCGTCGGATCGGTCTCGAGGACGCCCACCGTTCCTGCGTCCGGTCGAATCTGTCCTGTCAGCGTCCGGATCGTCGTCGTCTTGCCGGCACCGTTCGGCCCGAGAAAGCCGTATAGCTCCCCCCGTTCGACGGTGAACTCCATCCCGGAAACCGCCTCGACCGATCCGTAGGACTTCCGCAGCCCCTCTACGCGAATTGCAGCCATTGAACGACGAACTATTCTCACGAATTGATAATAACAATGCTGGTAGCGGAACCGACGAGTTGTTGATTCGACCGTCGCTTGGGCGGCATCTCGATTCGAACGCGGCTCGCTCGAGAGTTCGATCCGAACGCGGGTCGCGGACGAGCCTCTCGAGGTCGAACGCAACGCCGTCCGCTGTCCGCAATCTTCAACGGTCGGCCGGTCGAACCCTCGCGTATGATCACAGGCGAGCGAATGGCCGCCGTCGACGCGAACGCCGCGGCGCTCGGCGTGTCGCGAAAGCAGCTGATGGAGTCGAGCGGACACGCCGTCGCTCGGGCGGTTCGGGACGTTGCGGAGCCGGGTGCTCGAGTCGTCGTCGTCGCCGGCCGCGGGAACAACGGTGGGGACGCGTTCGTCGCAGCTCGATTCCTGGACGGTCCCGAACGTCGTTCGGGATCAGACCGGGACGCATCGCGTTCCGGGCGTGAGTACGACGTGACGACGCTGCTGCTCGGCCGCGCGGCGCTGATCGGCACCGACATCGCTCGCGAGAACTGGGACACCCTGCAACGGTCCGATTACGAGACGCGAGAAGTAACCGACTCGAGCGAGTTCGAATCCCACTCGAGCTCGTTCGATCTCGACGAGGCGGACGTGATCGTCGACGCGATGCTGGGAACGGGAATCAGCGGCGACCTTCGGGAACCGGCTGCGAGCGCGGCGGCAACGATCAACGAGGCCGACGCGACCGTCGTCGCCGTCGACGTGCCCTCCGGATTCGACGCCGATGGAGGCAATCATGCGGAGAACCGCGTTGAGGCCGACCGCGTGGTCACCTTCCACGACGCGAAACCGGGGGTGGACGACCTCGCGGCCGAGGTCACCGTCGCGGATATCGGCATTCCGACCGCGGCGGAGCGGTTCGTCGGCCCCGGGGACATCGATCTCGCACGGCCCGACGGTCGCGCGGGCCGACCGTACATTATCGGCGGCGGTCCCTACACCGGCGCGCCGGCGCTCGCGGCACAGGCCGCGCTTCGGGCCAGCGCCGAACTCTCCTTCGTCGCTGCGCCCGAGTCCGTCGCCGGCGAGATTCAGGGGTATAGCGAGGATCTCATCGTCCAACCGTACGAGAGCGACGTTCTCACGCCCGAGCGGGCCGAGGACCTCCTCGAGACGGCCCAACAGTACGACAACGTGGTCGTGCTGGGCCCGGGGCTCGGCACCGCCGACGAGACCCTCGAGGCGGCCCGGCAGTTCCTCGAGTCGTACACCGGTCGCGTCGTCGTCGACGCGGACGCGCTCGCGGTCGTCCCCGACCTCGAGACCGACGCCACGTTGGTCTGTACGCCCAACAGACGGGAACTCGCAAGAATGGGTGGACCGGACGTCGACGACCTGGCCGACGTGGCCGACGAGATCGAAGCGTTCGCGGCCGAGTTGGGTCACGTCGTGCTCGCCAAAGGGGCGACGGACGTCATCACCGACGGCGAGCGAACGCGGCTCAGCCGCTCGGGAACCGCGGGGATGAAAGTCGGCGGCACCGGCGACACGCTCGCCGGAATCGTCGCGGCGCTGCTGGAACACGCCGAGCCGCTCGACGCCGCCGCAGCGGGGGCCCACGTCAACGGCCTCGCGGGCGAACGACTGGCGGAAACCCAGGCCTTCGGTTTTCTCGCCTCTGAACTGCTCGAGGAAATTCCCGCGGCCCTGTGGGGTGGTGCGGATGAGTGAAACCCCCGACGAGCGGCCGACGGCGGAGGGGGCTGCGGACGCCGACGACCTCACCCACACCACCGACGAGGGCGACGTCCAGATGGTCGACGTCGGCGACAAACCCGACAGCGAGCGACGCGCGGTCGCCGTCGGCGAGATCCGCCTGCAGCCGTCGACGGTCGAGGCCATCCGAGCGGACGGGATCGGCAAGGGAGACGTCCTCGCGACCGCCCGCGTCGGCGCGATCCAGGCTGTCAAACATACGTGGGAGACAATCCCGATGTGTCACCAGATCCCGATCACGAACGTCGACACCGACTTCTCGCTCGCCGAGGATCGGATCGAACTCCGCGTCGCCGTCGAGACCACCGGGAAGACAGGCTGCGAGATGGAGGCCCTCGAGGGCGTCACGACCGGCCTCAACGTCGTCTGGGACATGGTGAAAGCCGTCGAGAAGGACGAAGACGGGCAGTACCCCGATACGGGTATCGAGAACGTGCGCGTGCTCGCGAAGGAGAAAGAACGAGCGTGAGCGGGAGTTGTGACTGCCGAGATAACGCTGACGACACCGCTGTGTAAACTACCCTACCCTACTTCGCTCGGTCTGACGACCTCGCTCGTTGAGGGGAGGGCTTTCGCGTGGACTCCCGTTCTATGCCACCGTCTGTGGTAGCAGGAGGGGCGTACTCCCCACTCACGTTCAACATCCCGCGATTCAGCGCAACGTCTACAGGTGCGCCTCCATCGGCTGCGTTTTGCCGCCGACGGAGATACCGAAATCCGATGTTCTTCGCCGCGTTGTAGTCCGCGTGGTTCTGATACCCGCATTTTAAGCACTCGAAGTGCTCGCCGTCGCGGTTGTCCTCGCGGGTACATCCACACGTCGAACACCGTTGAGACGTATGGTTCGGCGGAACTTGTACGGCTCCAACACCGTGTTCAGTCGCCTTGTACTCGACGTATTGGAACAACCGGCGGAACGCCCACACGTGTTGCCACGTCGCCTTCGGGATATTCTCGCGGATGTGCGTTAAGTCCTCGAAGACGATATGCGAACAGCCGTATTCGACGGCTTCCTCGATGAGTTCGTTCGCTACGCCATGAAGGTATATTTCAAAGCGTCCGTACTCCTTGCGACCGACGCCTTCGATGGCTTCGTGTGCGGCTCGCGTTCCGTGCTGTTGAAGCGAGCTACGGCACTTTTCGTACTCCCGACGCCAATGGTTAAACTCATCGGCAGACCAAGACGTGCCGGTGGACGCAACTGCGATGTTGTTTACCCCGAGGTCCACACCGAGGACTGTTCTGTGCTCGGTGTCGGGTTCGGGGTCGTCAGCTTCGACCTTCCGCATCGAGGCGTGAAGGAACCACTCGCCGTCCCGACGCTGTAGGTTCGCCATGCGGAACTCGTAGTCCTCGTCTTCGAGATACGTCCGCGGATGACGGTCGGGGTCGTCGGGGAGAGTGTAGTCGCACTTGACACGCCCGTTGACGGTCGAAAGAGAGACGTGGTCGCGGTAGAACGTCGCACTTCGCTTATCGTAGACCGCGCTGTCGGCGGAGAAGTAGGGTTGCGACGTTCGTTCACCGCGTTTCAGTCTTGCTACACCGCTCTTGACGGCTTCGACCGCCCGGCGAACACCCTTCTGAACGAGGTTCGCGGTAAGGTTGGTTTCATCCCGTAGTTGGTCGTACAGGGCACGTTCTGCTTTGGCCTTTGAGGTAACGTGGTATCCGTCGTCGCTACCATGCCAACACCATTCGCTCGCGGTGTTCGCACAGTGTTTGAATTGCCCGACAGTCTCACGAAGGGACGCATCGGCGTCCTGAGGCACGTCGAGCTTGATTACGGCGGTTCGACGGTATTCCACGACGGTTCACATACCGTGGCAGGGTTACTTAAACGTCCGGGAGTGGTCCTGTCTGAGAACGTGGTTCGTTGCGGTGTTGTCGGCTCCTCCCCTCCCTACTCCGTTCGCTCCGCTCACTCCGTTAAGGAAGGGGCCTCCGCCTCGCAATTTAGGTGACCTGCTCGAGATCGAGTATCCGATCGTCCAGGCACCGATCGGCAGCGCGACGACCCCCGAACTCGCGGCGGCCGTCTCGAACGCCGGCGGCCTCGGCCACCTCGCGGTCACGTGGCGCGACCTCGAGGAAACGCGCCGGGCGATCCGCGAGACGCACGCGTTGACCGACCAGCCGTTCGCGGTCACCCTCGTGGGCGACGACGCGACGACGATCGTGGAGACGGGCGAGTACCACGAGGCGACTCTCGAGTCCGAGGCCGACGCCATCGTTACGCAAAGCAGCCTATCGCTCATCCCCGCCTGAAGACGAGGGTGCTGAAAGCCCGCTGAGGAAGCGCTGAAGTATATGTCTCCCTGCTCAGCTTTACTATTATAATTATTCTTACCAGATCCTAATCAACTCCTCTGTTTGCCCTTTTGCATGTACTTATCAACGTAGAAACTATAGTTGGTGATACTATATGGATAGTGGGAATTCGGAGCAGAAATCAAATCAATTACTGCTCGGACCACTGCCGGACGCGAGAGAACTGCCCTCGTATCTCGAGCGCGTGC